>Ga0126308_10000010_pt1 | contig 34182 bp, 29 predicted proteins | sample Plot55_FD_92533 | JGI IMG/M metagenome (GOLD analysis project Ga0126308, IMG submission 92533) | Serpentine soil microbial communities from UC McLaughlin Reserve, CA, USA - Plot55 | ecosystem: Environmental > Terrestrial > Soil > Grasslands | place: USA: UC McLaughlin Reserve, Lake County... | reverse complement strand
GATCCTGGATGATCGGAAGCTGCGAGTTGATCTGCTGCGCGTAGCTTGCGCCCATCTCCACCTCTTGCTGGGTGGAGATGCCGCACCCCGTAGCGGCCGCGGCCGAGAGCGCCAGGACGGCGGCCAAAACTGATCGCTTCATTCGAGCTCCTGTAGAAGTGCGTGGACCTTCACAGGCAAGAGCTATTCCGGTTCCAGCCGTCCGCCATCCCCAACCGTTTGCGGCTCCTCACGTTAGCTCGTGACCTCCGGCGCCGCAGAGCGCGCGACCGCCAGGGCCTCTTCGTCGCCGAAGGCGTGCGCGCGGTCGAAGAGCTCATCCAGTCTCCACTTCGCGTCCGCGGCGCCCTCGTCGACCCGCCGCGCCTTGCCGCCACCCCGCGCGGCGCCGCCCTCCGCCAGCGGCTCGACGCGGCCGGCGTCGAGCTGCTCGAGGTCGGCGAGCGCGACTTCGACAGCGCCGCCGAAACCGAGTCCCCGCAGGGCATCCTCGCGGTCGCCGAGGTCCCCCGGCGGCAGCTCGAGACCCTCCTGGTGGGGCCGGCGGCCCGCATCGCCGTGCTGGATGCCATCCAGGACCCCGGCAACGTCGGGACCATCCTGCGGACCGCGGCCGCGCTAGGCGCCGCCGCGACCGTCGCGCTCCCGGGAACTGTTGACCTCTGGAACGCCAAAGTCGTCCGAAGCAGTATGGGCGCTCACTTTCGACATCCCGCACTCCCTAGTACCTGGGATGAGCTGGACGCGTTCCGCCGCGTGCGCGGTGCCGCACTCTGGCTGGCCGACGCGGGCGGCGAGCCGCTCGACGCCGCGGAGCCCCCGGCCGGGCCGCTCTGCCTGGTGCTGGGCAACGAGGGGAGCGGCGCGTCGGCCGAGGCGCGGCGCCGCGCCGACCGGGTCGTGAGCCTCCCCATTGCCTCCACGATCGAGTCGCTCAACGTCGCCGTGGCCGCCGGCATCCTCCTCTACGAGCTTCGCGCATGACCCGCACGATATGAGCACGGACCTCCCGTTCTCGCTCGCCGACCGATTCTCGGACCCCCTTCTGCTTCCCTTCATCCTGATGGCGTTTGCCGTCGGGCTCTGCATCGGGTCCTTTCTCAACGTCTGCATCGCGCGCTGGCCGCTCGAGCTGTCGGTCGTGAAGCCGCGCTCCCGATGCCCGCGCTGCGGCCGGCAGATCCGCTGGTACGAGAACATCCCCATCGTCAGCTGGCTGGCGCTCCGGGCGCGCTGCCCCGGCTGCGGGCTGCCGATCTCGGCCGTCTACCCGGCCGTGGAGCTGCTGGTCGGGATCGGGTGGGCGCTCGCGGTCGCCGCCTTCGGGCCGACGCTCATCGCGCTGAACGTCGCGGTCTTTAGCACGGTGCTCCTGGGGATCGCCGTCACCGACTACCAGCACTATCTCATCCCGGACGGCTTCACCGTGTTCGGGCTGATCTGGGTGCTGGCGCTCTCCGTCCTCACCTTCCTGGTGGGAGAGCAGGGGCCGTTCGCGGCGAACCCCTGGCAGGCGCTGCTCGGCGCCTGCGTCGGCGCTGGCGCGATCGCGATCGCGGGGTGGCTCGGCGAGGTGGCGCTCAAGAAGGAGGCGATGGGCTTTGGCGACGTGACGCTGATGGCGATGGTCGGCGCGGCGCTGGGGCCGGAGCGCACGCTGCTAACCGTCTTCGTCGGCGCGGCGTTAGCTTTGGTGGGTGTGCTGCTCGTGTTCGCGCCGCTCTCGAAGCTGCGGAGCGGAAACGACGGCCCGCAGCTCATGCTGCCGTTCGGCGCCCGGGGGTGGGAGCTCCCGCTCGTGCCCTTCGGCGTGTTCCTCGCCCCGGCGGCACTGCTGACGCTGCTCTGGGGTAGTGAGCTGGTGGGCTGGTACAAGCAGCTCGTCGGCATCGCTCCGTAGGGACAACGCTCACCGCAGGAACCCGTGGCCTTCGGCGACTTTCTCGGCTCCCCAGAGAACGACGTGCTCCACCGCTTCACGCGCGACCTCACCGCCGACGCCCGGGCCGGACGCCTGGAGCCGGTGCGCTGCCGCGAGGGCGAGGTCTCGCGCGTGATCGACATTCTGCTGCGCCACGGGAAGAACAACCCGGCGCTGGTGGGCCCGGCCGGCGTCGGCAAGACGGCGATCGTCGAAGGGCTCGCGCAGCGGGTGGCCGCGGGCAGGGTGCCGCTGTCGCTGCGCGACGTGCGCATCATGAGTGTGGACCACGTCTCGCTGCTCGCCGGCACCACCTTCCGCGGGCAGTACGAGGACCGGATCAAGGGGCTCGTAGCGGAGGCGACCGCCGCCCCGGACGTGATCCTGTTCGTGGACGAGCTGCACAACCTGATCGGGCAGGGGACGGCGATGGGCGCGGCGATGGACGCCGCGAACATGCTGAAGCCGGCGCTGGTGCGCGGCGACTTCCGCGTGATCGGCGCCACGACCGACGAGGAGTACGACAAGTGGGTCTGCGGCGACCCGGCGCTCGAGCGGCGCTTCCAGAAGGTCACCGTCCGCGAGCTCTCGGCCGAGGAGACGCTGGAGATCCTCCGCTCGCGCCAGCTCCGCCTGGAGCGCCACCACAACGTCGTGATCTCCGAGGAGGCGCTGGACGCCTCCGTCCGGCTGACCGACGAGCACGTCGCCGACCGCATGCGCCCCGACCGCGCGATCGACGCGCTGGACGAAGCGTGCGCCCACACGCACGCCGAGGCGAAGTACGCGCCCGAGACCGAGTCGCTGATCCTCGCCCGGCGCGAGCTGCTGCGCTCGACGAAGGACGACGCCCGCGGTACACAGCAGCGCTCTGCGCCTGACGACACGCGCGGCGGCGGCGACGACCGCAACGGGGAGGACGACCCGCTCGACCGCGGCCTTTCGGCGCTGGAGCGCTTCGGCGCCGAGATCGAGTCGCTGTTCACCGGGGAGTCGGTCGGCGCCGAGGCGCGGGACGCCGGCGAGCGGGGCGAGCAGCGGCGGCGGGAGGAGCGCGCCGCCCGCACGCGCACGCAGCCCGGCCCGCAGGCTGCGGCCGGCGCCGAGCGGCCGCGGACCCTGGCCGAGCTGGACTCCGAGCTCCAGCGCCGCCTGATGGAGGAAGGCGCCGTCGTGCGCGCGCACGACGTGGCGCGCGTGGTGGCCGTCTCCACCGGGCGGAGGGTCAAGTGGCCGGTCTGAGCGTCCGGGCTCGTCAGGCGGCCGCCCCGCTCGCGCCGCTCGCGCCGCTCGCGCTGCTGGCCCTGCTCACCGCCTGCCGCGGCGGCGGCGACGCCCGCTACCCGGGCCCGTACGGCCGCGAGGTGGCGGACGCCGTTCCGCGCATCGAGGAGAGCATCGGGCTCAAGTTCAAGACGCCGCCCAAGCTCGAGGTGCGCTCCAAGGACCAGGTGCGGAAGTTCCTCGAGCAGCAGTTCGACGAGAGCCGCGCCGCGAAGGAGCTGGCCGGACAGGAGGTGGCCTACAAGCGCTTCGGCCTCCTCCCGGACACGCTCCAGCTCCGCGCGATGTTCGTGAACCTGCTCACCGAGCAGATCATCGGCTTCTACGACCCGGCGTCGAAGACGCTCTACATCGTGCAGGGGAGCGCGCCCGACCTGGCGGGGATGATCGTCCGCCACGAGCTCGTGCACGCGCTCCAGGACCAGTACCTGAATCTGGACTCGCTCCAGAACGCCGACATCGACAACGACCATCGGCTGGCCGCGCAGTCGGTGATCGAGGGGCAGGCGGTCTACGACCAGGTCGGGAAAAACGTCGCGGCGATCGGCGGCTGGGACCGGGTGCGCGACGTCATCCGTCAGCAGCAGGGCTCGATGCCGCAGTTCTCGCGGGCGCCGCTCATCGTGCAGGAGACGCTGCTCTTCCCGTACCTCACCGGCGCCGACTTCACGCGGCGCTTCCTCCAGGCGAACCCGGGCAAGCTGCCGTTCGGCAAGCTCCCCGAGTCGTCCGAGCAGGTGATGCACGAGAGCGCCTACTCGCTCGCCGGCGCCGGCGACGCGCCGACCGCGATCGCGCTCCCCAGCCCGCGGAACGCCACGATCGTCTACGAGAACAACCTCGGCGAGTTCGAGACGCGGATCTTCCTGTACCAGCACCTCGAGGATCAGCAGGGTGCCTTCCGCGGCGCCAGCGGCTGGGACGGCGACCGCTACGCGCTGCTCCGCACGCCGGCCGGCGACGCGCTCGTCTGGGTGAGCGTGTGGGACTCGGGCGTCGAGGCGGCGGAGTTCCACGACCTGATGAAGCGCGTCGTCGACCGGCGGAAGGCGGCCCTCGGCGCCAGCCGCAGCGTGAGCGTGGAGACGCTCGAGATCCAGGGGCGGGCGGCCGTGCTCTACGCCGACGTGCCTGCGGGCGTGGACGCGCGCACGCTCATCCCGACGAGCGGGATCAAGCTCTCGCAGTGAGCCCGGCGGCGGCGGCGGCGACCGCCGCCGCCGGGCCTAACGCTGCGTCGAGCCGCCCGCGCGCCCGGACTCGGCCCCGGCGGCGACGCCGTCGATCTCCTCGGCCCGCGTCTCCGGCTGGGCTTCGGCCGCCGCCGGCGCCTCGGCGGCGCCGCCCTCGCCGTTCTCCTCCTCGCCCTCCTCCTCCTCCTCGCCCTCGGCCCGGCCGCCCTCCGGCTCCTCCTCCTGCTCGAGCAGCGCCGTCCGGATCACCTCGTCCATCGTGGCAACGAAGGTGAACTTCATGTGCGCCCGGACTTCGGCCGGGACGTCGCGCAGGTCCTTCTCGTTGCCGGCCGGCAGGATCACCTCGCGCAGCCCCGCGCGGTACGCGGCGAGCGTCTTCTCCTTCACGCCGCCGATCTCGAGCACCTTGCCGCGGAGCGTGACCTCGCCCGTCATCGCCAGGTCGCGCCGCACCGGGCGGCGGCTCAGCACGCTCGACAGCGCGATCGTCACCGAGATGCCGGCGCTCGGGCCGTCCTTCGGGATCGCGCCGGCGGGGAAGTGGATGTGCAGGTCGCTCTCGCGGAAGTCCTTGTCGTCGATCCCCAGCCGCTCGGCGCGCGACCGGACCCACGAGTAGGCCGCGTCCACGCTCTCGCGCATCACGTCGCCCAGCTGGCCGGTGACGATCAGGCGCCCGCTCCCCGGCATCCGCAGCGCCTCGATCAGCATCAGGTCGCCGCCGGTCGCCGTCCACGCCAGCCCGGTGACCGCGCCGATCTCGGGCTCCATCTCCGCCTCCTCCACCGCATAACGAGGGACGCCGAGCACCACCTCGACGCGCTCGTTGTCGATCACCCACGCGCCCTCCTCGCCCTCCGCCTTGGCGCGCGCGCGCTTGCGCATCAGCGCCGCCACGTTGCGCTCGAAGTTGCGGAGCCCCGCCTCGCGCGAGTAGCGGCTGGAGATGTAGCCCAGGACTTCGTCCGTGAACTGGATGTCCTTGTCGGTGATCCCGTGCTCGTCCAGCAGCCGCGGCAGGAGGTAGCGCCACGCGATCTCGACCTTCTCCTCCACCGTATAGCCGGCGATCCGGATGACCTCCATGCGGTCGCGCAGCGGCGCCGGGATGTCGAACAGGTTGTTCGCCGTGCAGATGAACAGCGCCGCGGAGAGGTCGAACTGCAAGTTCAGGTAGTGGTCGACGAACTCGTCGTTCTGCGACGGGTCGAGCACCTCCAGCATCGCCGCCGTCGGGTCGCCGGACGGGCCCCCCGCCGACATCTTGTCGATCTCGTCGATCATCAGCACCGGGTCCTTCACCTGCACCCGGCGCAGCGCCTGGATGATGAGCCCCGGCATCGCGCCGACGTAGGTGCGCCGGTGGCCGCGGATCTCCGCCTCGTCGCGCACGCCGCCCACCGAGATGCGGTAGAACTCGCGCCCGATCGACGTGGCGATGGCCTCGCCGAGCGACGTCTTCCCGGTCCCCGGTGGGCCGACGAAGCAGAGGATCGGGCCGTGGGGGTCGCCGCCGCGCAGCTTGCGCACCGCCAGGAACTCTATGATGCGCTCCTTCGCCTCCTCGAGCCCGTAGTGCCGCTCGTCCAGCGCGGCCTCCACCTTCGGCAGGTCGATGATCTCCTCGCTGGACTTGTTCCACGGCAGGGAGAGGATCCAGTCGAGGTAGGTGCGGATGACCTGGTACTCGCTCGACGCCGGCGACAGCATGCGCATCCGCTCGGTCTCGCGCCGCGCCTCCTGCGCCGCGCGGTCGGGGAGCCCCGCGTCCTCGATCTTCTTCAGCGTCTCGACCGCTTCCTTCTCGCCGGGGTCCGCCTCGCCCAGCTCGGCCTGGATCGCGCGCAGCTGCTGCCGGAGGTAGAACTCGCGCTGGTGCTGCTCGATCTTGATCTCGGTCTGCCGCTTCACGTCCTCCATCACGCGGGCGCGCGCCACCTCGCGCTCGAGCCGCGACAGGATGAACCGCAGCCGCTGGCCGATGTCGAGCCGCTGGAGCACCTCGTCCTTGTCCGAGATGCGGAAGTTCATGTTCGTCGCGGCCAGATCGGCGAACCGCCCCGGGTCCGAGACGTTCATCTTCAGAATCGCCGGCACCTCGTCCGGGATGCGGTCGATCAGCTCCGCCAGCGTCTCGGCCGCCGAGACGACGCGCGCGATCAGATCCTCGAGCTCGCTCGGCTCGGGGGGCGTCTCCTTGGCGGGGCGGACGGCGGCCACCGAGAAAGGCGTCACCTGCTCGACCCCCTCGATCGTGATCCGGCGGAGCCCCTGGAGGGTGATCTGGACCGTGTCGCCCGGCAGGTTGATCCGCTCGTGCACCCGCGCCGCCACCCCCACCCGCCCGATGAACTTGCTCGGGTCGACCGGCTCGTCGTGGTCCCCGGACGCGACGACGAGCGCCACGATCAGCCCGGGCTCGTCGTGCGCCCGGAGCAGCGCCAGGTTCTCGGGCGCCCCCATCTGCACGGCGATCGTGCCCAGCGGGTAGACGATGGTCGACCGGAGCGCCATCAGCGGCAGCGTCGGCGGCAGCTCGGACTTCAGGATGTCTTCTTTGCGCGACGGTCTAGGCATGCAGGGCCGGGATGCGAGATGCGGAATGCGGGACAAGAATACCACCGCGCACGGCCCCGTGGGCCCCTGTGGACTGCGTTCCGCGTTCGTGCGGCTGGCTCGCGACGGTCGCCGAGGCGAAGACCTGCCGCGAAGCGCGCTTCCCGCGTCCCGCGTCCCGCATCCCTTGTCTTAAGTGGTCGCAGCGCCTACGTTTAAAGGCTATGTTCGACGAGCTCAGCGAAAAACTCGAGGCCACGTTCGCCCGCCTGCGCGGGCGCGGCGTTCTCACCGAAGCGGACATCAAGGAGGGGCTGCGCGAGGTGCGGCGCGTCCTCCTCGAGGCCGACGTCAACTTCCAGCTCACGCGCGAGTTTCTGGAGCGCGTGGAGAAGGCGGCGGTGGGCGTCAGCGCCCTGAAGTCCATCTCGCCGGCCCAGCAGCTCGTCAAGATCGTCCACGACGAGCTCACCGCCATGCTCGGCGAGCGGCGTGAGGGCCTCAAGCTCAGCTCGGTTCCTCCGACTGTTGTAATGATGGTCGGGCTCCAGGGTTCCGGGAAAACGACCACGGCGGCAAAGCTCGCTCGCAAGCTCAAGGCCGAAGGGCGCCCGACGCGCCTCGTAGCCGCCGACGTCTACCGCCCCGCGGCCATCGACCAGCTCGAGACCCTGGGCGCCCAGCTGGGGGTCCCGGTCTACGCCGAGCGCGACACGAAGGACGTCGCCCGCATCGTCAGGCACGGCGTGGACCAGGCCAAGCGCGCCCGCGACCGCGTCGTCATCATCGACACCGCCGGCCGCCTCCAGATCGACGACGAGATGATGCGGGAGCTGGCGCGACTGAAGGAAGAGATGCGCCCGGACGAGATCCTGCTCGTCGCCGACGGCATGACGGGGCAGGACGCGGTGAAGATCGCGCAGGGCTTCGACAGCGCGCTCGGCGTCACCGGCGTCATCCTGACGAAGATGGACGGCGACGCCCGCGGCGGCGCCGCGCTCTCGATCTACGGCGTCACGAAGAAGCCGATCAAGTACATCGGCGTCGGCGAGAAGCCGGACGCGCTCGAGGAGTTCCACCCGGACCGCATGGCCGGGCGCATTCTCCAGATGGGCGACGTCCTGACCCTCGTCGAGAAGGCGCAGACGGCGTTCGACGAGGCCGAGGCCAAGCGGCTGGAGAAGAAGGTCCGCAAGGAGGGGATGGACCTGGACGACTTCCTGGCGGCCATGAAGCAGATCCAGAAGCTGGGCCCGCTCGAGGGGCTGCTCAAGATGCTGCCGGGCGTCAACGCCAAGATGCTGAAGCAGGCGAAGGTCGACCCGAATCGCATGAAGCACCTCGAAGCGATCGTCCTCTCGATGACGCCCGCCGAGCGAAGGAAGCCGGACCTGATGAACGGCTCGCGCCGCGCCCGCGTGGCGAAGGGCTCGGGCCGCCCGATCAGCGAGGTGAACCGCCTGCTCGAGCAGTTCCGCGACATGCAGAAGATGATGAAGCGCGTCGCGCAGTCCGGCGGCGGCAGGATGCCGCCCGGAATGTTCGGCCGCATGTAGGCGCGACGCCTGCGTCGCCCAACTCGAGGCGCGACGCCTGCGTCGCTTGAATAGGGGCGACGCGGAAGTCGCCCCGCACCACCTGGGTGCGCACCGGATCCGCCGGCCAGCGCGAGGAGCCCAGGGCAGTACACAGACCCTCCAGGGGGAGAGCACAATGGTCCGCATTCGTCTGCGCCGCGTCGGGCGCAAGAAGAACCCCGTCTACCGCATCGTCGTCGCCGACTCGCAGAGCCCGCGCGACGGGAAGTTCATCGAGGTGATCGGGCAGTACGCTCCCCGCCAGCAGGAGGGGGCGCTGAACCTCAAGCACGACCGCGCCGACTACTGGCTCGACGTCGGTGCGCAGCCGAGCGACACGGTCCGCTCGCTGCTCCGCCGCGCCGGCGTGCTCAAGGCGCGCCACGAGCGTCGCCTCGCCGGCAAGCTCCAGTCGAGCGCGGTGCCGCTGGCCGAGCGCGGCGCCGACGCGGAAGGCGCGGAAGGCGCGGCCGACGCGACCGCGTAGTCGTCGGGGCGGCGCACGCATCGCCCCGTAGCTCGCCCGCTCTCGTGACCGAGTACGCGATCGTCGGCCGCATTCGCAAGGCGCACGGCACGCGCGGCGAGGTGGTCGTCGAGCCCATTACCGACGCGCCGGAGGCGGTGTTCGCCTCCGGCCGTCGTGTTTTCGCGGGCAGCGTGGACGGCGACCTGTCCGCCCGCCCGGGTGACCCGCGCCCGGGCCGCGCCGCCCCGCACGAGCTGCTGGTTCGCTCGTCGCGCGCCGTCCACGGCGGCGCGCTGCTGGTGATCTTCGACGCGATCCCCGACCGCGCCGAGGCCGAGCGGTGGCGCGACCGCTACCTGCTGGCCCCGGTCGCCGAGCTGCGCCCGCCCGGCGAGAGCCAGGTCTACTACCACGACCTGCTCGGCATGGCCGCCGAGACGGCGGGCGGGGAATCGTTAGGCCCGGTCGTGGACCTGTACGACGCGCCCCAGGGGCTGCTGCTCGAGGTCGAGCTCGCGGGCGGCCGGCGGGTCCTGATCCCCTACCGCCCCGAGGTCGTGACGGCGGTCGACGTCGGGGCGCGCCGCCTCACGGTCGAGCCGCCCGAGGGGCTGCTGGACTGAATGCTCCGCGTCAACATCGTCACCATCTTCCCGCCGTTCTTCGCCGGGCCGCTGTCGCTCAGCATCCCGGCGCGCGCGGCGGCGGCGGGGGCGGTCTCGTACACGGTCGTCGACCTGCGCGACTTCACGCACGACCGGCATCGCACGGTGGACGACTACCCGTACGGCGGCGGGCCGGGGATGGTCATGAAGCCGCAGCCGTTCTTCGAGGCGGTGGAGTCGCTGGGCGCGCGGGCGCCGATCGTCCTGCTCTCGCCGCGCGGCGAGCGCTTCTCGCACGCCCACGCGGTGCGCTACGCGGCCGGCGAGGAGCTGACGCTGCTCTGCGGCCACTACAAGGACGTGGACCAGCGCGTGGCCGAGCACCTGGCGACCGAGGAGCTCTCGCTCGGCGACTTCGTGCTGAGCGGCGGCGAGCCGGCGGCCCTGGCGGTCGTCGACGCCGTCGTGCGCCTGCTCCCCGGCGCCATGTCCGACCACGACAGCGCGCGTGGCGACTCCTTCTACGAGCGCGGGCTGAGCGCGCCGAGCTACACGCGGCCCCCGGTCTACCGGGGGTGGGAGGTGCCGCCCGTGCTGCTGTCCGGCGACCACAAGAAGATCGCCGCGTGGCGGGTCGCGGAGGGCGCGCGTCTGACGGCGGAGGGCGACCGCCGCGGCGAGCGGCGGCGGGACGCGCCGCCGGCGGCCGCAGAGGGGACGACGGCGCCTCCGTCCGCTGCCGCACGCGGTGAGGGGGATCTAACGAGCGGCCCGACGTCGGCGGCCGATCCGGCGTGAGCCGCTTGCGGAAACATTCGTAGCGGAGCTATACAGTTCGACGCACGGCGCACGAGCGCCGTGTCCGCTTTCCGGTGCGTCCCGCGCATCTGATTGCACCCTCCTGCCCGGAGCCCATGCGCGCACGCCCCCAGACGCGCCCGGCCACTCTCGCGCCCCCCGTCCGCCCGCCCCACGGCGGGATTCGTCTTCGAGCGCATTCCGTTCCGCCGATCGCCCGTCGATGCTCGTTAGGTCCGGACCGCCGGGCGCCCTCGCGCCCGACAGCGCGGGGCCCGGACCGGAGCCGCCGCCGCCGCGCACCTGCCCCCCAACGTGGAGCGAGACATGAAGAGACTCGCCGGAAGCGCCACCCTCGTCCTCCTCGCCGCCGCCTGCTCTGACGCGCCCACCACAGCGCCGAGCGCCGCCGCCGCCGTCGTCCCGTCAGGGGCGAAGGCCGCGCGCACTGGTGGGCTCGGTCCGAGGGCGGCCATACCGGAACACTACATCGTCGTCTTCAACGACGACGTGGGCGACGCGCCCGGACTTGCCCGGCGCATCGCCGACGCGCACGGCGGCGCGCTGCTCCAGGTGTACGACCGCGCCCTCAAGGGAATGGCGATCCAGATCCCGGACGCCGCGGCCGCGCTGCTGAGCCGCCTCCCCGACGTGGCGTACGTCGAGCAGGATCAGGAGATGTCCATCGACGCCACCCAGTCCGGCGCCACCTGGGGGCTCGACCGGACCGACCAGCGAAACCTGCCGCTCTCGACCACCTACACGTACACGCGCAACGGGGCCGGCGTCTTCGCGTACATCATCGACACCGGGATCTACACCAGCCACTCGCAGTTCGGCGGCCGCGCCACCAACGTCTACGACGCCTTCGGCGGCACCGGCCAGGACTGCAACGGCCACGGCACGCACGTCGCCGGCACCGTCGGCAGCGCGACCTACGGCGTGGCGAAGGGCGTCTCCCTGCGCGGCGTCCGCGTGCTGAACTGCAGCGGATCCGGCTCGACCTCGGGGATCATCTCCGCGCTCAACTGGCTGGCCGCGAGCCACGCCAACCCGGCGGTCGCGAACATGTCGCTCGGCGGCGGCTATTCGTCGTCGCTGAACACGGCGGTCAACAACGTTGCCAGCTCCGGCGTCTTCATGGCCGTGGCCGCCGGCAACGCGAGTTCGAACGCCTGCAACTACTCGCCGGCCAGCGCCGCCAACGCGACGACGGTCGCCGCGTCCACCCGCACCGACGCCCGGGCCTCGTACTCGAACTACGGCAGCTGCGTGGACCTGTACGCGCCCGGCTCTAGCATCACGTCCACCTGGAACAACGGCGGCACGAACACCATCAGCGGCACGTCGATGGCCACGCCGCACGTGACCGGCGTCGCCGCCCTCTACAAGGCGACCTACGGCAACGCCTCCTACTCGACGATCCGCAGCTGGCTGACGAGCAACGCCACCAGCGGCGTCATCACCGGCAACCCCAGCGGCACGCCCAACCGGCTGCTCTACAAGGCCGGGCTCTGACCGCGTCCCGATCGCGGAGTCTCCCACCCCCTACCAGGAGATCTGCCAATGCATGAGCGGTCCCTACTCGTTGGCGCGCTCGCGCTCGGACTCGCGGCGTGCCAGGACCCGGTCGCCGCGCCCTCGGCCGGACCTAACGAGGTCAAGCCCACCTTCGCGCGCGCCGGCGAGCCGCAGTCCATCGCCGGGCAGTACATCGTGGTCTTCAAGAGCGACGTCGCCGACGTCGGCGGTCTCGCGGCGCGGCTCGCCGCCCAGTACGGCGGCGTGCGGAGCCACACCTACTCGCGCGCGCTGAAGGGCTTCGCCGGCACACTCCCGGCGGCCGCCGCGGCCGCCCTCGCCAGGCATCCGAGCGTGGCCTACGTCGAGCCGGACCAGCCCGTGTACGCGTCCACGCTCCAGAGCGGAGCCACCTGGGGGATCGACCGCATCGACCAGCGCCTCCGGCCGCTCTCGGGCACGTACTCCTACACGGCCACCGGCGCCGGCGTCCGCGCCTACATCATCGACACCGGCATTCTGTTCTCGCACGGCGAGTTCGGTGGGCGCGCTACGAGCGGCTACGACGCGGTGGACGGCGGCACGGCGGACGACTGCAACGGCCACGGCACGCACGTCGCCGGCACGGTCGGCGGCGCCACGTACGGCGTCGCCAAGGGCGTCTCGCTCGTCGCGGTGCGCGTCCTCAATTGTAGCGGCAGTGGCACGACCGCCGGCGTGATCGCCGGCATCGACTGGGTTACGGCCGACCACCAGGCGGGGCAGCCGGCCGTCGCCAACATGAGCCTGGGCGGCGGCGCCAGCACGGCGCTCGACGACGCGGTCCGGCGCTCGATCGCCGACGGCGTCACGTACAGCATCGCGGCCGGCAACGGCTTCCTCGGACTGTTCGCGCAGAACGCCTGCAACAGCTCGCCGGCGCGCGTGGCCGAGGCGATTACCGTCAGCGCCACCGACAACACCGACCGGAAGCCGTCGTGGGCCAACATCGGCAGCTGCGTCGACCTGTTCGCGCCCGGGATCAACATTCTGTCGGCGTGGTACACCGGCATCTCGGCGACCAACATCATCAGCGGCACGTCGATGGCCACCCCCCACGTCACCGGCGTCAGCGCGCTCTACGTCGAGGGGAACCTGGGCGCCACGCCGCAGCAGGTGCGCGACGCGATCGTCAACAACGCGACCACGGGCGTCGTCAGCAACGCCGGCACGGGGTCGCCTAACCGGCTGCTCTTCTCCAGCTACTAGCAGCGGGTAGTAGTTACTAGTGCGGCATGTTTCCAACGGTGGGCTCAGTCGCGACCGCGGCTGAGCCCGCTGTTACGAACGTCCTATTGCGTGGTTTCCCCGACAGTCCTATACTCGTGCCGCTTTCGCCCGCAGTCCCGCAGTCGCTGTTGGAAGGTGCCTCTCCTGCAGTCCCCGCCTCGAAGATCCCGCGCCACGCCAGGCCGGCCGCCGCCGACCGTCCGCCAGGACGAGCGCGCCGCCGCGCCGCCGCCGCAGCCTTGCCGCGCGCCGCCTCGCACGCTGCCCCGGACACTTCCGTCATCCGGCGCGCCACGCTCACCGCCGTGCACCAGCGCCTAACCGCTGTTACCCCGCACGTCCCTCGCACGTCCCTGCACGTCCCGACCGCTCGACCCTCCGCACGCTCCGCACGGCAGTAGCTCGTCCCTCCGCACGCGTTCGACACACCCGCACGTCCCCGCACGTCCCCGCACGACCCGCAGCACCCTCCCGCGCGCCGGACGGCCGACCGCCGCCGTACCCACCCGTCGCGCGTCTCCCCAGCAGTGCCCCGCACAGAGCGCAGCCATGAATCAGCGCATCGCCCGCCGCCTCGCCGCGTCCGCCATCATCTCCGCCGCCGCCCTCTCCACGGCCTGCGCCGACAACACGCCGACCGCCGCCGCGCCTGACGCGAGCGAGCTGCCGTCCGGCGCCGGCAGCTCGGCCGCCGGAAGCGTCATCCCCGGCCGCTACATCGTCACGCTCAGAGACGACGTCGACGACGTGCCCGCGTACGCCCGGCGCGTCCTGGGCGCGCAGGGGGGCAGCCTCCGCGCGACCTACGCCCACGCCCTCCGCGGCTTCACCGCCGAGATGTCCGCCGCCGCCGCCGCGTCGCTGGCGCACGACCCGCGCGTGGCCGCGGTCGAGCCGGACCGCATCATTACCGTCTCGACCACGCAGACCTCGGCGACCTGGGGCCTCGATCGCGTCGACCAGCGCAGCCTGCCGCTCAGCGGCTCGTTCGCCTACACGGGCGCCGCGTCCGCGGTGCGCGCGTATATCATCGACACCGGCCTCCAGTCCGACCACCCGGAGTTCGGCGGCCGCGCGATGAACGTCTACGACGGGCTCGGCGGGACGGGCGAGGACTGCAACGGCCACGGCACGCACGTCGCCGGCACCGTCGGCAGCATCAGCTACGGCGTGGCGAAGGAGGTCATGCTGCGCGGCGTCCGCGTCTTCGACTGCTCGGGATCGACCGCGACGTCGAACATCATCGCCGGCGTGGAGTACGTGACGCTGAACCACGTCAAGCCGGCGGTCGCGAACCTCTCGGTGAGCGGCCCGTACTCCTACGCGCTCAACACGGCGGTGATGAACCTGGTGAGCGCCGGCGTGTTCGTGTCCGTCGCCGCGGGGAACGAAAACACCTACGCCTGCAACCGCTCCCCCGCCAGCGCGAGCACGGCCACGACGGTGGCGGCCACGACTTCCAGCGACTACCGCGCGTCGTACTCGAACTACGGCAGCTGCGTCGACCTCTACGCCCCCGGCTCGAGCATCACGTCCACCTTCATCGGGAGCGGGACGGCGGTCATGAGCGGCACGTCGATGGCCTCCCCGCACGTGGCGGGCGTGGCGGCGCTCTACAAGGGCACCTTCGGCGACTCGGCCCAGTACGTGATCGAGAGCTGGCTCAAGACGAAGGCGACCGCGTCGGTGGTGAAGGGCAACGTCACCGGCACCCCGAACAAGCTGCTGTTCAAGGCGGGGTTGTAAGCCCCACCGGCGAGCACTTCGACGCACGATCCAGGCGCTTCGCCCCAGCGGCGTTGCGCCGGGATCGGCGGCGTCGCACCATGGGGGTGCCCAGGCGGCGGAGCGGGCCGCCGGCGCAGCGAAGCCCAGCGAAGTACGTCGAAAGGGATCGAACCTCGAGGGGGGTGGAGGGCTCCCGGCCGGGAGCCCTCCACCCCCCTCGACGCGTTCGCGTCACGGGGGCGGCGTTTCGGCGCGAAACGGTATCGTTTCGCTTCAGGAACATTGCCCGCACGCCCCGAGGAGAGCAGGGTGTGCGCTCCAGCAATCCGCTGGATACGGATGCAGGGTCGTGCTGCGCCGCCCCCACCCCCACGGAGGTCGTATGCACCGGTTCACCGCGCTGCTCCTGCTCCACCTCCTCGCCTGCGCCGAGCCCTCGTCGCGCGCCACCGCCCCCGACAGCTGGGTAGTGCCCCTCTTCTCGAACGCGGACGGACGAAACTTCCAGACGCACCTCTCGGGCGACGCGGAGACCCCGCCACGCGAGACCCAGGCCCAGGGGAACGTGAAGTTCCAGCTCGCGAAGGACGGCAGCTCGATCGAGTACCAGCTGATGGCGACCAACATCGACAACATCGTGGCGGCGCACATCCATCTCGGTCCGCCCGACTGCCAGTGCCCCGTGGTGGTCTTCCTGTACGGCAACGCGCCGGCGGGCGGCGGGCGTCACGACGGCGTCCTGGCGGAAGGGGTGATCACGCAGGCGAACATGATCGGGCCGCTCGCCGGGCAGCCGCTGAGCGCACTGATCGACCAGATGCGGGCCGGCAACACCTACGTGAACGTGCACACCAACGACGGCGTAGCCCCCACGAACACGGGCCCGGGAGACTTCCCCGGTGGCGAAGTCCGGGGGCAGCTCGACCACGGCAGCGCGATGGACCAGTAGCCGGCGCGACGCTGGCAGGCCGCGGCAGACCCTTCGGGGTTCGCCGCGGCTTCTCGTTTCGGGGTAGTGGGTCAGTTTGAGGTAACAGCAACGGCAGCGGCGTTGACAGGATGAACAGCGCCAGGATGCACAGGATGGTAAACAGGATGAAGGGCTCCGTCAGAGCTCGCCTCCCGGGGCCCGCATCCTGTTCACCATCCTGTGCATCCTGTGCATCCTGTCAAAATGCCGTCGCCGTCGCCGTCGCAAGGCCGGCGCCCTCAAACTGACCCACTGCCCGTTTCGGGGGGTCCTGGCGTAAGTCCAAGTTGCTTATTAAGTTGAAATTCTCTTCCCGAATCGATCACTCATCGCCTGGACCCGGGCCGGACTCACCCCAAGCCCCGATCGTCATATGCATCCGTTCATCGAAACCCAGAAGCAGTGGCTCCGAAACAACGTCCCGCCGTTCCGGCCGGGCGACACCCTTCGCGTCAACGTTCGTGTGAAGGAGGGTGACAAGGAGCGACTCCAGGCGTTCGAGGGCGTCTGCATCGCCCGCCGCGGCAGCGGCGTCAGCGAGACGTTCACGGTGCGCAAGATTTCCAACGGCGTCGGCGTCGAGCGCATCTTCCCGGTGCACAGCCCGATGCTCGCGGACATCAACGTGGTGCGTCGCGGCCGGGTGCGCCGCGCGAAGCTGTACTACCTGCGCCACCTCACGGGCAAGGCGACGCGCATCCGCGAGAAGAAGGTCCGCGTGGACGTGCCGGCCTCCGGCACCGAGGTCGCGGGCAGCACGCTGGGCGGCGACGCCGCCAACAGCTAGGGCGTGCGGTCGAAGGCCGGGGGGAAGCGCCCGGCCGGCTCGCCCAAGCGCTGGAGCACGCTGGAGCGTGACCTCCGCCGCGCCGGGAGTCCGCTGATCGCCGGAGTGGACGAAGTCGGACGGGGCCCGCTCGCGGGCCCCGTCGTCGCTTGCGCGGTGATCATGCCGCCGGACGCCCGCGCGATCGCGGGGGTCGACGACTCCAAGCGCCTGACGCCGGCCGAGCGGGTGCGCCTCTCCGCGCGGATCCGGCGGCGCGCGGTGGCGCTGGGGCTGGGCGCGGCGTCGGTGCGCGAGATCGACCGGCTCAACATCTACCACGCGAGCGTCCTGGCGATGCGCCGCGCGCTGGCGCGGCTGCCGGTCAGGCCGGACCACGTCCTGGTCGACGGCAAGCCGGTGCGCTCGCTCGGCGTCCCGCATACCGCGATCGTCGGCGGCGACGCGCGCTGCTTCAGCATCGCCTGCGCCTCGATCGTGGCGAAGGTGACCCGCGACCGCCTGATGGCGCTCCTCGCGCGCCGACATCCGCACTACAACTGGGAGCGGAACGCGGGCTACTCGACCGCCGACCACCTCCAGGGCCTCGACGCCCACGGCCTCACCCCGCACCACCGTCGCAGCTTCCAGCGCGTGTCGCAGCTCGACCTCGACCTGCGCGTGGCCGAGGAGATGGTGCCGGCGAGCGACGTGACCGTGGTGCTGTGCGACGTCGAGCCCGCCGCCGCCGAGTGCCCTCCGCCTGACGACGCCTCGGCCCCGGACGCCCCTTCCACCAGCGAGGATCCTCAGCCATGACGTCGGTCTTTCGTCCGGGTCTGTTCGACGGCCAGGTGGCGCTGATCACGGGCGGGGGCACGGGCATCGGCTTCGGCATCGCCGAGCTGCTGTCGTCGCTCGGGGCGCACGTGGTGCTGGCGAGTCGCAAGCTCGAGCACCTGGAGCCGGCCGCCGAGCGGCTCCGCGCGGCCGGGGGGCGCGCCTCGGTGGCGGCGGTGGACGTGCGCGACCCCGAGCGCGTGCGCGCGATGGTGGCGGAGGTGCGCGACGCGCACGGCCGAATCGACGTGCTGGTGAACAACGCGGCGGGGAACTTCTACGCGCCGTCGGAGACGCTGAGCCCGAACGCGTGGAAGTCGGTAGTCGAGATCGACCTGTACGGCACTTTCTTCTGCTCGCAGGCGGTGATGCCGGTGATGCGCGACCAGCAGCCGGGCGGCGGGCGGATCGTCAACATCTCGATGACGCTCCACTACCGCGGCTGGCCGCTGATGGCGCACGCCACCGCGGCCAAGGCGGGCGTGGACGCCCTCACCCGCACGCTGGCGCTGGAGTGGGCGCCGCACGGCATCCGCGTCAACGCCGTGGCGCCGGGCCCGATCCCGACCGAGGGCGTGCGGCGCGCGTTCACGCCGCCTAACGCCGGTGGCGGGGCCGCCGACGTGTTCGCGGTCGAGAAGGCGATGGGCGACTACGCCGAGCGCGCGATCCCGCTCCGCCGCTGGGGCGCGCCGGCCGACGTCGCCAACGTAGTGGCGTTCCTGGCCTCGCCGGCGGGCGACTGGGTCACCGGCGCGATCTACGTCGTGGACGGCGGGGAGTGGCTGGCGACGGCCCCGGCGGGCTGAATCGGCAAACGGACGGGGACGGCTGCGCCGCGGGTCACGCGGCAATTGTGAGGGGAATCACAAATCTGCTCTCGCGGTACGACTTTCGCACGTCGGATCCGCGATGCACCTCGGGTTACCCCCACAGGAGATTCGCACATGACCAGGAAATACCTCGTCCTTGCCTGCGCCACCGCCGCGGTCGCGCTGACGACCGGCGGGTGCGCCACGCGCGGGGCGCTGCGCCGGGCCGTCGCCGAGCAGAAGTCGGCCCTGGAGTCCGAGCGCACCGCGCGCGCGTCGGCCGACAGCGGGCTCGCCACCGACGTCGCTTCCCTGCGCACGCAGCTCGACAGCCTGCGCCGCGACCTCGGCACGCTGCGCACCGAGTTCGGCGCCAAGATCACCGCGATGGAGGACGGCGTCCGCTTCGCGCTCCCCGTGCACTTCGCGTTCGACGACGCGACCGTGCGCGACACCGACCGCGCGGCGCTGGAGCGCTTCGCGCGCGTCGCCCAGCGGTACTACGGCGGCGCGACCATCACCGTCGAGGGCTTCGCCGACCCGGCCGGGTCGGAGCGCTACAACCTGGATCTCTCGCGCCGGCGCGCCGAGAGCGTCCGCTCCTACCTCGCCACGCAGGGGCTCGGCGCGGCCGGCGAGCAGCTGCGCGCGGTCGGCTACGGCGAGACGCGGCAGGTCGTGCCCGGCGCCGAGCGCGACCAGGCGGGCGCCGAGGAGAACCGGCGCGTGGTATTCGTCGTCGAGACCGGCGGCACAGTGGCCGGCCGGCTGACCGCGGAGGCGCTGACGCCGCAGTCGTAAGGCAGTCGGGGGCAGAGAACGGGGGCGGGGAACGGGTCTGTTCCTCGTCCCCGTGCCCGTTCGGTGCAACCTTTCCCGAAGCGATGCCGTAGGGGTCGCGAGTCGAACCCCCCACCCCGCCGCGCATGCTTCGTCCCGCCGCCCTCACGGCGGTCGGTGTCGGCATCGACACCCTCCGCGTCAACCCGCTCCGCACGGCACTCTCGACCCTCGGCGTCATCATCGGCGTCGCGTCGCTGGTCGCCGTGCTCTCCCTTGGCGACGGGATGGAGGCGTCGGCGCGCGAGCAGATCGAGCGAACCACCGGGGTGCAGGTGGTGACCGTCTCGCCCAGGACGAGCGAGGTGGTGGACGGCCAGCGCTTCCCGATCCGCGACTACCCGGTCTTCACGCCCCGAGACGCCGAGGCGGCGCGCGACGAGATCGAGGGCGTGGCCGCGGTGGCGCTCCACGTCACCGGAAGCGTCCCGGTCGACGCGCCGGAGACGGGGAAGCGGCGCATGGTCAGCGTCACGGCGGCGCTCGCCGGCGCGGACCGCTTCACCCGCATGGACTTCGCCGTCGGCCGCTTCTTCAGCGAGATCGAGGAGCAGCACAACACGCCGGTCGTCGTCATCTCGCACAAGCTCGCGGTGGAGCTGGCGGCCGGCCGCTCGCCGCTCACGCTGCTCGGGCGCACGGTGCGCGTGCAGGGCTCGCCGCGCGAGGTGATCGGCATTCTTGCGCCGTACAAGGGCGAGGTCGGCTACGCGGCGTACGTGCCGTTCTCGGCGAAGGCGAGCGTCTTCTCCGGCGCGTCGTCCCCGCCGGTGATCAGCCTCAAGGCGCAGCGGGTCGAGGAGGTGGATGCCCTCAAGGCCCGCGCCGAGGACTGGCTGGCGACGCGGCTCAGCCGCTGGGAGCGTCGCGCGCAGGTGCAGACGTCGCTCGCGCGTCTGGAGCAGGCCCAGACGGGGATCGCGCTGTTCAAGATGTTCATGGGCGCGCTCACCGGCATCTCGCTGCTGGTGGGCGGGATCGGGATCATGAACGTCCTGCTGGCCTCGGTCACCGAGCGCACGCGCGAGATCGGCATCCGCAAGGCCACCGGCGCCCGCGGGCGTGACATCCTCATGCAGTTCCTCGCCGAGTCGGTCGCCATTTCGGGGGCGGGGAGCATGGTCGGCGTGCTGCTGGGCGCCGCCGGGTCGTTCATCATCTCGGCGATCATGCGCGCGGCGATGCAGGGCGTCGTCATCCAGTCGTCGCTCTCGTGGAGCACCATCGCCGTCGCGGCGCTGTCGGCGATCAGCGTTGGACTCGTGTTCGGCACCTACCCGGCGCGCCGCGCAGCGAAGCTCTCGCCGATCGAGGCCATCCGGCACGAGTAGGGCGAGGCGCGCCGCGCGCCTGCTGTCACACACGCGCCCCCCGCCCGTCCTCCCGGTGACTTCTCTCACCCGGAGCTGGACGTACGATGCGCATTCTCGTCACCGGGGCCACGGGCGTGATCGGCCGGCGCGTGGTCCCGCTGCTGATCGCCGGCGGCCACCAGGTCACCGCCGCCGGTCGTAACCCCGAGCGACTCGCCGCCCTGCAGCGCGCCGGCGCCGCCGCTGAGCCGCTCGACCTGCTCGATCGGGAGGCTGTCCGCGGCGTCGTCCCCGGCCACGACGTGCTGGTGAACCTGGCCACCCACATCCCGTCGTCGAGCACGCGCATGATGCTCCGGTGGTCGTGGCGGCAGAACGACAGAATCCGGCGCGACGGCTCGGCCATCCTCGCCGAGGAGGCCTCGCGTGCGGGTGTGAAGCGCTTCGTCCAGGAGTCGTTCGCGCCGATTTACGAGGACGCCGGGGATCGATGGATCGGCGAAGGGGCGCCCGTGCGTACTGTGCCCTACAACCGAAGCGCGCGGGACGCCGAGCGGTCGGCCGAGGGGTTCACGGGGCGCGGCGGATCGGGCGTGGTGCTGCGGTTCGGCGCCTTCTACGGACCGGACGCGCGGCACGTGCTGGAGATGCTGCGCGTGCTGCGGCGAGGCTGGGCGCCGCTCCCCGGTGCGCCTGGTGCGTATCTGTCGTCGATCTCGCACGACGACGCGGCCGGAGCCGTGCTGGCCGCGCTCGACGCGCCCGCCGGGATCTACAACGTCGTGGACGACGAGCCGCTGACGCGGCGCGAGTACTTCGACGCGTTCGCGGACGCGTTCGCGCTGCCGCGAACGCGGCTGCTCCCGGCGTGGGCCGGGAAGCTCATGGGGTCGCTGGGTGAGCTGCTCTCGCGCTCGCAGCGCATCTCGAACCGCCGGCTTCGCGCGCTCGGCTGGGTGCCGCGCTACCCGAGTGCGCGCGACGGCTTTCGCGCGATGGCCGCCGAGCTGCGCGGGCGCGGCGTCGCGCGGTAGCATCGAGATCGCGCGCCGGCCCTGGGTTGGCGCTGCCGGCGGCGCTATCTTCAGTCGCACGCGTCGTGGCGACATCGGGATTCCTCGTCGCGACGGCGGACCGGGTAGCTCAGTCGGTAGAGCAGGCGGCTTTTAACCGTCAGGTCGCGGGTTCGAGTCCCGCCCCGGTCACTCGAGTGCGCGCGTGCGCTCTGTGCGCGTCACCCGGTCCGGGAAATGCGCCTGCGGTCGCGCATGGACCGCCTGATTCTCGTCTCGAACCGACTGCCGGTCACGGTCAGCGTCGACGCCCACGACAGCGTGTGCGTCACCCGCAGCGTCGGCGGGCTCGCCACGGGGCTGCGGCACCCGCACGAGCAGCGCAACGGCGTCTGGATCGGCTGGCCCGGCACGACCGACCAGCAGCTGCCGGCGAGCAAGCGCGAGCGGCTCGAGCGCCAGCTCGCGGAGCACGGCACGATGCCGGTCTACCTGAGCGCGCGCGAGGTGAGCCGCTACTACGAGGGCTTCGCCAACGGCGTCCTCTGGCCGCTCTTTCACTACCTGATCGGCGAGGTGCCGCTCCGCATGCCGGGGTGGGACACGTATCAGGAGGTGAACGAGCGCTTCGCCGACGCCGTCGCCAGGCAGTACCGCGAGGGGGACGTGATCTGGGTGCACGACTACCAGCTCTTGCTGGTGCCCGAGGCGCTGCGTCGCCGCGTGCCCGGCGCCCGGATCGGGTTCTTCCTCCACATCCCGTTCCCGAGCTCGGACGTCTTCGCTATGCTCCCGCAGCGCGAGCGCATCCTGCGCGGCCTGCTGGGGGCGGACCTCGTCGGCTTCCACACCGCGCGCGACGCGTTGCACTTCGGGCTGGCGCTGGAGCGCATTCTGGGGCGCGAGGTCGACGGCGACACGGTGCTCGACGGCGGCCGGCGCGTGCGCATCGGCGTGTTCCCGATGGGCGTCGACGCCGCCGACTTCGAGCGCCGGGCGCGCGACGCGAAGGTGGACGAGGCGGCGCGGCGGGCGCGCGGGGACGGGACGTGCGCCCTGCTGGTGGGCGTGGACCGGCTGGACTACACGAAAGGCATCCCGCGGCGCCTGCTGGCCTTCGAGGAGCTGCTCACTCGCCACCCCGAGCTGCGCGGGTGCGTGCGCCTGGTGCAGGTCGTGGTGCCGTCGCGGTCGAACGTGGACGCCTACCGCCGGCTGCGCCGCGACGTGGACGGGCTGGTCGGACGGATCAACGGCGCGTTCGGGAGCGCGGAGTGGGTGCCGATCCACTACCTCTACCGGAGCGTCCCGGAGGAAGAGCTGCTCGCGCTCTACCGCGCTGCCGACGTCATGCTGGTCACGCCGCTGCGCGACGGGATGAACCTGGTGGCGAAGGAGTTCGTCGCCTGCCGCGGCGACGAGGACGGTGTGCTGGTGCTGAGCGAGTTCGCCGGCGCGGCGGCCGAGATGCGCGAGGCCGTGATCGTCAACCCGTACGACGTCGACGCCCTGGCGGCGGCGATCCACCGCGCGCTGACGATGCCCGACGCCGAGCGCCGGCGGCGGATGCGCGGGCTGCGCCAGCACGTCTTCGACCACGACGTGCACCGGTGGGCCGACTCCTTCCTCGACGCCCTCGGCGCGCGCGACGGGGCCGCCGTCGCCTAACGCCGGCCCGGGTCGGGCCGCGGCCGGATGCGAGAGCGGCCGCGCGCGAGCGCGGCCGCTCCGTCCTCCAATCGATCGATCGATCGATCGATCGCCCTGCGGTGCTACCGACGCCGAACCCCGGCCGCCTGGGGCAGGCTCGCCGCGCCGGCCTGCGCTTCCTGCGCCGTGCGGTACTCGATCGCGGCGTCGATGAACGCGTCGAAGAGCGCGCGCGCCTGCGCGTCCTTGTCGGCCAGGTCCTCCGGGTGCCACTGCACGCCGACCATGAAGCGGTCGTCCGGCGACTCGATGCCCTCGATCAACCCGTCCGGGGAGAACGCCGACGCGACCAGGTTCTCGCCCAGCGTCTTGATCCCCTGGTGGTGCATGCTGTTCACCGGCACCCATTCCTCCTCGAGGAGCTCGGCCAGGCGCGTGCCCTCGGCCACCCGCACCGCGTGCGAGATCCGGTCGCGGCCGTAGATGCCGGGTTTCGGGAAGTAGTCGTGCTTGTCCGAGCCGGCGCGGCAGGCCGAGAGATCCTGGTACAGCGTACCGCCGGCGGCGACGTTGATCACCTGGAGCCCGCGGCAGACGGCGAGCAGGGGCTTGCCGTCGGCGATCGCCCAGCGCGTCAAGGTGAGCTCGGCCCAGTCGCGCGCCGAGTCGGTGCGGCCGCACTTCTCGTCCCTGGCCTCGCCGTAGCTCGCCGGATCCATGTCGACGCCGCCCGGGAGGAACACCCCGTCCAGGTGGTCGTAGATCGCCCGGAGCAGCACCTCGTCGCCCTCGAAGAGCGGGACGAGCCAGGGCACCGCGCCGGCCGAGACGAGCACCTGTACGTAGCGCTGGCTCATGACCCAGCAGCGCGGGAGCTCGCTCGAAGCCTCCAGCGTCTGGGTCGTCACGCCGATCGTCGGGCGTCCTCTCATGAAGTCGATCTCCGGAATGGATCAGGCCGTTCGCGGGCGGGCGGACTGAGGTAGAGCGAGAAACGTGCTAACAGCTGTTTACTTCCTACCCCGCTCGGGACGCGATGTGCGGAGCTTCTGTCGGGAGAGCGCGACAGCCGCGTGTCGCGCGCGCTCCCCACTCTGAGAACTCTCAGGCGGGCGCGGCGCCGCTCATGGCCGGCTGCGGGGGGGGCGTCCTGGGCTGCGCGGCGAGCACGCCTTCGGCCGTCTCCGCGATCAGCTGGTCCACGACCGCCTTGAGGTCGCCCGTGCGATCGAAGGTCGCGAGCTGGCGGTCGGCGCTGGAGCCGCCCTCGACGATCTTGAGCGCGTACTGGCATTCCTGACGCGACCCCAGGTCATCCACGACGTCGTCCACGAACCACTCGACGAGCTCGCGGATCAGGTCGCCGGCCCGCGCCTCCTCCTGCTTGCCGAAGTCGATCAGGTTCCCGGAGAGCCCGAAGCGCATCGCCCGCCACTTGTTCTCCTCGATCAGCATCTGCGGGTAGACGCGGAACGTGCAGTTGTCCCGCCGCATCTTGTAGATCTTGAGAATGATCGCCTGCCAGAGGGCGGCGATGGCGATCGTCTCGTCCACCCGCGTGCAGACGTCGGCAATGCGCAGCTCGAGTGTCGGGTACTTCGCGCTCGGCCGCACGTCCCACCAGATCTTGGAGGCGCTCGCCACGCAGTTCGTCTTCACCAGCGTCTCCACGTAGTCCTCGAAGTCGTGCCACGAGCCCACGGTGCTCGGAATACCCGTGCGCGGGAACCCGCGGAACACGGCGCTGCGGTACGACTTGAGGCCCGTCTTCCGCCCGATCCAGAACGGGGAGCTCGTCGACAGGCAGAGCAGGTGCGGGAGGAAGTAGCGCGCGACGTTCATCGCGTCGATCATGAAGTCGCGGTCCTCGATCGCGACGTGCACGTGCGTCCCGAAGATCAGCAGCCGCTGCGCGAGGTCGCCCATGTCGTCGCGCACGCCCAGGTAGTGCTGGAGCTGCGTGATACGCTGGTCCTGCCAGTTGGCGAACGGGTGACTCCCGGCAGCCGCGATCGCCAGCCCGTCCTTCGCCGTCAGCTCGAGCAGGGTGCGCCGGAGCGCGACCAGCTGCTCCCGCGCCTCCTGCGGCGTCTGCACGACGGTCGTCGCGACCTCGACGATCGCCTGGTGCAGCTCCGGCTTGCACTGGTGCAGGAGGGGATGGTCCTGGGCGAGGAGGCGGCTGATGTAGGATTCCAGATCGCGCGTCTGCGGGTTGACGATCTGGTACTCTTCTTCGACGCCGATGGTGAGCGATGGGGCCTTCATGGCGGGTATCGGCTCTCTCGGAGGGCGATGCGGCAGCCGAGCTGCCTTGCGCTGCGGGGAGCGGGCTACGGCTGGAAGTATTGTGCCGAGGACCGGCGACCGCCAGAAGCGGGGCTACCGCGCTTCGACCACGAACGTCGGCACCGTCGACCCGCCGCCGGCGGTGACGTTGAGCAGCGCGGCGGTCGAGAGGCGCGTGAGGACGCCCTCCATGAAGTCGCCGTAGCAGATGAACGGCGCGGTGTCGAGCATGCGGTCGATCACCTGGACCTTCCCGTCGACGAGGCTCGGGTACGGCTCGCTGGGGATCGAGACGCGCTCCTGCACGATGTACGGCGCGCCGAGCGCGGTCTGGATCGCCCGCCGCCACTCGTCGTCGCTCACCGTCCATCCGAGGACGATCCCCGCCCCGCCGTAGTCGTCGTTCGGCTTGAGCACCATCCGCTCGCGCCGCTCGGCGATGAAGGGCAGGAGGTCCACCGGCCGCCCGCCGTGCTCGGTCGCTCGCTCCTCGACCACGCGCGTCCACGGGATGTGCTCGCCGATCGCCTGGCGCGCCTCGCCGTCGAAGAGGTGCCGGTTGCGCTCGTCGCTCAGCACGGCGAGGCTCGCCTTCTTGTGCAGGATCTTGCTGCGGAAGCCATTGACCATGCACACCGCGCCGTCGCGGACCGCGCGCACGACCGGGGACTCGAGCCCGCACTGCTGGACGAGCTCCGAGATGAGCACGCGCTTGTAGATCAGGTCGACCGGCGCGCCGCCGAGCACGAGCTTGCCGTCCCGGTACTCGGCGTCGTGCGGGTCGGCGATGATGCAGTCGAGCCCCAGCGACTGGAAGTACTCCTGGAAGATGACGAACTCGCTGCGCGTCGGGACGTCGGGCCAGTCGACGATCGCGATCCGGGGCTGGAGGCCGGTGCGCTTCCCCGACCACTGCGCGTAGGCGTCCATCAGCACGTGGAAGACGCCGTGCCGCGCGCGGACCGGCCGCAGGCGGTAGCGGCGCTCGAACTCGCGCATCACCGGCAGGTCGACGAACACGTCGGCGAGCACGTCGTTGTAGCCCGCGCCGGCCGGCGTCTCGGCGTTGTACTCGGTGAGCGCCATCTCGTCGGTGTCGTCGACGACGAACAGGTCGAGCCGCGAGGTGGGGCTGGCGTCGCGGAAGCCTGGGTCCGTGCCCACCAGCTCCTCCTCCCAGTCGGCGAGGCGGAACTGCCGGCGGAAGCCGGCGTCGGCGACGGCGGCCTCGTAGGCGCGCCGGAAGGCGCGCATTAGCGGGTCCACGCGCGTCTGGAGGCGCCCGTATCGCGGCGGCGTCGTCAGGCGCGGGCGGAGCACCGTGCACAGCAGCCGGCCGCCGAAGTCGAGGTGGCGGCGGCGCAGCTGCTCGTCGAGCTGCGCCTGCGACTCCTGCGCCAGCGCCTCGTCCCCGGCGAGCAGCTCGTGGTAGCGCTCGACCGCCTCGCGCAGCCCGTCCGCGTCCGCCCCGCGCCCGGTCACGCCTTCGCCGCCGAGCGGGAGTCCGCGAACAGGTTGCTCCACTTCATGTCCTTCGCCTGCCTGCCCGGCTTCTTCGCCAGGCGGATGACCATGTCGGCCATCGCCTTCACCGCCCACTCGAAGTACTCCGGGTTGAGCGAGTAGATGTCCATGTCCGGCGCCGGGTTCATGAAGTCGATGGCGTAGGGCACGCCGCCGCGCACCGCGAACTCCAGCGAGTTCATGTCGTAGCCCAGCGCGCGCACGAGCGTCAGCGAGTCGTCGATGATGCGCTGGCGCAGCTCGGGGGACAGGTAGCTGTCGGTGACGACGTACTTCCGCTCCCGCGGGTCGTACTGCATCGGCAGGACCTCCTCCTGGCCGATGGCGAGGCAGCGGACGAACTGGTCCCACTGGATGAACTCCTGCACGATCATCGTCAGGAGTCCCGAGTTGTCGTAGTTGTGGATCAGCTCCTCGAGCGAGCGGCAGACGTAGACCTCCTTCCAGCCGCCGCCGTGCGCGTCCTTGAGGATGCAGGGGAGCCCGATGTAGTCGACCAGCTCCTGCCAGTCGAGCGGGTACTTGAGGTTGCGCAGGCTCTCGCTGGGGACGATCCCCGGAACGTACGCCTTGTTAGGCAGCGCGACGGTCTTCGGGCTGGCGACGCCGAGCTTGGCGCAGAGCGAGGCGCCGAAGAACTTGTCGTCGGCCGTCCACATGAACGGGTTGTTGACGACCGAGACGCCCTGGAGCACCGCGTGCTTGAGGAAGACGCGGTAGAACGGCACCTCGTGCGAGATCCGGTCGACGATCACGTCGTACGGCACCGGCTCGTCCATGCGCTCGGCGCCGAGCTTGATGAACTCGGCGACCACGCCCTGGTCGCGGCCGTTGACCTCCTCGATGAACTTCGGCGGCCACGACCACTCTCGGCCGACCATCAGCCCGACCTTGTGGACCCGCTGCTCCCTGGGGGCGGTCTTTCTCGGCATACTCGGATGAGGTAGGGTTGTGACGTCAGTCGGTGCCGTTGATGTAGATCCGGATCATCCGCTCCCAGTACGGCCAGTCGTGCGCCCAGCCGTTCCACTCGCGCAGGGCGTTGCCGACCCCCTTGCCCCACAGCACGCCCGAGAAGTCGCGGTTGTCCTGGATGTTCGGGTCGTCCCGGCCGATGGCCATGATGATGTCGAGCTGCTGCCAGCGGTGGATGACGCCGGCATTGCCCTCGTGCGCCACCAGCCCCGGCGGGTTGCAGGCGTGCACGTTCTGGTCGTAGTAGCCGCCCGTCATCCCGGTGATGTCGTACATCCCGCTCAGTCCGACGATGCGGTCGACCAGCCACGGGTTGCGCAGCCCGAACGCCATCGCGTGGTAGGCGCCGAAGCTGGTGCCGACCGCCATCGCGTAGGGGTTGTGGTTCTTCCAGCGGGTGAAGGGGATCACCTCGTCGCGCAGGTAGCGGTCGTACTTGAGGTGCACCCAGGCGCGGTGCCCCGGGTGGACGGACTTGTCGTACCAGCTCTGGTTGTGGTTCGCGTCGAGGCAGTAGACCTGGATCCAGCCCTTCTCGACGTGCTCGCCCAAGACGCCCCACCGGAACATGTGCCGGTTCGGCCACTCGTTCTCGTCCCCCCAGGTGGTGGGGAAGACCAGCACGCGCGCCCCCGCGTGCCCGAACACGCGGATCGACATGTGCCGCTCGACCGCCGGGCTGTACCAGGTCACTCGCTCGTGGTTCACGACCGTCTCCGTTCGCGCCGCGTGAGGAGGAAGGGGAGCGCGGCGCGGAAGCGCCGGGCCCACGCGGACTCGTGATGGTGGCCGTCCCGGTCCTCGACGATCCGGAGGTCCACGCCCTCGCGGTAGCCCTTGCGCGTGAGCACGTCCCGCAGCAGTCGCACGTTCTCGACGTGCTTCTGCCCCTCCTGGTGCCCGACGTCCACGTACAGCCGGCCGCGCACGTTGGCAGCCTGCTCGATGAACGGGAAGATCGCCGCGCCGGCGAGCCAGAGCGACGGGCTGAGGGCCGCGGCGAAGCCGAACGTCTCGGGGTTGCGGAAGAAGCCGTACAGGGTGATCAGCCCGCCTAGCGAGGAGCCGGCGATCCCGGTGTGCTCCCGCGCCGGCAGGGTGGGGAAGCGCCGGTCGATCATCGGCTTCACCGTCTGCGCGAGGAAGTCCACGTACTCGCCGCCGTGCCCCTCGCCGTACTCCTTCATGTCGAACGGGCTGTACTCGCTGAGCCGCTGCTGGCGCATGTTCGGGATGCCGACGATGATCGCCTCGAGCCCCTGGAGGCTCGCCGCCGCGACCGCGTCGTCCACCTCCCACGCGCCGGAGAAGCTCATCGCCGGGTCGAAGAGGTTCTGCCCGTCGTGCATGTAGATGACGGGGAAGCGCCGGGTCGCGTCGTCGTGCGAGGGCGGCAGGTACACGAGCAGGTCGCGCTCGTTCTTGAGCTGCGGGCTGTAGACGTCGGGGAGGAGCTCGAACGACCCGGACGGGGCGTCCGTCGCGTCCTGCTTCCACTGCACCTTTCGGTTACTGCGATAGGGCATGACTGCTCGGTCAGACGTAGAGCGGGGGCTGTTCAGAGCGGCAAGCTAACGCGCCACCGGGGCGGGACGAAGGGACGCGGTCCCGACGCTCGCGCCGCGGCGCGCCCGCGGGATTACCCCGCGTACAGTTGCAAGTCCGTCCCCACGCGGTCCGCCATGTCCATCGCGGTCTGCAGGTCGGGATGCCGGAGCGTCACGTAGCCGTCGGACAGCAGCGTCTGGATCCAGTTCCGCCGCTGCGCGCCGACCGGGAGCAGGTCGACGTGGAGGATCCACTGGCCGAAGTCGCGCATGATCCGGTCGAGCCCCTCGATGTGCCGGATGCGGCCCTGCCCCTGCGCGCGCTTGAAGATGTTCACGCTGTTGTAGAGCCGCTGCGTCGGCTGCGAGAACGTGCCCTTGAGCTCCGCCTCCGGGTAGCCGACGAAGAGGTCGGTGTCGCAGACGTAGTTCATCAGGTCGACCGTGTTCGCCCCCGCCGGCCGCGCCGCGATCTCGCCGAACACCGTCTCGCCGTCCGGCTTCAGGTACCACTCCATGTGGGTGAAGCCGGTGTCGAACTCGAGCGCCTCGAGCACCGCGAACCCCATCTCCACGCCGCCCTTGAGGCGCGGGTCGTCCAGGTCGCGCAGGCAGAGCGTCTGCGGGCTGATCCACTCGGTGCTGCGCGCGACGAGGGGGCGCGGGCGGTAGTAGCCGATGTTCCAGAAGTGCACCTTGCCGTTCGAGCACACCGTGTCGAAGGTGAACTCCTCGCCGTCGATGAACTCCTCGATGTTCACCTGGTCGTACGACGACACCTTGAGCACGGCCGCGTCCAGCTCCTCGGGGGAGTCCACGCGAAAGGTGTCCATCGACCCGGCGCCGGCGATCGGCTTGATGATGAGCGGGTAGCCGACCTTCTCGGCGGCGGCGCGCACCTCGGCGAACGTGCGGGCGCTCATGTGCTTGGGGACGCGGATCCCGGCGCGCCCCACCTGCTCCTTCATGACGTCCTTGTCGCGGAACCAGTTCGCCTGCTCGACGCTCATCCCCTTCACGCCGAGCGCCTCGCGCGTGCGCGCCGCCAGGAGCACCCCCGGCTCCCAGAGGCAGATCACGCGCTCCACCGTGATCGGCGCCGTCCAGCGTTTGATCGCGTCCACCACGGCGCCCTCGTCGACCAGGTTCGGCACGCGCAGGTACGCGCTCAGGTTCTGCCGCGCCATCGGCGGAATCTCGTGCTCCGGCTGGTCGCCCACGCCGTAGACGCGCCCCCCGTTCTGCGCGAACCCGCGCACGAAGTACGGCATCTCGGGCGGGTAGCCCGGCGCGATCATGATGACGTTCAAGAGACGCCTCCCATTACGGTCAGGGTTCCTCGAAAGCTGCGTGGTGCGTGCTGCGTGCTGCGTGTGGTTCGACGAGCGGCTTTCAGGTCAACCACACGCAGCACGCACCACGCACCACGCAGCAACTATCCCATATCCACCCGAATCAGCGACACCAGCCGCTGCACCGCCTGCACGACGACGCGCGTCTCGGGGTGGCGCACGATCACGTAGCCCTCTCCCTCGTAATTCGCGCCGGGGCCCTGACCCAGCGAGGGAAGCTTGACGTCGGTGACGAGCGCGCCGACGGCCTGCGCCGCCTCGTCGAGCCCGCGGATCGCGGTCACGCGGCGGCCACTGCCGCCCGCGCCGCCCGCGCGGCCCTGGCCGCGCAGGTAGGCGCAGCCGACCGCGTACTTGCGCGGCGGCGCCTCGAACTGCGAGTAGACCATCACCCGCGCCCACTCGCGCACGAAGTCCATGTCGTGGGCGCGCGAGATCAGCGTCGTGATCTGGGCGCCGGGCGGGCGCGCGGCGATCTCCGAGATGGCGACGCTCCCGTCCTTGCGGCGGAACCACTCCATGTGGCTGAGCCCCGTGCGCATGCCGAGCGCGCGGAGCGCCGCGTCGCCGGCCCGCCGCGCGTCGTCGTACTGCGGCTCATCCGCCTCGCGGGGGAGTACCACGCACCACTGGATCCACGGGTTCCGCATCACCTCGAGCGGCGACGGGATGTAGTGCGTCAGCGAGTGGAACACCGGGCGGCCGTCGACCGAGATCGTCTCCAGCGAGTGCTCGTCGCCGGTGACGAACTCCTCGAGCAGCACCGCGCGGCCGGGGGCCGGCGGCGTGCGGCGCAGCGCGTCGTGCAGCGCGTCGGCGTGCTCGGCCTTGAACGTGTCCAGCGAGCCGGCGCCGGCCGGCGGCTTGACGACCACCGGGAAGCCGACGCGCTCGGTGAACGCCCGCGCCTGCTCGATCCGTTCGACGAGCTGGTGCCGAGCGGTCGGCAGCCCGGCCGCGCGCAGCACGTCCTTCATCCGCGACTTGTCGCGGAAGTTCATCGCCGCCTCGACCGTCAGCCCCTCGATGCCGAGCCGCTGCCGCGCTTCCGCCAGCGGCACCTGGAGCTGCTCGTAGGCGCCGAACATCCGGTGGATCGGCCCGAGCTGCCGCGACAGGTTCTCGGCCGCCCACAGGAGCTGCCCGCTGTCCAGCACGTCGTCCACCCGCCAGTGCGCGGCGATGCCCGCGCGCAGCTCCGCCGGCGCGTTCTCCTGCGGGTCGCCGCTGATCACGCCCAGACGCACGTCGGGCAGACTCGCCACCGCGGTGACCATCCGCTGGGCGTTCTCGGAGAGGACCGGCGCGACGAAGACGACGGAGGGCATGGGAGCGTGTGTCCGAGCGGGTTGTTCTATCGTGGCGCCGCGTGCTGCGTGCTGCGTGCTGCCTGCGGGTGACGGCGGACCCGGCGAGACTCGCCGTCCCTGCCTGCAACCGCACGCAGCACGCAGCACGCAGCACTCTTCATCTCCGTTCTCCCAGCACCTTCCGGTACAGCTCCACGTACCTGGACTCCGACCGCTCCCATCCGAAGTCGCGCCCCATCGCCTCGCGCATCATCGCCTCCCAGGCGGCGCGGTCCTCGTAGTGGTCCACGGCGCGCACGGCGGCGTCCATGAAGTCCTGCGCGGTGTACTGGTCGAACAGGAAGCCCGTCGTGCCGTCCTCGATCGTGTCGGCGAGGCCGCCGGTGCGACGGGCGATGGGGATGGTGCCGTAGCGCTGCGCGCGCATCTGAGTCAGGCCGCACGGCTCGTACTGCGAGGGCATCAGGCACATGTCGGCCCCCGCCATCAGCTGGTGCTCCAGCACCTCGGTGAAGTTGAACTCCACGCTGATCCGGGTCGGCGCGCGGTCCGCCAGCGCCCCCAGCAGCCGCTCGTAGCGCCGCTCGCCGGCGCCGAGGAAGATGAACTGGGCGTCGAGCGCGAAGTACCCCGGGTCGCCGAGGATGAGGTCGAAGCCCTTCTGCGAGGTGATCCGCGCGGTCATCGCGAAGATCGGCACCCGCGGGTTCTGGGGCAGCCCGAAGGCCTTCTGGAGCGCCGCCTTGCACGCCTGCTTGCCGGCCAGGTTCTCGCGCGAGTAGCGCACCGCGATGTGCGGGTCGCGCCGCGGGTCCCACACCTTCTGGTCGATCCCATTGACGATCCCGACGAAGCGGTCGCGCAGGGAGACGAACGCGCCGTTGAGCCCGAAGCCGCCGGCCGCGGTGCGCAGCTCGTGGGCGTGCGTCGGGCTGACCGTCGTCACGGCGTTGGAAAACGCGAGCCCGCCCTTCAGCACGTTCACCTGCCCGTGCCACTCGAGCTGGCGCCAGTTGAACAGCTCCGGCGGCAGCCCGACCTCGCCCATCCCGTCGGCGCTCCAGTAGCCCTGGAATGCCGCGTTATGCACGGTGAGCACCGAGCGGACCTGGCGGTAGAAGTCGTACTGCTGGAAGTACGTGCGCAGGTAGATCGGCGCCAGCGCGGTGTGCCAGTCGTGGGCGTGGAGCACCACCGGCCCCGCCGCAACGCGCGACAGCCCCGCCAGCGCCGCCATGCAGAAGAACCCGTACCGCCGCAGGTTGTCGCCGTAGTCGCGCCCGTGCTCCCCGTAGATGCCGGGCCGGTCGAAGTAGTGCGGGTTGGCGACGAACAGCACGCGCGGCGCGCGCGGTGCGCGGGGCCCGGCGGCCGGCGCCTGCGTCGCCGCCTGTGCCGCCGCCTCGCGGTCGACCACCTCGTCAGGCGTGTCGTCCGGCCGCTCCTCGAAGACGCGCGCCTCCTCGGTCCGCCCGCCGACGATGACGGTGAAGGGGTCGCCGACGGGCCGCAGGTTCGGCCGCTTCTGCGCGACCTCCCGGTAGAGCGGGACGACGATCGTCGTGTCGATGCCGCGCGCCGCCTGGTACTTGGCCAGGCTCGCCACCGCCTCCCCCATCCCGCCGGTGCGCGCGTACGGCGCCAGCTCGGCCACCAGGTGCACGACCGACGCCGGCGAGCCGTCCCGCGCGGCCAGCGGCGGCGCCGTCGGCGCGACGCGGCGGTGCTCCTGTCGCTGCTGAGTGGTGAGTGCCATCGACCGTTCCGCGCCCAGCGCGTGCGCTCAGGCCGTCGGCGGGTCGTCCGCCGTCGTGCTCCCGGCGTCCCCGGCCCCGGCGCGCATCGCCGGCACGTAGTACGCCTGCGCGTACTGCTGCACCATGCGGCGGGTCGTGAAGTGCTCCAGCGCGACCCGCATCGCCTGCTTCATTATCGCGGTCCACCGGGTCGGCACGCCGCGCTCGTCGCGCGCGTAGTACGCCGGCACCACCTGCGTCTCCAGGAGGCCGAGCAGCGCGGTGGCGTCGTGCGCGTCGGCGTCCGCGTCCGCGGGCGCG
>Ga0126308_10000009_pt1 | contig 34864 bp, 26 predicted proteins | sample Plot55_FD_92533 | JGI IMG/M metagenome (GOLD analysis project Ga0126308, IMG submission 92533) | Serpentine soil microbial communities from UC McLaughlin Reserve, CA, USA - Plot55 | ecosystem: Environmental > Terrestrial > Soil > Grasslands | place: USA: UC McLaughlin Reserve, Lake County... | reverse complement strand
GGCGGCGTGGTGCTCTGGCACGACTACACGGGTCTCGTGCCGGACGTGGTGCGGGCGCTGGACGAGCTGTCGAAGCGCCTGCCGCTCGTGCGGCTGACCGGGACCACGATCGTGGCGCACCGGCGACCGGTCGGTGCGGGCGTGGAGACCCGCTCGGCGACGGGCGCGGTGGCGGCGGCCCGGTAGGCGGTCGGAGGCACACGCCCGTGCCCGCGACCGGCCTCGGCAACGGCAGGGGCTGCCATTCCGAACCTCGTGATGCTATGTTGGATAACTCCCGGCCGGTCCCGCGGCACCGACGCTCCGGCGGCCGAGGTTGGAAGGTGAACGGGCGCGTAGCTCAGCTGGTTAGAGCGCTGCTTTCACACAGCAGAGGTCAGGGGTTCGAGTCCCTTCGCGCCCACTCGTACGTCGCAGTTGCCTGGTGCAGGTTCCACTTCGAAATGCTGTCTTTTCTGTCGCGGCCGCTTCTGGCGGCCGCATTGCTGTGCGCCATCGCCGCGGCCCCTGGCTTCGCCCAGCGGCCGTCCCCGGAGCAGGCGCGTGAGATCCTCCGCAGCCGCCCGGACCTCGTAGCCCAGCTGCGTCAGCGTCTCGCGTCCAGCGGCCTGACGCCCGACCAGATCCGCGCGCGGCTGCGCGCGGAGGGCTACCCCGAGAACCTGCTCGACCCCTACCTCGCCGGCGCGGGCGCCGGATCGGACTCGCTCGCCGCCTACGGGGACGTGTTCGCCGCCGTGCAGGAGCTCGGCCTCGTCGACTCGCTCGATGTCGACATGCTGCGGGCGCTCGCCCGGGAGCCGGGCGACGACTCGCTCCTGCCGCGCGACACGCTGCGCGGCCCGCGCGGCCGACGCACGCTCGACGATTCGGTCGCGGCCGACTCGCTCTTCGGCCCCCGTGGCCGCCAGGCGGTGGACAGCGGCTACGCGATCTTCGGCCTCGACGTGTTCCGCCGCAGTACGTCGCAGTTCGAGCCCAATCTGGCGGGGCCCGTCGATCCTGGATACCGGCTCGGACCCGGCGACCGGCTCGTGCTGATCCTGACCGGCGACGTCGAGCTGTCGTACACGCTCAACGTGACCCGCGAGGGATTCATCGTCATCCCGCAGGTCGGGCGCCTGGACGTCGCGAACCTGACGCTGGCGCAGCTGGAGGACGTGCTGTACACCCGCCTGGGCCGCGTGTACTCGGGCGTGCATCGCGGCGCCGGCGCCACGACCCGATTCTCGGTGAGCGTGGCCGGCCTCAGGAGCAACCAGGTCTTCGTCGTCGGCGACGTCGCGCGCCCGGGGAGCTACCGCGTGTCGAGCGCCGGAACGGCCCTCAGCGCGCTCTACGCGGCCAGCGGCCCGACCGAGAACGGCAGTCTGCGCCGAATCGAGATTCGCCGCGGCGGTCGCATGGTGGACGCCCTCGACGTCTACGACTACCTGCTTCGCGGCGACGCGTCGCACGACGTGCGGCTCGAGACGGGGGACGTGGTGTTCGTGCCGGTGCACGGGCCCCGCGCGCGCGTCGTCGGCCAGGTCACCCGGCCGGCGACGTACGAGCTGCGCGAAGGCGAGACGCTCGCGGACGTGATCCGCGCGGCCGGCGGCTTCACGGCCGAAGCCGCGCGCCAGCGGGTGCAGATCGAGCGGATCGTGCCACCGGCGGAGCGCAGCGCACCCGGGCGCGACCGCGTCACCATCGACATCGCGTCGGAAGACCTCACGCGCGGCTTCGGGCCCGCCGTTCCGATCCGGGCCGGCGACGTCGTGCGCGTCTTTCCGGTCGCCGAGCGCGTGCGCAACCGGATCGCGGTTGTCGGCAACGTCTGGGCGCCGGGTGCGCAGGGCTTCCAGCCGGGCATGCGCCTGTCGGACGCGCTGCGGCTGGCGGGCGGGGTGAAGCCGGACGTGTACCTGGGCCAGGTGCTCATCACCCGCCTCCGGCCGGACTCGACGCGCGAGCAGCTGCGGACGGCGTTCCGCGACTCGACCGGCGCGCCGGTGAACGACGTCGAGCTCCGGGAGGACGACGAGGTCCAGGTCTTCTCGCTGCGGACCTTCCGGCCGACGCGCTACGTCGCGATCGCCGGCGCCGTGCGGACGCCCGGGCGCTACCCGTTCCGCGACGGGATGACGCTGCGCGATCTGGCGCTGCTCGCCGGCGGGCTGGAAGAGAGCGCGTACCTCCGGGAAGCCGAGATCGCCCGACTTCCCGAGGACCGCTCGAGCGGCCGCACCGCGCAGACGTTCCGCGTGCCGCTCGACTCCAGCTATCTCTTCGAGCGCACGCCCGACGGCCGCTACCTCGGTCCGCCGGGCCTTCCGGCGCCGTCCGCGGGCACCGCGCCTGACGCGGTCCTCAAGCCGTACGACAACGTGCTCATCCTGCGCCAGCCCGACTGGGAGGTGCAGCGCACGGTGCAGGTGGGCGGCGAGGTCCGCTTCCCCGGGGCGTACGCGCTCGAGAACAAGTCCGAGCGGCTGAGCGAACTGCTGACGCGCGCCGGCGGGCTGACGCCCGAGGCCTACCCCGAAGGGATCTACTTCTACCGCAAGCGCCGGCAGCTCGGCCGGATCGGCGTCGACCTGCCCCGCGTGCTGCGGGACGGGCGGCACCGCGACAACCTGATCCTCCAGGACGGCGACTCGATCTACGTCCCCGCCTACAACGCGGTGGTGAACGTGACGGGGGCGGTCAACTCCCCGGTCGCGGTCTCCTTCGTGCCGGGGAAGAAGCTCGACTACTACATCCGCGCGGCGGGCGGTCCGAGCCGCAGGGCCGATCCGGGGCGCGCCTACGTGACGCAGCCGAACGGCAAGGTCGAGAGCATCGAGCGCCGCCCGTTCTTCCCGGACCGGGTCCCGGAGCCGCGGCCGGGGGGCGCGGTGTTCGTGCCCGAGAAGGATCCGGTGGAGCGCCGGGATTATCTCGCGGTGGCGGGCACGATCGCGCAGATTCTGGCGAGCCTGGTCGCCGTCGTGGCCATCGCGGCCCGGCGCTAGCGGATGGAACGAATCTTCGTGCACCGCGGAAGGGCATGACCATGGGCCAAGTCATCACGGACGAGCGCGAGCACCAGGAGGCCGATGAGCCGCGCCTCGGCGCCGCGCGGGAGCCGCGCGATTCGCGCGCGGTGGCTGGTCGCGACGCGGCCGATGACTTCGCGCGCACCGCGGGCCCCGATTCCGACGACGAGATCTCGCTCGCCGAGCTGTTCCGGCCGGTCGCGGCGCGGTGGCGGCAGATCCTGATGCTGGCGCTCGTGAGCGGGCTGCTGGCGTACGCGGGGTCCTACCTGATCCGCCCGAAGTACGCGGCGACGACCAGCTTCACGCCGGAGACCGGGTCGGGCTCGCGGCTCCCCTCCTCGCTCGCCGGCCTCGCGGGGCTGGCGAGCCAGTTCGGCGTCGGGCCGTCGATGCTCGGCTCCACGTCGCCCGAGTACTACGCGGCGCTGGTGCGCAGCCGTGAGATCCTCGAGTCGGTGCTCCGCACGCCCTTCGCCGACTCGGCGTTGGCCCCGCGCGACTCCGCGCGGCCGCTGCTGGACCTGCTGCGGGTGAAGGGCCGAACCGAGCAGGAGCGGCTGCGCCGCGGCGTTCGCGAGCTGGAGAAGCGCGTCTCGACCGACGTCGAGAAGAGCACCGGGATCGTCCGCGCGACGGTGGCGATGGAGTCGCCGTCGCTGGCCGCCGCGGTCGCCAACCACCTGGTCGCGCAGATCAACCGGTTCAACGTCGAGCGGAAGCAGTCCCAGTCGCGCGCCCAGCGCCGCTTCACCGAGCAGCGCGTGGCGCAGGCGCAGGGCGAGCTGCGCGACGCCGAGCGGCTGCTGCTCTCGTTCCTCCAGGCGAACCGGTCGTTCCGCGGCTCGCCGCTGCTGGAGTTCGAGGAGTCGCGGCTGCAGCGCGCGGTGCAGCAGAAGCAGCAGGTCTACATGGCGCTGAGCCAGGCGTACGAGGAGTCGCGCATCGCGGAAGTGCAGGACACGCCCCTGCTCACGGTGATCGACGCCGCCGTTCCGCCGGACCGCCGGTCGTCGCCGCACCGCACGGTGATCGCCGCCGCGGCGATGGTCGCCGCCGGACTGCTGGCGCTCGCGGCCGCGTACGCCGCGCACTTCATTCCCGCCCTGCGCCGGCGCGCGGCAGGGTTGCGGGCGTGAGCTCGGCGGCGGCGCCGGCGGCCGCGCGGCGCGCCGCCGCGCCGCTCCGGGCGGTCGGGCGGGTGCGCTTCCGCCCCGCCACGGTGCTGTTCACGCTGGCCGCGTTCACCAGCTCGTTCGACATCTTTCTCACCCTCGACGTCGGCTTCAACTTCCGCATCGCGCAGCTCTTCCTGGGGCTGGCGTTCCTGCTGGCGCTCGAGGACGCGCGCCGCCGGCGCGCGCGGATGCCGCTCGGCTTCGGGGCGCTCTGCCTCTGGACGGCGTTCATCGTCGCGTTCGTCCCGAACACCACCCTGCTGACCCGGAGCGCGGGCTACGCGTTCTGGCTGGTGTTCAACGTCGTGGTGATCTTCGCCGCGGTGCAGCTCTTCCGGCGCACCGACCGCCTGACGACGCTGCTCCGCTGGTACCTCTACTCGTTCGCCTTCTGCGCCGCGTTCGGCGTCGTCCAGCTGCTGGTGTCGGTCGCCGGGCTGGGCGGCCCCCTCGTCAGGCAGTGGTGGTTCGTGGGCGTCCTGCCGCGCGTCAACGGCTTCTCGTACGAGCCGTCGTTCTACGCCACCTACCTGCTCATCGGCTGGACGCTGGCGCTCTACCTGATCGAGCAGCGCTCGTACGTGCTGATGCCGCTGCCGCGCCTGCGGGCCATCTTCCTGGGGATCACCGTCGCGCTCGTGATCTCCACCTCGCGCATGGGGTGGCTGATGATGGGGCTCTGGTGCAGCCTGTACCCGCTGCGCCTGCTCTGGCACCTGCTGCACGGCCGGCTGCACCGGCGCTTCCTCTGGTACTCGCTCGGGATCGGCGCGATCGGCGTCGCGGTGGCGGTGGTGGTGATCAGCGTCATCGGCGTCGACACGCTGCGCTTCCTGGTCACCGGGCTCGGCATCGGCGGCGCGGCGGAGCACTCGGTGAGCCTGCGTACGAAGCCGTTCTCGGACGTGCTGCGGGTGTTCGCGCAGAGCCCGATCGTCGGCCACAGCCTGGGCGGGGTGTCGCCCGCCATCGCCCGGCTGAACGGCTGGACCGCCGGCTCGCTCGCCGCCGCCAAGGAGAGCGAGGGGATCAACGTGTTCGCCGAGGTGCTGGCGGGCAGTGGCGTGATCGGCGTGATCCCGTTCGTCGTCTACCTGGCGACGCTGATCTGGAAGCCGCTCCGCCTGGCGAGCCGGCTCGCCGACCGCGACCAGCGCACGCTGCTCCGCGGGATGGTGGCGGCGCTGCTGATGGAGCTGGTGGTGCTCCAGTTCAACCAGAACATCCTGCGCCTCTACCTCTGGCTGCACATCGCGCTGCTGTCGGCGCTGTACGCGGCGCTGCGGGCGGGGCGGGCGTCGGACGCGTCGGGGGCCAGAGCGCCGTCCGCGGCCGCCGCCGCCTGACGACAGCGGCGCCCCGCGGAGCTCGCCCGCGCATGGCCGATCGACGCACCGCGCTCCGGGAGATATCCGCCGCGCTGCTGGCGGGCGCCACCGGCCGGGGAGTGGCTCCGCCGCCGCCCGCAGGACCCGAGGGCCGCCGCTTCGACGTTCGCGCGTACGGCGCGGTGGGAAACGGATCGGCGGACGACACCGGGCCGTTCCGGCGCGCGCTGGCGGCCGCGGGCGCGGCGCGCGGGGCGGTGCTGGTGCCGGCGGGCGCGTACCGCATCACGGGCACCCTCACGCTCACGGAGCACGCGCCGCTGGGCGCCTCGCTGGTCGGCGCCGGGCTGGAGTCGGCCGTGCTGCTCTCCGAGCTCCGCGGCCGCGATCCGCTGCTGCGCCTGGCCGGCGGCTCGGGGAATCCGTCCAACGTGCGCATCGCCGGGGTCACCCTGCGGTCGCGCCGCGCGGGCGAGGGGACGGCGCTGCTGCTGGACGGGCAGTGCTTCGCCCACTGCGGCGACGTGTCGATCGACGGCTTCGGCGCCGGCGTCTGGCTGTTCAACGACTCGCCGGGCGCCTTCACGGAGTTCAACGTCTTCCGCGAGCTGTGGATCGGCCGATGCACGAACGCCATCCGCCTGGAGCGCGGGCGCGGCACCGAGTCCTTCCACGGCAACGTCTTCGAGAACGTGGTGGTCAACCTCGGCGCGGGGGAGACGGGGCTGAACCTGGCGTCCGGCTTCTTCTACAACGGGCGATTCGACATCACGCTCTTCTCGCACCACCCCTCCGCGGTGTACGTCAACGCGGACGGCCTGGCCGAGCACTGCGGCGGGCAGCTGCGCTTCGAGTCGTTCGCGCCCGGGCGGCTGACCGGGCGGGGCCGCTTCTGGTGGCACGGCACGCTCGACGGGATCGGCCCGCTGGCCGACGAGAGCGCGCCCGAGGTGCCGCACGGCCCCGTGTTCGCGTGCGCCAACTACTGGTCGCCCGCCAGCTATGCCGGCTCCGGACTCGCGCTCCGGCCGCTGGCCGCGGGGCGCGAGCTGCCTAACGGTCCGTTCCCGCTCGTGGCGCGGCTGAGCGGCGACCAGGTGGAGTCGGTGCTGGTCAACGTCTACCGCGCCGGGACCGGCAACGGCCTCTACATCGGCGCGAGCGGCTTCGCGCAGCCCGCCGCCGCCGCCCAGCTCGGGCTGTTCCTCGACGGTACGGGCGCCGCGATCCGCACCTACAACCCGGCCGGGCTCCAGCTCCAGGACGCCGCCGGCCGGCCGGCGCTCCGCTTCGACGCGGCCGGCGTCTCGCTCGACCGCGACCTCGTCGCCCCCGGCGGATTCCGCCAGGTCGTGGACGGCTGGTACGTGCCGGCCGACCAGCTGCGCGCCGGCGCGCGCGACCTGCCGCTGCCGCGCCTCGGCGCGGCCCCGGGGTGGCGAAGCGCCTGGTGCTCCGTGCGCGACGGCTCCATCACCGGGCTGCTGCTCCGCGCCGAGTCTCCGCGCGCGGCCGGGAGCCTGACGGCGGTGGTCTGGCGCAACGGCTCGCCCACTGGCGCGCGCGCGGTGCTCGACGCGGAGCATCCGGGCGCGCACGCCGTCACCTTCGCCAAGGACGCCTTCCCCTTCTCCGCCGGCGACGCGCTGGACGTGCGCCTGACGGCGGACGCGGCGTGGCGCGCTCGCGGGAGCGGCGGCGGCGTGGCGTCAGCGCTCGAGGTGGAGAGCTGACGACGCGGCCGGCGCCGACCCGGCGGCCGGAACGGCCGGCCCCTCCAGCGGGCGACCGGTCCGCTCGGCGTGCGAGCGGACGGCGCCCGCCACGAGTGCGGCGAACTCCTGCCTGAAGCGCTCGGGGCGGAAGCGCAGCGCGTTCTCCCGCGCGGCGCGCGGGTCGAACTCCGCGGCGCGCCGCTCGAACGCCTCCACCGCCTCGACGATCGCCGGCACCGTGCGCTCGCCGAACAGCACGCCGGTCGGCCGGTCGCCGTCGGCGCGGATCGTCTCCAGCACCGCGCCCCGTCCGTACGCGATCACCGGCGTGCCGCACGCCTGCGCCTCCACCGGGGCGATGCCGAAGTCCTCGACGGCCGCGAAGACGAAGGCGCGCGCGCGCTGCAGGTGGTCGCGCAGCACGTCGAACCGCTGCCAGCCCATGAGCGTCACGTTAGGTCCGGCCTTCGCGCGCACCTTGGCGAAGTCCGGCCCGTCGCCGATCACCACCAGCCGGCGCGAGGGCATTGCCGAGAAGGCCTCGACGATCAAGTCCATGCGCTTGTACGGCACCATCCGCGACGCGGTGAAGTAGAAGTCCTCCTTCCGCTCGCGCGGGGCGAACGCGTCGGTGTCCACCGGCGGGTAGATCACCGCCGCCGGGCGCCGGTACGTCTTCCAGATGCGCCGCGCGATGAACTCGGAGATGCCGATGAACTCGTCCACGCCGTTCGCGGTCCGCACGTCCCACTGCCGGAGGCGGTGCAGGATGAAGCGCGCGGCCCACGACTTGGCGCCGCTCGTCAGCCCGGACTCGGCGAGGTACTCGTGCTGCAGGTCCCAGGCGTAGCGGATCGGCGAGTAGCACATGCAGACGTGCAGCTGGTCCGGCCCGGTGAGTACGCCCTTCGCCACCGCGTGCGAGCTGGAGACGACCAGGTCGTACGCCGACATGTCGAGCTGCTCGACCGCCAGCGGCATCAGCGGCAGGTAGCTCCGGTACCTGGTGCGGGCGAAGGGCAGGCGCTGGATGAACGTCGTGCGGACGGCGCGCCCGCCCAGGAACGCGCGCTCGCGCTCCGGCACGAAGTCGGCGACGGCGTAGAGGTCGGCGTCCGGGAGGACGCGCAGCATCTGCTCCAGGACGCGCTCGGAACCGGCGTAGCCGACGGTCCAGTCGTGGACGATCGCGACCTTCATCGCGCCAGCAGCTCGTCGACGACGGCGAGCGTCCGCCGTACGCAGTCGTCGTAGCTGAACTGCCTCGCCCGCGCCCGCCCGCGCGCGCGCAGCTCCTCCCGCAGCGTCGCGTCGCCGAGCACCCGCCGGAGCTGCCGCGCCAGGTCCGCCGGGTCGAGCGGGTCGATGTAGACCGCGGCGTCTCCGCACACCTCGGGGAGCGACGCGGCGTTCGACACCACCACCGGGCAGCCGCACGCCATCGCCTCGAGCGGCGGCAGGCCGAAGCCCTCGTAGAGCGACGGGAAGACGAGCGCGTCCGCGTGCGCCACGTACTGCTCCAGCGCCTCGTCGCTCACGCGCCCGGTGAAGCGGACGCGGTCGCCGAGCGCCGCCGCCCGCTCGCGCACCCGCGGGTCGCCCGTGAGGAAGCCGCTCTCCTTGCCGACGATCACGAGGTTGTGCGCGACGTCGCCGGGGAGGAGGCGCATCGCCTCGAGCAGCGTCGTGAGGTTCTTGTGCGGCTTCACGTTCCCCACGTAGAGCACGTACGGCGCCGGCTCGGGGTTCCGCGTCGGCCGCACGGAGAACCAGCGCTCCGGCGCGGCGAGCGTGATCGCGTGGATCTCCTGGCGCGCGGGACCCACCAGCCGCAGGAACTCGCGCCGCGTGAACTCCGAGATGGTGATGATCGCGTCCGCCTTCCGCCGCACGGCGGCGAACATGAGCTTCGCGTAGAGCCGCCGGTGCAGGCCGCCGAACAGATGCGGGAGCGCGAGGTGGCAGACGTCGCAGACGGTGACGAGGAGCTTGCCGCGGCGCAGCAGCGGGATCGTGTAGTGCGGCGACCAGTACAGGTCGGTGCCGCGCGGCGTCAGGCGCCACGCCCCCACCTGCTCGGCGATCGAGTAGATCGGCGCGCGGAACTCGCGCAGCTCGCAGTTGGCCGCGTCCGCGCCCGGCAGCGTGCGGAGCTCCTCCGGCGCGCCGAGCAGCGTGAAGTGTATCTCCGGACGCTCGGCGATCAGCGCCGGCACCGTGTTCCGCAGGTACGTCCCGATGCCCGAGTGGTTGAGCATGCGGAGGTCGATCGTGATCCGCCGGGTCCGCGTGGGGCCTGGCGCGCGCCGCGCCGGCGCACCGGCCGCCGCGCCACGCTCCGTCGTGCCGGCGCCGCTCACGCGCGAGCCGCCCCGGTCGAGGAGAGGCCCCGCAGCGCGACGCGGGCCGCGCAGTAGGCGAGCAGCGCCCGCAGCGCGATGCTCGCGCCGTACGCCGCCGCGACGCCAAACGCGCCCCAGACGCGCCCGCCGATCACGGCCAGCGCGGCGGTCACGACCAGACTCACCGCCAGCACGCCCACGTCCCAGTTCTGGTGGCCGGTCATGAGCAGGAAGTACGAGGAGAGGCCCGCCGTCATGGCGATCAGCTGTCCCGCGCTCATCACCCAGAGCATCGGCGCGGCCGAGCGGAACTCGGCGCCGAACACCGCCAGCACGTACGGCCCGAGAACGACGTAGACGAGGAGCAGCGGCACGAACGCGAGCACGCAATAAAACTGCGACGACCGCAGCGCGCCTCGCAGCCCGGACGGGTCCCCCGACTCGTGCAGTCGCGCGAACTGCGGGGCGAACAGGCTGGCGAACGCCATCAGGCTCACGCTGCCGAGCGAGACCAGCCGGTGCGCGACGCCGAAGCGCCCGACGTCCGCCGGGCTGGCCACGTGCGGGAGCACGACGAAGGCCGAGTTCACGAGGACGATGCCGAGCAGGTCGACCGCCCAGAAGCCGGCCAGCTCCCGCCGCGAGATGGCGTGCTCGCCGTTGAGCGCGGCCGCCGCACCGGCCGCACTCGCCGCGGCCGTGGCGCGCGGCCAGCGGCGGAAGAGCAGCCGCGCGGCGATGGCGATTGCGGCCGCCGCCGCCAGCGCGTAGCTCCAGATCGCCGTCGCTGGGCGCACGGTGACGCCGGCCAGCACCGCCGCGGCCAGGCAGAGCAGGACGCCGAACGGCACGACGCTGAACTCCACCGTTAGGCCGGCGCTCGCGCGGCCGCGGCTCTTGAGCGCGTCCGCCAGCACGCGCAGCACCGCCGTGAAGATGCCGGACAGCACCGCCATGCGCAGCAGGAACGTCAGCGCCGAATCGCCGAGCAGCAGCACGGCGAGCCGTTCGGGCGCGACGCCCACCGCCACCGCGCCCACGGCGCCCGCGAGCGCGACCGCGCCGACCGCGCCCCACACCATGCGTCGCGACGCCGCGTAGTCCCGCCGCTCCTCGAACCGCGCCACCCACCGGAGCACGGCCGGCGGCAGCCCGAGCGCGAAGATCGTCCCGAGGACGTTCGTCCACGTGTTGTACAGGAAGTACTCGCCCGCGCCGCGCGCGCCGAGCAGCCGCCCGAGCCCCACGCTCACCGCGAACGCGGTCGCGAGACCCACCGCGCGCAGCGCCAGCGCCTCGACCGCGTTCGCGCTGCGCGGCGAGAGGAACCGCGACAGCGCGACCGAGACCATGCCGCCGTCCGCGAGCTCCGCCGCGGACGCGGTCGCGGCGGCGGTCGACGCGGCGGTGGGGGCGCCGGCGAGCTCCGACTTCATGCGCCGACGCTCGCGCGACGTACCGCGCGCCGTACCGCGCGCCGCCGCGCCAGCTTGTAGCCGCTCCCGGCCAGACTTACCTTGCGACCCGGCGAAGCCGCGCGCCGTCCCACTGCGCGGCTCGACCACACGCCCTCCGGCATGCGCCGGTAATCCAACCATCGGTGCGCGTCGGCATAGACGTTTCGAACTTCGGTGACGGACTCGGCGGCGGGACCGCCGTATACCTCTTCAACACCATCAAGGCGCTCCTCGAGATAGACGCGGAGCTGCGCCTGACGCTGGTCTGCCAGTTCCGCCCGAGCGAGGCGGGACGCGTGGTGCTCGACGCGCTCGCGGGTCCACGAACGACCGTAAGATGGGGCGGGCTCGGGACGACCGGCGTTCCGCCCAACGCGTGGTGGTATCCCTGGCACGGCACCGTCGCCCGCGTCGCCGGTCCGGTGGACATCTTCCACGCCGGGGACTTCGTGTGGCCGCTGCCCGAACGTACGCCGGTCGTCGCGTCCGTGCTCGACCTGACGACGCGGCTCTTCCCAAGCTACCACACCGTGGGGACGCGGCTCCGCGGAATGCGGAAGCTGCGCTGGGCGCAGCGCCACGCCGACCGGATGATCACCATCTCCGAGGCCACCAAGCGCGACCTCGTGCAGATGTGCGGCGCCGACCCGGAGCGCATCGACGTGACGCCGCTCGCGCGCGGATGGACCGCCGTCCCGGCGCCTGACGAGCTGCGCGGACTGGCCGGCGCGCTGCGCGAGCGGCTCGGCATCCGCGACGCGCCGCTCGTGCTCACCGTCGGGACGCTGGAGCCGAGGAAGAACCACGCCCGGCTCGTCCACGCGTTCGAAGGGATGGGGGAGCGCTTCGCCGGAGCGCACCTCGTGCTGGCGGGGCAGCGCGGCTGGAAGACCGGTGGGCTGGACGAGGTGCTGGCCGCGTCGCCGGCGCGCGAGCGGATCCACGTGCTCGGTCGCGTCTCCCCGGACGAGCTCTCGGCGCTCTACTCGACGGCGACGGTCTTCGCCTACCCGTCGCTCTACGAGGGGTTCGGCCTGCCGTTGCTCGAGGCGATGGCCGCGGGCGCGCCCGTCATCACCTCGAACGTCTCGTCGCTGCCCGAGGTCGCCGGGGACGCGGCGCTGCTCGTGAGCCCCACCTCGGTGGAGGCGATCCGCCACGCGATCGAGCGGCTGCTGGCGGACGAGACGCTGCGGGCCGACCTGGCGCGGCGTGGCCACGTGCGCGAGCGAGAGTTCACCTGGCGCCGAACGGCCGAACTGACTCTCGACTCCTATCGCGCCGCGACGGGCGGCGGCCGCGGGGGCCGCGGCCGCCGCCCGCGCTAGCACTACCAAGCTCGGACTCCGCCGCGCGGGGTTAGTGCGCGCCGGTCCGCCGGATGACCGCAGGGATGGTCCGGAGGAGAATCTTGATGTCCAGGGCGATCGACCACTCGGTGATGTATTCCGCATCCAGTCGCGCACGTTCCGGAATGCTCACGGTGCTCCGACCGTTCACCTGCCAGTGACCGGTCATGCCGGGCTTCACGCACAGCACCAGCTCCGCGTGCTCCCCGAAGTCTGCGAGTTCCGGACCGACGACGGGCCGCGGCCCCACCAGCGACATGTCACCGCGCAGCACGTTGAACAGCTGAGGCAGCTCGTCCAGGCTCGACTGCCGCAGCAACAGGCCGAGCCGCGAGATGCGCGGGTCGTCCGCCGGCGAGAGCTTGCAGCCGTTGGCGACGAAGCGACGATAGAGCTCGGGGTCCGCGCGCAGCACCTGCTCCGCGTCCGCCCGCATCGAGCGGAACTTGAGCATGTGGAAGGGACGCCCACCCAGCCCCGGGCGCCGCTGCCGGAACAGCACGGGTCCCGGCGAGTCCAGCTTCACGGCCACCGAGACCGCCAGCAGGATCGGCGAGAAGAGCACGAGCGCGAACGTCGCCCCAACGATGTCGAGCGCCCGCTTGAGGCCCACCTGAATGGCCTGCCGCGACGACACGCGCAGCTGGAGTGCGGGCCAGCCGACCACCTCGCGGCTGGTCGTGACGAAGCCCTGCGACTCCGGGAGCACGCCCGCGATGACGCTGATCGTCGCGCCGCGCAGAATCGCTTCGCGCGCCACCAGCCGGTACTCCTCGGGCGTCACGCGCGCGGAGACGATGACGTGCTCGACGTCCAGCTCGCCGATGAGGCGGCCGAGCTCCTGGACCTCGCCGAGCGCGGTCGGGTCGACCTGATGGCGCGGCGCCAGGTGGCCGAGGATGGTGATGCTCCGCTCGTGCTCGCGCCGGAAGTGCTCCACGATCTCCCAGGCGTCGGCCCCGACGCCCACGATCAGCGCGCGGCGGCGCGACACGCCGCAGTGGTGCAGCCCACGCACGGCCAGCTCGGCGAGCATGCGCCCGACGCGCACGGCGCCCACCAGCACCAGCGCGAAGGCGACCGTCCACGTCGCCGGAACCGAGAGCTCCGCGTAGGCGTTCGAGATCCAGAAGTAGCAGCCGGCGGTGAGCAGCGCGCCCTGCACCATCCGCCCGAAGCTCCGCCGCAGCGCGCCCGAGCCGTAGGTGCCCACGACCGCCTGGCCGAGCAGGGTGAGGAGCAGCGCGGCGGGGAAGAGGTGGGCGGCGGCCTCGAATCGCGGCACGAGCGCGTCCGCCATCACGACCGACGCCATAGCGGCGAGTCCGTCCGCCGCCAGCAGACCCGCGACGCGGGCGGCGCGCCGGATCCACTCACGCCAGAGCCGGCTCGCCCACAGGTCTCGGGTGAGCCGCGGGTCGGGGGCGTCGACCGATCCGATCGCGACACCTTCGCCGCTCGTCGAGGTGGGGCGAGGATCCAGGACGCTGCCGGTGAAGTCAGGCCGACGTCCGGTGCGGCCGATCGCTGTCCGAGTTTGAAGGGGGGGCATGGCGTGGAGCTGGAACGACGAATGACGCGAGGCCAAGACAGCGACTAGGACGCGTTCGGGCACTCGGGTTGCACAACCTCGTCAACCCGACGTGCTGGCGCGCTGGTCACCTCGACCTGAGACGTAATCGAAGCTGGGTTATGAACGGTTCGGACCGGGCACGAGCGGACCGCGACGGCGGCGTGCGACCCGCCACGCCGTCCCTCTGCGGCTGCATGGATGCCAGGTCACGGCCGGGCACGGTCAAAGTGCCCCTGCCGGCGGCAATGTCTCCGGAGCATAGACGATCAATGCCGTCCGGGCGTCAATCCCAGCGTCGGGATCGCGTCATTGTGGGAGCTAGCGCAACCTAGTTCAGCCGCAGCACGCATGTAAGTGTGTCCGGCGCGGCGCATTCGCCGTTGGCAGCAGTGACACGAAACGATGCACTCGCAGCGGGCTCGACCGTCCGAGTCCGCGCCGCGATCCGGTCCGCCGATGTACCTTTGCGTCTCGCGGGTTTCGATCGACCAGGCGACCACACGACGTGAAGGGCATCATCCTCGCCGGCGGGGCGGGAACGCGCCTCCACCCACTCACCCGGGTGGTCAGCAAGCAGCTCCTGCCCGTCTACAACAAGCCGATGGTGTACTACCCGCTGTCCACGCTGATGCTCGCGGGACTTCGGGACATCCTGATCATCTCGAGCCCGGGCGACCTGCCCCGCTACGAGACCTTGCTCGGCGACGGTTCGTCACTCGGGATGCGATTCACGTTCGCCAGCCAGTCGGAGCCCGAGGGGCTGGCGCACGCCTTCGTGGTCGGCGCCGATTTCGTCGGACGTGACAGCGTCTGCCTGGTGCTCGGCGACAACCTGTTCTACGGCGACCGGCTGCCGGAGACGCTCCGCGCCATCGTGAAGGACCCGGGCGGGGCGACCGTGTTCGGCTACTACGTGCGCGACCCGGCGCGCTACGGCGTCGTCGAGTTCGACGGCGCGGGGCGCGTGGTCGAGATCCGCGAGAAGCCCGAGCGGCCGGCGTCGAACTACGCCGTGCCCGGCCTCTACTTCTACGACAACGACGTGATCGACATCGCGCGGGGGCTCCAGCCGTCGCCGCGCGGCGAGCTGGAGATCACCGACGTCAACATGACCTACCTCCGGCGCGGGCGGCTCCGCGTGCAGCTCCTCGGCCGCGGCACGACGTGGTTCGACACCGGCACCTACGACTCCCTGCTGGACGCGGCGAACTACATCCACGCGCTGGAGCAGCGGCAGGGCCTCTGGGTCGGCGCCATCGAGGAGGTGGCGTTCCGCATGGGGTTCATCGACCCCGAACAGCTCGGGCGGCTCGCCGAACCGTTCCATCACACCGAGTACGGCTCATACCTGCTGCGCCTGGCGGCGGGCGAAGCCGCGGTCCCGGCATCCGCCGCCGGGCGCGACCCGCGCGCGTGACGGCGGCGGCGCCCACGCCCCCGTTCCGCCCGCGCGCCGTGCTCGTCACGGGCGGGGCGGGATTCATCGGCGCGCGGCTCGTGCGCTGGCTGCTGCGCGAGGTCCCGGACGTCCACGTCGTCACCCTGGACGCGCTGACCTACGCCGGCCGGCGCGACCGCCTCGCGGGCTGCGACGACGCGCGGGACGCGGACGATCTGCCGCGGCATCGCTTCGTGCGCGGCGACGTCAGGGACGCCGCGCTCGTCGCGCGGCTGCTGGCGGGCGAGCGCGACGCCGACGGTCCCCTCCCCCTCCCCGACGCGGTCGTGCATCTCGCCGCCGAGACGCACGTCGACCGCTCGATCATCGGCCCGGGCGAGTTCGTGTCGACCAACGTGCAGGGGACGCAGGTGCTGCTCGACGCCGCGCGCCGCGAGCTGGATCGGCGCCCGCGGCCGTTCCGCTTCGTGCACGTGAGCACGGACGAGGTGTACGGCGCGCTGGAGGCGGACGAGGCGCCGTTCACCGAGGAGCACCCGCTGCTCCCCAACAGCCCGTACGCGGCCTCCAAGGCCGGCGCCGACTGTCTGGTGCGCGCCTACGTTCGGACGTACGGGCTCCCCTGCGTCGTCGTCCGCCCGTCCAACAGCTACGGGCCCTACCAGTTCCCCGAGAAGCTGGTCCCGCTGATGGCGACGCGGGCGCTGCGGGAGCTGCCGCTCCCGGTCTACGGCGACGGCCTGCACGTGCGCGAGTGGCTGCACGTGGACGACACCGCCCAGGCGATCTGGGCGGCGTGCGTGCGCGGGAGCGCGGCCGGGCGGGTGTACAACGTGGGCGGCGGGCCGGCGAGCGCGGTCGCGAACCTGGCGCTCGTGCGCGCCGTTCTCGCGGAGCTCGGGAAGCCCGAGTCGCTCATCCGCTTCGTCGCCGACCGCCCGGGACACGACCGGCGTTATGCGCTGGACGTCTCGCGCGCCACGGCGGAGCTGGGCTGGGCGCCGCGGCGCACGCTGGCCGAGGGGCTGCGCGAGACCGTGCGCTGGTACGCCGACCACCCCGAGTGGTGGGAGGGCGCCGACGGCGAGGCGTACCGCGCCGCCCGCGCCCTCTACCTCGGCGCCGGCGAGTAGCTCGACGCCAGGCGCTACACCACCGCGGCGGCCGCGGCGCCGCGGCGCGGGGCGGCGGCGACCACCGACTCGTAGAGCGCCATCACCCGGTCGGTCATCGTGTTCACGTCGAACTCGGCGCGCGCGCGCCGCCGGGCGCCCTCGCCGAGTCGCGCGCGCAGCGCCGCGTCGTCCAGCAGCCGGTTGATCGCCGCCGCCAGCGCCCGCGGGTCGCGCGGCGGAACGGTGAGCCCGCTCACGCCGTCCAGCGAGACGAACGGCACGCCCGAGTCGAGCGACGTGTTGACGACGGGCCGCCCGCAGGCCATCGCCTCGATCTGCACGATGCCGAACGCCTCGCTGCGGGCGATCGACGCCAGCGCGAACACGTCCGACGCGTGGTAGTACGGGACGGTGTCCTGGTTCTGGATCTCCCCCAGCAGCTCGACGCGGTCCGCCACGCCCGCGTCGCGCGCGCGCTGCTCGAGCGCCGAGCGGAGCGGCCCGCTGCCGACGATCAGCAGCTTCCCGCGCACCTCGCGCATGGCGTCGATCAGGAACTCGAAGCCCTTGTAGTAGATCAGCCGGCCGACGCTGATCACCACGCGGTCGCCGAAGCGCGCGCGCAGCTCGGCGACCCGCGCCGGGTCGGCGCGCTCGAAGTGGTCGAGCGGGATGCCGTACGGGATGACGTGGCAGCGGTCGCGGTGCCTGGCGAGGACCGGTGAGGTGGCGACGTAGTTGGGCGACGTCGCGACGATCGCCGAGCAGCGCGACAGGAATCGGTGCTGCACCGGCTCGTACGCCGCCCCCATCACCCGCTGCCTGACGATGTCGCTGTGGTAGGTGGCGACCAGCGGGCCACGGTGGCGGCTCGTCAGGTAGGAGATGGTCGCCGCCGGGTGCGGCAGGTGCACGTGGACGACGTCGGCGCCGGCGTCGCGGATGGTCCGTGCGAGGCCGGGGTTGATCGGCGCCGCCGCCAGGTTCACCGGCGTGCCGAGGCGGGTGACCGGCACGCCGTCCACCACGCCGCTCGTCGTCTGCTTGTCGTCGCTCGCCACGACGACCCGCACGTCCACGCCGCGATCGCGCAGCGTCGTGCACAGCGCGTGGAGATGCGTCTCGATCCCGCCCATGTGCGGCGGGTAGAACTTCCCGACGTGCAGGACGCGCAGGGTACTCACTCGAACAGCCCCTTGTTGGCGGCGACCCAGTCGTAGAGCTTCTCGAGGCCCTGCCGCCAGCCCGTGCGCGGTCGCCAGTCCATCTCCCGCGACGCGCGGCTCACGTCGGCGACGAAGACGCGCTGGTCGCCGGGGCGCCAGTCGTCGAACCTGAGCGGGATCTTCCGCCCGATGCGCTCCTCCAGGTAGGCCAGCAGGTCGAGCAGCGAGATCACGTTCTCCGGACCGCCGCCCATGTTGTAGCACTGCCCCTCGGTGCGGCCGATGTGGCGCGCCGCGCAGTCGAACCCGTCGACCAGGTCGTCGACGAACAGGATGTCCCGCACCTGGCGGCCGTCGCCGTAGACCGTGATGTCGCGCCCGAGCTGCGCGGCGATCGTGAACCACGCCACCCACCCCTGGTCCTCGAACCCGAACTGCCGGTAGCCGTAGATGCACGACTGCCGGAAGACGACCGTACGCAGCCCGTAGATGCGCTGGTAGTCGCGCCAGTACTGGTCGGCGGCGCCCTTCGAGCAGCCGTAGGGCGAGTGGAAGTCCAGCGGCCGCTCCTCGGAGACGCCCCGCGGCAGGTCGTCGTACGCGTAGCGCCCGTCGCGCAGCACCACGCCCACGTCCTCCATCCCGCCGTAGACCTTGTTGGTGGAGGAGTACACCATGGGCGCGCGGATGTCGGCGTTGCGCGCCCCCTCCAGCACGTTGAAGGTGCCGAGCGCGTTGACCTCGAAGTCGTCGCGCGGGTCGCGCACGGACAGGGTGACCGCCACCTGGCCGGCGAGGTGCAGCACGAGCCCCGCGTCCCGGTGCGCCTCGAAGACGCGGCGGGTCGGCTCCGCCTGACGAATGTCCACGCGCTCGAAGGTGAACCCCCCCTGCGTCTCCAGCCAGCGGAGGTTCTTGTCCGCGCCGCGGCGCGACAGGTCGTCCACGACCACCACGTCGTCGCCGCGCGACATGTAGCGCCGCGCCGCGTTGCAGCCGATGAACCCCGCACCGCCGGTGATAATGACCTTCACTCGTTCGTTCCTCGCGAAATGCACGGCCCGCCGGGCGCTGCGGCGCGGCTCACGCGGGCGCGCTCCCGAGAACCTCCATGTAAACCTCGACGGTCCGCCGCGCGTTCTCGGACCAGCTGAACACACCCGCCCGCGCCACCGCCGCCGCTCGCCGGCGGGCCCACCCTTCCGGGTCCGCGGCGCGCTCGGCGAGCAGCGCTTCCACCGCCGCGGTCCAGCGCGGGACGTCGCCCACCGGACAGTACGTCGCCGCGGCGCCGCCCACCTCTCGCAGCACCGCGATCTCGCTGGCGACGACGGGCGTGCCGCACGCCATCGCCTCGACGACCGGGAGCCCGAACCCCTCGCTCTCCGACGGCTGCACGAGCACCGAGGCCCGCCGGTAGACCGCTGCCAGCACGCGCCGGTCGAGCGGCGGCAGCTCCCGAACCGCGCCGTCCAGCCCGAGCTGCGCCCGCAGCCGGCCTTGCTCCGGCGTGAATCCGCCGACGCGCGCCAGGCACACTCCGGTCACGACCCGCCGAAGCTCGGCGTACAGACGCAGCAGGACGTCGAGCCGCTTCCGCGCGATCGTGCTCCCGACGTGCAGCACGACCGGCACGCGCGCGTCCCGCACGCCGAGGAGCCGCTCTGCCTCCGCGTCCGCCTCCGGGTCCGGGCGCGTCGTGCAGCTCGGATGCACGCCGTTCGGCGCGACCACGACCCGCTCGGGCGGAAGCAAGCCGTGCGCCAGCACCGCGTCGCGGGTCGCGCCGCTCACGCACAGCACGCGCGCGGCCGCGCGAAAGCCGGCGAGCGTGCGCCCGACCATCGCGCGAAAGGCTCGCCCGCGCGGCTCGCGCTCGGGTTCGAGCACGCAGCGGAAGGTGTCCAGGTCGTGGCAGGTGACGACGGCGCGGCCCGGCGGCAGCTCGTGCACCAGCTGGGCGTAGCTGTGGTCCACGATGTGGAAGAGGTCGAACCGGTCTCGCATCCGCCGCAGCGTACGCGGATAGTCCCAGAAGCGGTTCGCCAGCCGGTCGGCGTTGAGCAGCGCGCGCGCGGCCGGCCCGCCGAGCTTCGACGAGAGACCAGCGGTGCGCCGCCGCATGGTGGGCCGGACGGCGTCCGCGCGAAGCTCCGCCGCGTGCTCTCGCCGCAGGTGCTCCAGCACCATCTCGCCGACGAGGTCCATGCTCGGCCAGCGCTCCTCAAGCAGGTCGCACACCACCGCCACCCGGGGCAGCGAGGTCGCGCGCGCTTCCCCGGACGACGACGGGGCGCGCGGCGCGTCTCGATTCTCGCGCAGGGTGCCCCGCGCGGAGTCGCCGGCGTGCGCCGGCGCGGGGCGGCCGTCGGACACGTCAACTGGCCGATCGGTGGACGAAGAGCCGGTCGTACTCCGAGCCCGGCGCGGTGTCCAGCGACTCCGGCGGCACCGGAACCGCGCGGCGCCCCGCGAGCCTGGCGGGCGCGAACCCGTACGAGTCGAGCTGCGCGAAGAGGCGCGCGGGGCTGCTGCCGCCCTCGGTCAGGCGCGGCCCGTTCACCTCGACGACGACGTGCCGCACGACGCCGCGCCGCAGGTGCTCGGCGCCGCCCCCGAAGACGAGCGGCTCCGCGCCCTCCACGTCCACCTTCATCACGTCGATGCACTCGACGCCCCACTCGCGCAGGCAGTCGTCGAGCGGGCGAGCCGGCACGTCCACCGCGTTCCAGTCCGGGCGCGGCATCATCGTGACGTTGTAGTCCCGGTTGGACGACGCGGGCGGCACGTAGAGGCGCAGCGAGCCCTCGCGGTCCGACAGCGCGATGTTGTGCGCGTCGACGTTGGGCACGCGGTTCTCCGTGAGGTGCGCGCGGAGCGCGCTGAACGCCGCCGGATTCGGCTCGACCGCGTGCACGCGCCCCGACGGCCCGACGCAGTGCGACGCCAGGAGGCTGAAGTAGCCCATGTGCGCGCCGACGTCGAGGAAGCCGCCGCCGGTCGGGAGCAGCGTGCGCGTCCACACCGTCATGTCGCGCCCGAAGCACCCCATGTAGATCTGGCGGTGGATGGCGTTGGCCAGGTCGAGCGTCATCTCGTAATCGCCCCACACCTTCACCCGGCGCGTCCCCGAGCGCGGGGTGACGAGATTGAACGCGAACCCCTTCCCCTTCAGCTGGAGGGGGCGCAGGGCATTGATCACGGGCTCGGCGAGCGGAGGAGTCACGGACGATTCTATGCCTTACGCGGCCTTCCGCGCGATGAACCACACCTGGCTCGCCAGATGCGGCGGCAGCCACCGCAGTGGCGAGCCGACAGTGGATTGGACGGTCAGCCGCCGCGCGATCCTGTCGCGCAGCGCCATCCAGTTGAATCCCTTGTGGTCGTGGAACGGCTCGCCGTCGCCGCCGCCCAGTACCGGTCGCGTGATGTGCTGACGGCGGCCGGCGAGCAGCCCGCGGGCCAGCTCGCCCCACCGGTACGACGTCTGCCCGGGGTAGTCCCCGACCCCGCGCCAGCCGAGAACGGTCCGCGCGGACTGCTTCACCAGCAGGGGCAGGCCCGTCTCCACCGGTACGCTCACCACCAGCGTGCCGCCGGGGCGCACCATTCGCGTGAGGCGGTCGAGCTCGTGGTCGAGGTCCACCACGTGCTCCAGCACCTCCATGCAGAAGATGGCGTCGTACGCCGCGGCGTGCTCGGGGGCGTCGAGGTCGCGCGTCAGCATGAATCGGAGCCGCTCCCGGCCGCCGAAGCGGCTCAGGCAGTCGTCCACCAGGCGCTGGTCGATCTCCGCACCGACGCCGAGCGCCGGGTGCGCGGGGTCGGCGTCGAGCAGCCCCAGAAACGTCCCGTCGCCGCAGCCGAAGTCGAGGATGCGCTTCCCGGCGAACCGGCGCCCCAGCTCCAGCGCCAGGTCGAACCGGCTGCGATGCGTCCACGAGATCAGCCAGCTGCGGGAGAAGAGCTGCTTCTCGGCGTAGTGGCCGCCGCGCACCGTCTCCTCGCCGGCATCGTCCGGGCGCGCGGTGCGCGGCCCGCCGGTCGTTGCGCTCACCGGTTCTCCTCCGCGACGCGCCGCAGGACGACTTCCAGGTCCTCGAACGCCTTCTGGCGGTTCCACTCGCGCTCGATGTACGCGCGCCCGCTCATCGCCTGCGCGCGCGCCTCCTCGGGGTGCGACGCGATCCACAGGAACTGCTCCGCCATCGCCCCGGCGTCGCGCCGCGGCGTCAGGCGGGCGTAGCCCGCGAGCTGGACGGCCATCCCGCCGACCGCCGTCGCGACGACCGGGGTGCCGCAGGAGAGCGCCTCGAGCGTCGAGTACGCGGCCCCTTCGGCGAGCGACGCCAGCGCCATCACGTCGGCGGCGCGGAAGTAGTCCGCGAGGTCCACCATCGGGTGCGCCGGCGGGCGGCCGAGGACCCACGTCCCCGCGTCCGGCAGCTCCAGCCGGCGCGCCAGCTCGAGGAACTCGGCGTAGCCGCCGCCGAGATTGATGAGGACCGCGTCGAGCCCGCGGGACCTGGCGATCGACGTGGCGCGCAGCACCGTCTCCGGGTCCTTCTCGTGGCTGATGCGGCTCGACAGGAAGATCACGAACTTGTCGAGGGGCAGGTCGCGCCGCCGCCGGAGCTCGGCTCGCTCGGACTCGGACGCGGGCCGGAAGAACTCCGTGTCGACGCCGTAGTACAGGCCGACCTCGGCCCGCTTCGAGTACCGCGCCGCAACGTCGCGCAGGTACGGACCCATCGCCAGCGTGCGGGCGGCGAGCCGGCCGTTGACGCCGAGCATCGCCCGGATGGCCGCCACGCCGATCAGCGACTTCCACCAGCCGATGAGCCCGCGCTCCCGGCGGCAGCGGAAGTACTCGATGGGCGCGATCCCCATGTACGTCACGACCGGCACGCCGCGCAGGCGGCCGACCACCGTGGCGTTCAGGGAGCCGCGAAGCACCTCCTGCGACAGCACGACGTCGAACTCCCGGATGCGACGCCAGAGGAGCGCCAGGGAGCGCAGCTGGAACGCCACACGCCCGCCGGGGATCTCGATCACCGTGAGCCTCGCGCGGCTCTGCGCGACACGCTGCTTGAGCTGGCTCTCGGCGTACTGCCGCGCCGGCACGACCATCGTCAGGTCGACGGCCTCGCTGAGACCGGTCACGAAGCGGATGTCGGTGAAGCCCTCGACGAAGAACATCACGCGGAGCCGCCGCGGCGTCTCGGCGCCCGCCCCGGGCCTCGACTCGGCGTCGCGACTCGACTCGGCCCGGCCCGACTGGCCGGCGTCGGCCACGGCCGTCGCCCTCTCCATTCCGCTCATGCCGCGCTCCCCCGCCACAGCCGTCGGGCGCTCTGGGCCCGCTTGCGCTTCAGCCAGGCTTTGAGGCGCGCGGCGGCGCCGCGCGGCTGGAGTGCCAGCAGGAGCGAGAGGACCAGCCGCGGGTTGAAGGGGCTTCCTCCGGCGGCGAGATACCGCCTGGCGCTCGCGGCCCACGCACGACGGTCCGCGGTGCTCGCGAACAGCGCGTGGGCGAGCGTCACGTAGCGAAGCTTTTCGCGCCGCAGGCGCTCGTAGCGGGGCTGGTCGAAGCGATGCTTGTCGAACGCGTGGATCGCGCCGCGCAGCATGTAGTCCGTGCGCGTGGACGTGGCCGACGCGGCGTGGCTCCGGTACTCGCCCAGGCGCTCGGCGACGTAGTACAGCTTCCCCTTCGACGCGGCGCGGATCGCGTAGTCGAAGTCCGCCGCGCCGCCGCAGGCCAGGTCGAACGGCTGGTCGCGAAAGGCGGACGACCGGTACAGGGAGAAGCCCATGCACATGCTCCCGCGGAGCGCGAGCGCGGTGGCGTCCAGCACCTCGCCGGGCGGCAGCTCGTCTCGACCCCAGAGCCTCGTGTTCAGCTCCGAGTCCTCGGCGAGCCGCTGACCGCCCACGTCCATCACCCAGTGGTCGCAGAAGGACGCGATCACGTTGCGGTCGTTGATCACGGGCCGCAACAGCTTCTCGACGAACTCGGGCAGCAGTCGGTCGTCGTCCGCCAGAATGCAATACGCCTCGGCGGCCGCCTGGCGAAGGAGGTGGTTGATGTTCGTGAAGAGCCCGGGCTCAGGATTCTTGGCCACCAGGCGAACGCGCGGATCGACCGCCGACTCTTCGCGCACGAACTCCAGCGTGCCGTCCGTCGAGCCGTCGTCCGACACCAGAATCTCGAGGTCCCGATGCGTCTGGGCGCGGGCCGAAGCGAGCGCCTCGCGCAGCAGCGGCAGCCGGTTGAACGTCGGAATCAGAACGGCGACTTTCATGCGTACACTCCGGAGTACCACGTCCGCAGCTCGGCCAGCTGATCGGCGAGCGATGGACAGAGCAGGTTCGGAACGAGCGTGCGAAGCACCGGCGCCGGCGCCTCGGCGGGCCCCACGGCGATCGGACTGTCCCACGCCCGCGCGATCGACCGCAGCAGGTCGAACTTCGTGACCGGGGGGAGCACGCCCGGCTGGAGGAGCCGCGCCGACGGGCCGTGCGGACGACTCTGCATGGCCTGCCACGCGACCCGCGCCCACTGGAGCGTGGTGATGCCGTTCCACCAGTGGTTCACGAATCCCCGCACCGTGCGCTCCTGGCTCAGGAGCCAGCCCAGCAGACTTCGGGGCGCACCCAGCTCCGGACCGACGATCGAGCAGCGGATGATCACGCAGCGCGGCGATGCCTGGAGCGCCGCTTCGGCGCGGCGCTTCGATTCGCCGTACGCGTCCTCCGCATCCGGGACGTCGTCCACATGCCTGGCGGGCAGGTCCGGCCGGAAGACGCCGTCCGTGCTCGCGTGCACGAAGCCGACGCCGGCGGGCAGCAGCGCGTCGCACATCTCCGGCAGCACGCGATTCGCCGCGTCCATCTGCTCCGCGGACACGCCCGCCCGCGGCGCGACCCCGACGCAGTTCACCCACCAGTCCGCGCGGGCGGCGGCCATGGCGCGCACGAAATCGGGCGCGGTCGCCGGCGTGAAGCGCCCCGGCACGGCCAGCACCTCGCACCCCTGCTCGGCGAGGAACCGCGCGACCGTGTGGCCGAGCATCCCGCGCTCGCCGAGTACGCCGACGCGGGTCATGGCGCCGAGAAGGCGGTGAGCCACCCGCCCCGGTGCTGCGGGTTCTTGCGCACGATGTCGTCGCGGTAGTTCCAGGCGGTGACCAGGCACTGCGACGCGGGCCGCGCGGCGAGGGCGGCCGGGCCGACGATCGGCGTGCCGACGCGCGGGATGTACTTGCCCGCGCGGAGCGGCGACTCGTCGACGATGTACGCGAAGCGCAGCTCGCGCATCTGATTCAGGTACACGTTCGCGCGGCCGGCCGCGCCGTACGCCGCGATGCGCTCGCCCGCCTCCTGCGCCGCCGCCAGCGTGCGCGCGGCGGGCGTGTCGTACCGGTCCCGGTAGGCCTCCCGCAGACGCCGGAGCCCGTCCTCGACCGCGCCGGCGTTAGGCGCGCGGGGCGCCGGGCCGGCGGCCCCGCCGCCCGCCGAGCGGAAGCAGACGCGGAGCAGCCCCCCGTGCAGCGGCCGGCGGTGCGACTCCACGTGCTCGAAGCCGAGCGGCGCCAGACAGCGCGCGAGCGAGCCCTCGTCCCACTCCGCCTTGTGCTCGTGGTAGATCGTGTCCCACTGTGCGCTCGCCAGCAGCGCGTCCAGGTCGTGGACCTCGATCCAGAAGTGGCCGCCGGGGCGGAGCACCCGTCGCACGCCCTCGAAGACGTCGCGCAGGTCGGAGATGTGCGCCAGGCAGTTCGACCCGGACACCACATCGGCCCCGCCGGCCAGCCCGGACGCGGCGACGAAGTCCGCCGAGAAGGGGTGCGGATGGAAGTCGTAGGCCGACCCGTCCGCGGCGGCGCGCGCCGCGACGTCGCTCGGGTCCACGCCGGTCCGGCGCCAGGCCGACGGCAGGCGGGAGAGCAGCACGCCGTCGTTGCAGCCGATCTCGAGAAACCGGACCGGCCGCGCGGCACCGTAGCGGTCGGCCAGGAACGCCGCGTACTCGTCGAAGTGCCTGACGAGCCCGGGGACGGTGGAGGAGGCGTAGTTGTAGCGGGAGAAGAGGAACTCGTCCGCCACGTCCTCGCCCACCTGCACCAGGCCGCAGGCGGCGCAGCGCGTCCAGGTCAGTGGAAGCACCGGCGCCGCCGCGGCCTCCGCCGGCGTGGCGCAGAACCAGCCGGCCAGCGGCATCGGGTCGAGCTCCAGCACCGGCGCCAGCTCGGTCGCGCGGCATCCGCGGCACCGCTGGATCGACGTGCAGGGGACCGCCGGCGGCTCCGCGCTCGGCAGCGCGTCGTCCGAGCCGCGCACGTCGGCCGGCTGCGGTTGGATTCGCATGCGCGACGGCCGATCAGGTGTACTGCTGCTCTCGCGCCAGCTCTTCCTCGCCCATGAGGTCGAGCAGGCGGTCGATCTGGTACGGGTCGGTCAGCTGCGTGGTGTTCGCGGACGTGTACTCCTCGCCCGACTCGTGCGCGGGCGGGCGGTCCGGCGTCCGGTACTCCGGGAGGATCGTGAAATAGTCCGGCTCCTCGACCGCGCGCCGGATCTCGTACTCGTTGACGAGCACCTCGTGGATCTTCTCGCCGGGCCGGATCCCAACCACCTTGATCGGGTGGCGGTCGCCGCGCTCGCTGTACTTGCGCCGCATCACTTCGGCCAGGTCCCGGACCGTGCACGCCGGCGCCTTCCGCACGAAGATCTCGCCCCCGCGCGCTGCCGTCATCGCGTGGAACACGAGGTCCACGGACTGGTCGAGCGTCATGAGGAAGCGGGTCATCTCCGGCACCGTGATCGTGATCGGCTTGTCCTCGCGGATCTGCTTGCGGAAGAGCGGGATCACGGACCCCCGGCTCCCCATCACGTTCCCGTAGCGTACGCAGCAGAAGACGGTGCCGCCCCCGTACAGGTTCTGGCTGGTGACGATCTTCTCCATCATCGCCTTGCTCATGCCCATCGCGTTCACGGGCTTGACGGCCTTGTCGGTGCTGAGCGCGACGACCGTCTGCACGCCGCTGGCCCGGGCCGCGTCGCACACGTTCATCGACCCGATGACGTTCGTCTTGACGGCCTCGTACGGGTACCGCTCGCACGACGGCACCTGCTTCAGCGCCGCCGCGTGGAACACCAGGTCGACCCCGCGCATCGCGTCGTGCAGGCGCCCGGGGTCTCGGACGTCGCCCAGGATGTACTTGAGCTGGGAGTGCACGTTCTGCATCTCCCACTGCTTCTTCTCGTCGCGGCTGAAGATCCGGATCTCGGCGGGGCCCTGCTCCAGCAAATGTGTTGCGACGCGGCGGCCGAACGAGCCCGTGCCGCCCGTGATCAGGATGACCGCTCCTCTGAGTTCCATCTCGACTCGTGAATGTTCCGTGGGTCGTCTCGTCCGACGACGATCGGCGGGCGCGCGGCTCCCATCTTGCGCCCGCGCGATGCTCCAACGCAGACAGGACCGGCGCACAGAGGGTCTGGCGCCGGCGCCTGCGTAACCTACCATCTCCGGCCGGTCGGCCCGAGCGCCGAACGGCCTACCGCGGCACGGCCGCGGTAGGCCGACCCGGGCGTCCGGCCAGATGCCGCGGCGCGGTGCGGGCGATCACGCGCTAGTTCGTGCCGCCACGGCGCCTAGCCAACGCCGGCGGCTCTTGCTCTGCAAGACTCGAACCCGGCGAGTGCGGCGCCTGACGCCCGTGATGCGACAGCTCTGCCGGGGCGCCGGTCGTCGGCCCGCTCCGGCCTAGGTCGCGCGCGGCGCATCGAGCGGTTCCGCCTTGCCGGCCGCGAGATCTTCCGGCTGCGCCGCGCCCGGCGTGCCATGGTTGGACGCGACGGACGCGAGCAGCTCGCTCAGCTCGCGAAAATGGCGCTCGGCGGAGAATCGAGCGGCACGGATCCGGGCCTCGCGTCCCAGGTCGTGCAGCCGGCGCGGGTCCCGAACCGCGCGCTCGATGGCGGCGGCCAGTCCCGCAACGGTCGGAGGGTCACCCGGCGCGAGCTCGCCCGAGACGCCGTCCTCCAGCCAGCTTCGCACGCCGCCGACGTCGAAGGCCACCGACGGCACTCCCATGCGACCGGCCTCCAGTCCGACGATGCCGAAGGGCTCCGGCCAGAGGCTGGGCACCACGAGGAGGTCGGCCTCCTCCAGCAATGCGTCGCGCGTCTCCTGATCCACCCAGCCCGCGAAGGACACCTCGATCGACGGATGCTGCCGAGCGATGGTGGCGGCGCGCTCCTCCCACCGCGGCCGTTCCGGCCCGTCGCCGGCGATGGTGAGATGCACCGGACGGTTCAGTGCACTGGCGACGCGGGGAAGCGCATCGAGCAGGTAGTGGGCACCCTTCAGGTGCACCGCGCGCCCGATGAAGAGCAACCGCAGGGTTCGCGACGCCTCCGGGACTCCGCCCTCGACCGTGCTCGGGAGCTCACCGACTGACTGGAGCGCGGCCTCGGAGTCCAGCGGGTACGTGGTGACGACGATCCGCTCCGGATCCAATCCCTGGCGGATGCACTCCTGCCGCATGTGCTCGGAGAACGTCATCAGCGCCGGGTACCGCCCCAGCAGCGCCTTCCGCTCCCGCTGCTGCCGGTAGTGCTGCACCATGGAGACTGGACTCCAGCCGCCGCAGCGCCGCGGGAAGTAATAGAGCAGGCATCCAGGTCCCAGCGGCCTGTGACAGGGGATGGGCTTGGGGAAGCTGTGCGTCTTGGTTCCGCTGATGCAGCTGCCGACGTAGCTGTGAATCACGGCCACCGCCGGCGCCACGGACGCGCACTCCGACTCGAGCCCCGGGTCCAGCAGCCCCTGGGAGTAGATCACGTCGGGCTGCCAGCGGCGCAGCGCGTCGATCGCCCGCGCGCCGCCGAGTTCTTCCACGTTCACGGTCTCGACGCCGTCTGGCAGCGCGATCGGCGGCCGATCCGCCGGCCCCTCGATCTCGTGCCAGAGCAGGACCGGACATTCCATCGCGTGGAGCCGCCGGACCACGTCCTCCACGTAGGTTTCGGCCCCGCCGATGCGCCGCCGGCTGGCCGTCGTGACTGCTACTCGCATCGAAGGTAGTCTAATCGAGGCGACGCGCCCGCGATGCAATCGTCACGCGGTCAGCGCGGCGGGCGGCGCGTCCGACCAGACGCCGCGAAGCTCGGACACGATTCGGTCCCAGTCGAAGTGCGCCTCATAGAACGCCCGTCCCGCCCTGCTCAAACGACTCCGCTCCGCGGGGTCCGCCACTAGCGCCGCGACGGCGTCGGCGAGCGCCGGGTCGTCGCCGGCCGGCGTCGCTATGACCGCGCCGCTGTCGGTCCAGAGCGGCTCCGTCAGCACGCCCGAGGTGGTGACGACCGGTACGCCATGCGACAGCACGGCCATCACGCTCGTTCGCCGCGAGCTGACGCCGTCCGGGTACGGCTGAAGCGCCATGTCGCACGCGGTCAGGTGCGCCGACACGTCGGCGGCCGGAAGCCCGCCGGTCGCGTGCAGCCGCGGTGCCAGCGAGGCGTCCCCGGCGAGCACCGCTGCGCGCGCCTCGGGCCCGCCACGCCCCAGGAGCACCGCATGCACGCCGGAGTCGCGGCGCATGACGTCCGGCAGCACTCTCGCGAGCGCGCGCAGCGTCTCGCGGCCGTAGGTGCCGAAGTGTCCGATGAGGGCGCCGTCCGTCACGCCCAGCCGGGAGCGGACCGAGGCTGCCTCCTCGGGGCCGGCGACGGGCGGGATGTTGCTCGGGATCGGAAGCCACCGAAACGCGAGCCCGCGGCCGCCCACGAACGGCCTGAGCATCGGCTCCCATCCGGGAATGGACATCCAGACGCGGTCCGCGACGCGGAGCAGCGTGCGCGTCATGAGCCGCTGCACCACGGCGGCCGCGCGGATCACCGGAGGCTGGCCCGCGAACGGCAGGAACGGCTCGTGGACCATCAGCTCCAGATGGTCCCCCCTCTCGCGTACCCGACGCGCCAGCCAGGCGCAGAAGGGCAGGTTCATCCCTCGCATCCCGAAGCCGTGGGGAACCCACTGGAGATTCAGGCGCAACGGCGCCGGATGCCCGTCGAGCGCCCGCCCCGTGCGGCGCAGTCCGGCCAGGCTGTCTGGCTCGAGCGCGCGATGAATCGTCAGTCGCGGCCCGGGACGCAGCTCCGCGGCCTCGCCGGGAGCCGGCGGACACCAGACGTGGATCTGCTCCCCCGCGGCCGCGAGCCGAGCGGCCAGTCCGCCCACGTAGTCGCTGACGCCCCCTGCCTGAGGAGGGAACTCGCTGGTGAGGACGTGCCGCTCCGCGCTCACCCCGCGCTCACCCCGCGCTCGTCAGCCATCGCGACGGCGTGCCGACGGCGCGCGGCGTCGCCTCAGACGGCATCGGCGTACCAGTGCAGGCACCGCTCGACGACGGCCTCCCAGGTGAACCGCTCCAGCACGCGCTGGCGCGCCGCGCGGCCCATCGCCCGCGCCTCGGCGGGGTGGTCGCGGAGCCATTGCAGCCGAGCCCCGAGCGCCGCGGGATCGTTCGGCGGCACGACGAAACCGGTGACGCCGTCGACGACGAGCTCGGGCATGCTCGCGACATCGGAGCAGATCGCGGGGACGCCGCACGCCATCCCCTCGAGGAGCGTCTGCCCCAGGAGCTCGGGCACGAGCGTGTGCCCGCCCTCGCTGGTGTGATGCACGCTCGGAAGCACCACGCAGAGCGCGCCCTGGTATGCGCGCACGAGTTGCTCGTCGGCCAGGCCGTGCCGGAACGTGACTCGCTTTCCCGCCGCCAGCGACCGCAGACGCTCGTAGAACTCCAGGTGGTACGGCTCGCCGATCACCTCCAGCGGCAGCTCCGGCGGCACGCCCTCCACGAGGTAGTCCACCCCCTTGTGCGGCAGCAGCCGGCCGACGAAGAGGGCGGGCGCATCGGCACTCGGCGGCACGGTGGCCGGCGCGAAGCGCTCGGTGTCGACGCCGCCGAGGATCACGTGCGCGCGCGGGCTCCCTTCGTGGCGGGCCACCCGAAGGCTGTACTCGCTGATGTGCAGGTGGCCGTGGTACAACCGGTCCGTGGACATGTATGCCGAGAGGTCCCAGCCTCCGCCGCCCAGGTCGCTCACGAACACCCGGCGGCCGGTGGCGCGGCAGAACAGCGCCGCCAGCGTACTGCCTAACAGGTGATGCTGATGGCAGTGGACCACGTCCGCGCGCAGCAGCTCGGGAAACATCCCGGGCGCGACGGGGTTGCTCGACTGCCCGCGGACGTGCCACACCTTGCCGAGCGTGCGCACGCGGAGCGGACCGTCCATGCTGTCGTCCGGCTCGCCGAACGTCAGGAGCGTGGTCGGGACCCGCTTCGCCATGTGGCGGGCCAGCTCCAGCGCGTATCGCTCTCCGCCGCCCACCACGCCGCCGCGCCCAAAGCGCGCCGGCACCATGTGCACAACCCGCGGCCGTGCCGCCCGACCCACCGCCCGACTCACCGCCCCGGGCGCGACGTCCGACGTCGCCGCCGATTCATCCGCGCCCGACTCGAGCTCGCCCCGCAAGGAGGTCAACCGGCGCTCCGGGACTCAGCAGCGCTGGGTCCCTTGACTACCTCGAGCTCGAAGTACAGGAACCACGCGGGAAACATCCACGCCCAGCGTCGCTCGTAGCCTTCGGGGCTCCGGTTCGCGAGCCTGCCGACGAGCCGGTTGATCAGCGACGGGTAGAACGTGATCGAGGAAGTGCGGCGGCGGAAGCGGGAGCGCGTGTAGAAGGAGAACTGGTGCTCCCCGGTCACGTAGTGGAAGCTGAACCAGCCGAAATAGTGTCGGTGCGTCGGGTCCGTGAAGGCGTTCGCGCAGGAAAAATGGGGCACGGTGATTCGGACCACCGCTCCCGGCCGGCAGATGCGATGCACCTCTTCCATCGTGCCGATCACGTCTTCGAGATGCTCGAAGACGTCGTACGCGTGAACCTCGTCGAACCGACCGTCGGGAAACGGCCACGGCCTCCGATTCAGGTCGTGCACGACATCTGGATTCGTGTCGGGCGTGATGTCGAGATTCACCGCGTTGGGCAGGTGCTTGCGCCCGCAGCCCAGGTTGAGCACGGACCGGGTCATGAGCGCGGCGACCGACCGCTCGTCTCCGACGACTACCCTGTCAGCACCCGCCTCGCCGTCGAGAACCACGCTGGGGCTGACCTGCCCCGTTTGTGACTGAACCATCGTATCGCGTTGTCGTACTTGTTCTTTCGGTGAATTGACCGCGGCCGCGGCCCGCCGAGCTCGTACGCGTGATGCACGGATCGGTCCACGGTCGGCGGACGCCGAGACGGCCGCCGAGACGGCCGCCGACACGCTCCGTCACCCCCGCCGGCGCAGTCTGTCGACGCCGGGGACGACGTACGTGCCGAGCGGCGCGCGCAGTGCGAGCGGCCCGACGGTGGCGGCGTAGACGAGGGCCGCCGCGGTGGAGGCCGCGGCGAGCCCGAGGAACGTGGCGGGCGGCCACCGCGGCGCGAGGTAGGCGGCGGCCGCGGCCAGCGCCGCCGCTCTCACGAAGAGCGGCACCATCGGCGACACGAGATCCCACGCTCGCATCTGGAGGTGCCGCGCGCCAGCGCGGAGGTTCGCCGGCAGGCTCACGACCGCCACGCCGATGATCCCGCCGATCGGCGCGCCGATCGCGCCCAGCCGCCAGACCAGCGCGCTGGCTGCGAGGACCGTCACCACCCCGTCGACGAGGGCGGTGTACGCGAGCCTCCGCTCCTCGCCGAGCGCGAAGTCGAGCACGACGACAGTCGAGTTCCAGGACCGGAGCAGCGTCAGCACGCAGAGCGCGACCGTCAACGGGAGCCCGGCGTAGTGTTCGGCGCCCACCCACCAGGCCACGAACGCGCCGTTCACCAGCACCACGAGCGCGAGCACGAGCCCCGTGAGCATCAGCATGCCCTGCCCGAGTGCCGTGGAGGCGCGCTCCAGCCGCTCGGTCGAGCTCCCGCTCCGCAGCTCGGCCAGCCCCGGGAGCGCCACGTGCAGCAAGAGGCTCGGCTGGTTCGCCAGCAGGGCGACCAGCTTGCCGGTCATCACGTACGGCACCACGGCCTCGGGACCCAGCAGCTTGCCGACGATCAGGACGTCGCTTCCGGCCGTGAGCGCCTGCGCCACCTGCGCCACGCTCACGAAGCTCGTGCGCTTGATGTAGGCCATGACGTCGCTCCCGCGCATCGCGGGCAGGCGGCGCGGGAGCGAGGCCGGGTGCAGGGCGCGCAGCCGCACGACGCATCCCACGCTCGCCACGAGCTGGGTCGTGGCCCAGCCCGCGGCGAGCGCCGGCAGCCCGAAGCCGAGCATCACGAGGGCGACCATGAGGCCGGTCCCGAGCGTCCACGACGCCGTCTGCCACCAGGAGGAGAACGAGAGGTCCTGCATCCCGAGCAGCACCGCGCTCGCGAGCCGCAGCGGGAACAGCGTCACGAAGGTCAGGAGGATGAACGCCATCGGGCCGCGCAGCCCGGCCCACTCGTCAGGCATGAACAGCCAGATCGCCGCCGCCACCGCCGCGACCGCGGGGAGCTGCCAGAGCACCACGCGCACGGACCGGCCGATCAGCTCCGCCAGCTCCGCGTCCGACGAGGGCCCGGCGGCGTTCGCGCGGCCGACGGCGTACGCGACCTCCCGCGGCAGAAGCGCCACCACCCCGAGGTCGAGCAGCCCCAGGTACGCGGTGATCTGCAGCCCGACCGCCCACAGCCCGTACGCCTGCTGGCCCACCGTGCTCAGGATGATGGGCGTCAGCACGAAGCCCGAGACGGTCATCACCAGCTGCGAGAAGTACCCCCACCCCACCCCCCCCAGAAACCGCCGCGTGCGACTCACGGCGCGGCCGGCTCCGGGTCCCGCTCGAGAGCGTCGTAGATGAACGGCGTGCGGCCGTCCATGATGCCCTGGCAGATGAGGTCGAGCTGCGGCAGTCGCCCGGGGAGGAGCGCGTCCAGCGTCTCGAAGTTGAGCCGCGGCTCGGTGAGCTTGAAGCTGCTGGTGACCGAGAACAGCGGGAAGTCGATCATCAGCCGGTAGAACAGGTGGTACGCGTACTTCTTCGCGCGCTCGACCATCTCCGGCGAGTTGCGCGGCAGCCCGGGCACCCGGTCGAGCAGCGCGAAGTACTGCTCGCGCGACTCGGCGTCGTACGAGTACCCCTTGCCGCGGTTGAACGTCTCGCCGGCGATGATGAGCGGCGTGCCGCGCGCCGCGATCTCGAGCCCCATCTTGGTGCCGTAGATCAGCGACGCCGCGCTCATCTCGGCCAGCGTGTACGAGCTGAGCCGGCTCGTCGGCAGGATTACGCGCACGTTCGGCGGCAGCTCGGGGAACTCGCGCGCGATCTCGTCGGCGATCGGCTGCTTGGTCGCGAGCATGCTCTGGACTTCCGCCGGATGCACGCGGATCACCAGCTGCAGCTCCGGGCGGCGCGCGAAGTAGCGGATCGTCTCGAACAGCCACTCGATCATGTTCGAGAACGCCGTGTAGTTGTAGTAGAGCTGCGCGTCCCAGAGCACGTTCGTGAACAGGCTCACGATCGGCTTCGACGGGTCGAGGCGCAGCTCGCGGCGCATCTCCTCGCGCCCCTCGATGGCGTCGGTGTTGTACGCCACGTAGTCGCGGGAGCCCGATTGCCGCGACGCCAGGTACTCCTCGATCGCCGCCGCGCGGCGCGGCGTCATCTCCAGCTCCTGCCACCGCTCGGTCGGCTCGCTGACGAGCGTGCGATGGTAGGTGTCGTCGTGCGAGAGCAGCACCGTGCCCTTGCGGTACGGCAGCCCGTGGACGACGACCGGGATCCCGTGCTTGCGCGCGACGTCGCTGATCGTGCCGTGCGTGAGGTAGACGCCCTGGAAGGCGAGCAGGCGGTCCGGGCGCTGCGCGGCGAACGCGCGCTCGGTGTACTCCACCGCGAGGATCGCCGAGACCAGGAACCGCCGGTAGGTGAAGCGCGTCTCGGCGTCGTCGAGCAGCGTACCGCGGAGCGTGGCGCGCATCGTGGACGAGTAGGCGTGCTCGCCGACGCGCACGCCGGCGTGCACGTGCTGGCCGTACGCCTCGTACGGCAGTGCGTCGACCTCGGCCTCCGCGAGGGTCAGGTCGTCCGGGCGCGCGAACTCGCTGAACGACGTGATCTCGACCGGGAGCGGCCCGTACGCGTCCGCCATGTTCTGGCTGCACAGCCGG
>Ga0126308_10000008_pt1 | contig 36309 bp, 39 predicted proteins | sample Plot55_FD_92533 | JGI IMG/M metagenome (GOLD analysis project Ga0126308, IMG submission 92533) | Serpentine soil microbial communities from UC McLaughlin Reserve, CA, USA - Plot55 | ecosystem: Environmental > Terrestrial > Soil > Grasslands | place: USA: UC McLaughlin Reserve, Lake County... | reverse complement strand
GCCGAACCTTCCTGCTGCAGACGTTGCATTCGACATCCCGACCCCCTAGCGTGTAAACGTTCTACCTTCTGAGAGTATTTTGCCGCATTCGCGCTGAGCTAACAACTAAGGCGTCCGTCATAGGAGTTGACCCATCGCTCGGTAGCCGCAGTGGGCGAAAAAGCCCCGAGAATCGGCGACCGTCACCGCAGATAGTGCCTGTCCCATGGCCTCGATCAGGGCTTCACGGGTGCGCGCCTCGGTTCTTCGCAAAATCCCCTTGATCTTCGAGAACGCTTGCTCGATCGGGTTGAGGTCAGGCGAGTAGGGCGGCAGGTACATAACCTCACAGCCTCTCCCTTCAATGAGCTCCCTGACCCTCCCACCCTTGTGAGAAGAGAGGTTGTCCATCACCACGAGCTGTCCTGGTTTCAAGGAAGGCGCCAGAACGTGCTCAAGAGAAGCTTCAAAGACCTCCCGGGTTGTGGCGCCTTCGACCGCAAGCGATGGTCCTATCCCTTCCCGGCTGATGCTCGCCGAAAGCGTTATATTAGTGCCCCAGTTGCGTGCCACCTTCATACATGCCCGCTGCCCTTTGGGCGCCCATCCGTAAAGGGGTGCCAGCGAGGTATGAGTTCCGCACTCATCGAAGAACACGAGCCGTCCGGCCTTGGCCTTTTCGGCGACCATCACCCGCCAAGCTGCCCTCAGCCATTCGTCGCGCTCGCACCCACTGATCCTTTTTTCTACTCCACCTCATCCGCTTGAGCATGCGGGAAACAGTTGACTCACTGACTTTCTCTCCGGCTACCCGATCGAGTAACTCGCACCATTGCAGGAGGGTGGCAGCTGGACGCTCCTCAAGGTCGGCTTCCAGGAGCCTCCTTGCATTCTCGTCAAGCTTCGGCTTAGAGCCGGGATGTTTCTTCCTTCTGAGGTCCTCAGAGTAAGCGTTCATCCTCCCTTCTTGTCTGATGGTTCATCTTCTACGTTGCAAGGTGCTTTAACCACCCACAGCACCCCGTCCAGCACTTCCCTCGCATCCCGCCACGGCCTGCCGCGTCGGTCGGGTCTGCGTGGAGGCTCGGGGATCAGCGGTTCCAGCACCGCCCACTGCTCGTCGGTAAGATGCACAGCTTCTACACCCTCTCATTCGTTGGCTGGGCGCAGCATAGATGTATTTATGAGATGGATTCTAGAACCCGGCAAAGCGGCCCGCCCTTCGCCTTACTTCAGGCTCTCAATAATTCCAACTGCTTGGTACCGCGCTCGGTCAGGAGAGCGCGGAATCGAAGCTGGGGCACTTCTGTGTACTGGAACCATGAGGAATGTCCTCCTCCGGCACAAGGCCGTGCCCCTACGGAAAGAGAATGGGTGCCTGGTCGTAGCGATGGCCGACCCGGGGAATGCGCACGCGGAGACCAATCTCACGACGAGCGCCGGGCACCCAATTTCAGCCGTCACCGAAGAGACCGCCGCGCCTGCAAGAGCAGCCGTTGTGCTTAAAGTGCGCGGGGCCAGCGCAAGGTGCCGCGGATGCGACGACTGTGGGAAGGGCCGAAAGAACGGAGCCCGGCGCGCAGTCGGAGGCGGATCTCGGCGAGCCCATTGTCGGGTACAACGCCGTGGATCTCAGAAGACAAGATCACCGGAGAGCAGCTCGAGCAGGCGCTCGAGCTGCAGGTAAGGGACCAGTGAAACCTAGGGAAGTTACTCCACTTACTGGGCTATGTCGTGCCGGCTGACCTCGCGGGTGCGCTCGCCGGACGCCTCAAGCTCGACTACCTCGTTATCCCCGACTTCCCGGAGGACGAAATAGACCCAGCGGCGCTAGACTTGATCGGCGAGGAGAGGATGCGAAAGTACATGGCCTTGCCTTTGCGCTTCGAGGACGCTAGGCTCGTCGTCGCCATGAGCGACCCGAAGACATCTTCGCGCTCGTAGACCTGACGATCATTACCAAGCACCCCCTAGCGCCCGTTGTGACGACCGAGGAGGATCTGCGGGAGGTCTTCACTCACCTCTTTGGCACCGAAGATGATCTCACTATTACAAGCCTGCGAACCCAGGTCATATACCTATAAGATCCGGGACGGGGGTGTAAGTGGTTCGGAGCACAGGATTGCCGCTGGCTCAGAGCGGGTAGTAGAGTAAATGTTCTTATGAGGAAGCTCCACTATAAATTTGATGGGAAGAGGAGGACGGGGCATGGGTAGACGAAGGAACGCGGGCGGTATGGGCGACTTGGCGGCCCTGGTCTTGCGCTTGGTGCTGGGCCTGTTTATGGCCGGGCATGGAGCGCAGAAGTTGTTCGGGTGGTTCGAGGGGCCCAGTTTACAAGATACCAGCCAATTTATGGAGTCCATCGGCCTACAGCCCGGTCGTCCCTGGGCCATAACAGCAGGCCTCTCCGAATTCGGGGGAGGCTTGCTCATGATTCTTGGGCTACTCAACCCGGTTGGTCCCCTCGGAGCAATAGGATCTATGGTGATGGCCACGGTGAAAGTTCACGCGGACAAACCCATCTGGGTAACGGAGGGAGGTGCTGAATTGCCTGCGACTAATATGGCTGCCGCAACGGCCCTTATGCTGAATGGTCCCGGTAAGTATTCGCTAGACAGAGCGCTGGGCATCCAGTGGCCGCGTTGGCTGGTAGCCATACTCGGATTAGTGACCATCGCCCTGACGGTTGCCGTCGCGACTAGAGGTGCACCTCCACCTCAGGAGGCCGAGGACGAGGCTCGCGAAGAGCTGGCGGGCGAGGAGGAGTAGGGCCGCTGTAGCCTAGGAGAGGTAGGCGAGCTGCACAGGCATAGCTCGGCTAGCCCAGGTCTGCTTATGCCTTCTGGCCTCAAAGTGTCCGAGAACCTTGGTTCGGAAACTCAATGAGACAAAGACCTTCCATGGAACGAGAAGGTCGGAGAGCCTCAATAGTCAGGCTGGCCGGAGCCCCTAACGTAGGGACCGGCCACGGCCTGTGCGTGCTCTTGCGTCCTACCCTGATTGGGCAAGTCGTGAACAAAAGGCCGGAGCCCCTTAGAGTAAGGACCCCGGCCACTGCCACGACGTTACGCCGTGGACTCATCTCAACAGAGTGCCTCTATGTCTCAAGCTACCCTGTCCATTGGTCCATACCTCCTACTCAAGGTACAGTTCCAACATCATTCTTATGCCCCAGATCCCCTAGCTTAAACCCGAAAATGCAGGAGCCCCTACACAGAAGGCCCCCGGCCTAAAAGCGGCGTTCTTTCAGCTCCCGCGCCCTCTCAAACGTCGCAAGGAGCTTGTGAATGACCCTCTCCCTGGGTGCCGCCAGACGCATCCGAAATGTTAGCTGAATCAGACGGGCCAACCGGGTCTGCTTGAACGAGGCCAGGGATAGGAGCGCCCCTAGGCTTGCCCACAGCATTGCGGTTGCCCGAACACCTGTCTGCCGGTACTCTCGCGTCGTCTATGGTCAGAGCTAGGGGGCACCCAATGCTCCTACCATCAGGGCTGGGACGAAAGCCACGGCTAATTCCCTCTTCACTTGGGTAAGGTTTCCCTATTCGTAGTAGAAGACTATGTTGGACACGTGGGAGAACGAGTTCTTGAACATTTTATCTGCTCGATAAGCAGTTGATCGAAAACCCTGCTCGGCACCACTCACCTCCTATGTTTTACGTATCTTACTCTGGTCCCATCGAGGACGGCCGACCCGCTGCCGGAGAGGTATCGAAAACGCAGGGTAACGCTTTCCTTGTCCGTGCAATCACAGTATGGTAGCTTCTCTTTCGGTAACTTTCGGGGGCGGGTGAAATTCCCGCACCGGCGGTGACTCCGCGGGGGATATGAGCCCCCTGGACAGCCCGCGAGCCCTCGTGACACGGGGGTTGAGCCGGTGAAGGCCTAGAAGACGAGGCCGTAGTCCGGCGCCGACGGTAAGAGTCCGGATGGGAGAAAGGAAGCTGTGGCTCGGGACGGGTTCATGCAACGCGCCCGCGAACTCGCGGAGCACGGGCGCTACACCGCGGCCCCCAATCCCCTCGTCGGGGCGGTGTTGGTACGCGAAGGCGCGGTGGTCGGCGAGGGCTGGCACGCTCGCGCCGGGGGCGATCACGCGGAGGTCGCGGCCTTGAGAAGCTCAGGTCCCGCCGCCGAAAGAGCCGAGCTGCACGTGACGCTCGAGCCCTGCAACCACCACGGCGAGACGCCCCCCTGCACCGATGCCATCTTGAGGGCTGGCGTGAGGAAAGTCGTGGCCGGGCACCTCGACCCCAACCCGAAGATGCGGGGGCACAGCGTAGACCTCCTGCGCAAGGCAGGCGTCGAGGTCGAGGTCCTCGATGACCCATACTTCGAGAGGCAGAACGAGCAGTTCGCGCACCTCATGCGCACGGGGCGGCCCTTCGTGCACATCAAGCTTGCGACGGCTCTGGACGGCAGGATCGCCGCGTCGGGCGGCGAGAGCAGGTGGATCACGGGTGAGGCCGCCAGACATCGAGCACACGAGCTTCGGGCCGAGGCCGGGGCCGTGCTCGTCGGCGCCGGCACCATCCGGACGGACGACCCGCTCCTCGTCCCCCGTGGCCTCTCCGACGATCCTCCGCCCGTTACTCGTGTCGTCCTCGACCCTGATCTGACCGTGCGAACCGATAGCCAGCTTGCCCGGACGGCTTATACGGACCCGGTCGTTGTCTTTGCGAGCGAGGACAATGATGGCAGCCGCGCGGAAAGGTTGCACGCTTCGGGGGCTGAGGTCGTGCGGGCGCCGGTCGTGGGTGGGGAGCTGGACCTCGTCTTCGTGCTCGAGGAACTGGGCCGGAGGGGGACCCGGGGTGTACTCGTCGAGGGGGGTGGGGAGACCGCCGGACGTTTCGTGCGGTGGGGGTTTGCCGACAAGATAACCCTGTTCTACGCCCCGAAACTGCTCGGGCCCGAAGGAGTACCGCTGGTGGGTTCCCTAAAGGTCGCCGGCATGGACGATGCCCCCGGGTTCCGCGTCGAGGCCGTGGAGCGGGTCGGGGAGGATTTTGCCGTAACGCTGTACCCGTTAGAGAAAGAGGAGGACCTTGTTCACCGGGCTGGTTGAGGGAATGGGGCGCGTGATCTCCGTGAAAAAGGACGGTATGGCGCGACTCGCGATACATGTGGGACACCTCGCCGTAGGCATCGGTATGGGCGACTCCGTCTCGGTCAACGGCGCGTGTCTTACGGTCAACGAGATGGAAGAGGAGATTCTCGTCTTCTATGCGATGCCCGAGACCCTGCGCCGGACAGCGTTGGGAGACCTTGGGGAAGGAGATCTCGCCAACCTGGAGCGGGCGATGACTCCTGAGACAAGGTTTGGAGGACACATCGTGCAGGGGCACGTAGACGGGGTGGGAGAAATTCTGGCGGTGCAACCCGAGGGCGGGGCCGAGATCTGGGAGTTCTCGGCGCCCATAGACGTTCTCAAGTACGCTGTCGGGAAGGGAAGTGTGTGCGTGGACGGGATCAGCCTCACCATCGTCTCCCTCAAGGAGAACTCATTTACTGTCTCGATCCTGCCCCACACGAAAGAGGCGACGAACCTACAGGACCTCTCGGTGGGAGACCGGGTGAACCTGGAGGCGGACGTCATAGGCAAGTACGTGGAGCGGCTGCTCACGCCGCGGTTGGACAAAGGTTTACAGACTTCTGAGAGGAGCGTGGACGATGCCGTTTAGCCCGATAGAAGAGATAGTAGAAGAGATCAGAGCCGGAAAGATGGTCATCGTTTGCGACGACGAGGACCGAGAAAACGAGGGCGACCTGACGATGGCCGCCGAGCTCGTGACCGCAGAGGACATAAACTACATGGCCACTTATGGCCGCGGCCTGATATGTCTGCCGATGAGCGGTGAGAACATAGACCGCCTGGAGATCCCGGACATGGCCCAGCACAACACCTCGCGTATGGGCACTGCCTTCACAGCCTCTATAGAGGCGAGGGAGGGGATCACGACCGGCATCTCGGCCGCCGACAGGGCCCACACCTGCCGGGTCGCGGTGGACGAGGCGACAGGACCGGAAGACCTCGAGATGCCGGGACACGTCTTCCCGCTTCGCGCCCGCCCGGGCGGCGTGTTACAGCGGGCCGGGCAGACAGAGGCGGCGGTGGACCTCGCACGCATGGCGGGCTTGAAGCCCGCCGGCGTGATCTGCGAGATCATGAACGAGGACGGCACGATGTCGCGTGTCCCGGACCTGGAGAAGTTTTCGAAAGAGCACGACCTCATGATGGTGACGGTCGCCCAGATCATCGAGTACCGTCGCCGTTACGAGCGGCACGTGAAGTTCGCCGTCGAGACCCGCCTGCCCACTGAGTTCGGGGAGTTCCGCCTCAGGGCTTACGAGAACGACGTGGACGACATGACGCACCTGGCGCTCGTGATGGGCGAGCCCGAGGGCAAGGAAGACGTTCTCGTGCGGGTTCATTCAGCCTGCCTGACGGGCGACGCGTTGCACTCCTTACGCTGCGACTGCGGCGGTCAGCTAGAAAAAGCGATGCTGGCCATCGCCGAAGAAGGAGAGGGGGTCTTGGTGTATATGCAGCAGGAGGGGCGCGGCATCGGCCTCATGAACAAAATGAAGGCCTACCACCTCCAAGACGAAGGGCTCGACACCGTCGAAGCCAACCAGCGCCTGGGCTTCTCCCCGGACCTCAGAGACTACGGCATCGGTGCCTTGATCCTCAAAGACCTCGGGCTCTCCCGCATCCGCTTCATGACCAACAACCTGACGAAGGTCGTGGGTCTGCAGGGCTTCGGGCTCGAGATCGTCGAGAGAATCCCGCTGGAAGTGGAGCCGAACGGCGAGAACAAGCGGTATCTCCAGGCCAAGAGAGAGAAGTTGAACCACGTCTTCGAGAGGTACTAGGAGGGAGGCGCGTGGAAGGGGAGAAGGGGCCCAACTACATCGAGGGCGATCTCGCAGCGTCCGGCCATTCTTTCGGAGTCGTGGCCTCACGCTTCAACGACTTCATCGTGAAGGAGCTCCTCGCGGGCTCTTTGGATGCCATAAAGCGCCACGGAGGGGACCTTTCGGCGGTAGACGTGGTCTGGGTGCCGGGCTCCCACGAGATACCACTCGCCGCAAAGAGGCTCGCCCTATCGGGACGCTACGACGCTGTGATCTGTCTCGGGGCCGTGATCCGGGGCGACACGGCCCACTTCGACTACGTCGCGGGCGGGGCCGCGAGCGGCATCTCGTCGGTGGCTTTAGAGACGAATCTGCCGGTGGTGTTCGGCGTGATCACCACGGAGACGATCGATCAGGCGATCGAAAGGGCCGGCACCAAGGTGGGCAATAAGGGCTTTGAGGCGGCGGCCACCGCCATCGAGATGGCCTCGCTCATGGAACGGCTGGAGAGCAGGGGATCACGCCCCGAAGGATCACCGGCGCGCGATCCCAAGATAGGTAGTGTCTGGCGTGAATAATTCAGGCCAACCTTGTCCCATATGAGCGATCACCGACTGTCACCCGACACTGCTTACACTTCGGACCTTCCGCTGGAGCACGTAGAGCGGATCCGACGATGGCACGAGAAGGGACTACGCGCGGCCCGTGGAGGCCAGCATCAACGGCCAGACCTTCGACTACCTGGGTCTCACGCTCTATGTGCCGCCTCACGTGCAGCCGATCTACGGCATGTCTCACCTGCTCGGCGAGGTGTTCCCTGCCGAGGTGCAACCGGGCGACCGGGTGCTGGACATGGGTACCGGCTGCGGGGTCAATGGCATTCTTGCCGCGCCGGAGCCGACGTGCTTGCGCTCGACGTCAACCCCGAGGCCGTGCAGGCAGCCCAGGACAACGCTCGTCGCAACGGGGTCGCCGACCGGCTTGAGGTCCGGCTCAGCGACGTCTTCGACGCCGTCGAGCCGGCGGCAGAAGGTCCGTTCGACGTCGTGGTGTTCGACTCGCCCTTCCGCTGGTTTTAGCCGCGCGACCTGCTCGAGATGGCGACGGCAGATCCCGGCTACCGGGCACTCACTCGGTTCATGCGCGAGGCACGGCTGCACCTGTCAAGCCACGGACTGCTGCTGGTGTTCTTCGGCAGCTCCGGCGACCTCGGCTATTTGCAACGACTGGTTGCCGAGGAGGGGTTTAGAATCAAGATGCTCGCTCGCAAGACGCTGGTGGAGGACGGCTGGAAGGTCGAGTACATCACTTACCGTCTCACGCCCTGAACGACGTAAGACGGTAGGTGATGACACCAATGATGGGTGTGAACGTCCCTTGGGCTTAAGGTAGCCTGCTGACCTCAAGCAATGTTTTTGCCTGCCTGGTAATAGATGATCTATGGAGGCGACAGTGCCGGCAGGATGATCAGACATCGCATTGGCTGCCTGGACACGACGAGGAGTATTTCAGGCTAGGAGCCTTTAAGTGGTTTCCGCGGCGGGGCGCACGTGGGGCGCGGCCTTCTGAACCTTGAATGCCTTTAGGCAGGAGGTACAGACGTAGGCGCGCTTCGTCGAGGGGCCTTCCTGGATCCGGATCTTCTGCAGGTTCGGGTTCCAGCGCCGGCGCGTGGCGCGCAAGGAGTGGCTGCGCGCGTTGCCGAAGCTCGGGCCCTTTCCGCAGGAATAACAAACTTTCGCCACGAGAAATCTCCTGTGCTAGGATACCGGCCAATACTTGACGAAACCCGGCGTCGCCAGCGGAACGTTCCGGTGGTCGGGCTCGGGCGGAGATTGTACCAGATCTTTATGTAGGGCAAAGCTGCTAAGAGGCCGTCGGGGATGAGGCGGCCTTTGTCGAGGCTTGAGGATGGGTGATGGAAGGGACGGCCAAAAAGCTCGAGGACACTGAAGTAAGCGCTGACCTTAAGACCGTTGTCGCGGCCGCGCGCGCCGCCCTCGCTGCTCACGTGTCGACAATAGATGCCCTCAACGTCTACCCGGTCCCCGACGGCGACACCGGGACGAACATGCTCCTGACGCTCCGGACGGTGCTCGAGGAGATATCAGCCTCGCCCCACCTCAAGGGGGAAGAGGCGGCCAAAGTCGTCTCTCGAGCTGCGCTCATGGGCGCGCGGGGCAACTCCGGGGTGATACTCTCTCAGATCCTGCGCGGCGCTTGCGAGACCCTGGGCAAGGCTCGCATCCTAGATGCCGAAGCCTTCGTGGCGGCGCTCGCTTGTGCCAAGGAGCGGGCCTACGGAGCCGTGCAGAAACCTGTCGAAGGCACGATGCTCTCGGTGGTAAAGGACGCCGCGGCTGCGGCTAGCTCGTGTGTGGAGCGGGGAGAGAAGGATCGTCTGGAGGTTTTGCGGGCGGCGGCCCGGGAGGCGCACGCTTCCGTGAAGCGGACCCCGGATCTCTTGGGTGTGCTCAAGGATGCGGGGGTCGTGGACGCTGGTGGGTTGGGTGTGGCCGTGATCCTGGACGGCATCTCGGCGGCTCTGAGCGGCGAGGAGCCGCGGTTGAGCCTTGAAGAGGAGGAGACTGAGGCCGATGAGGAACGCCTGCGAGAGACCGTGGCGCACTCGGCGGAGGAGGCGTGGGGCTACTGCACGGAGTTCATCGTCAACGATTTCTCCGGCGGCGAAGGAGAGTTCGAGACGCGCATCCAGGAGATCGGCAAGAGCGTGCTCGTAATCCCCGACGACGATCTCGTCAAGGTTCACCTCCATACCCAGGACCCCGGCAGCGCCCTCACCTACGCGAGCGGCTTTGGGCGGCTCTCTGGCGTCAAAATTGACGACATGGAGGCCCAGACCCGCGCCCGAGCAGGAAGCGACACTCCAGCTACCTCCCCGACCAAGACCGCGGCGAGTCTGGGCCTGGTGGTGGCGAGCCGGGGAGCGGGCAACCATAAGCTCTTCGAGGCGATGGGCGCCGTGGTCGTGGAGGGCGGGCAGGGCGCGAACCCTAGTGCGGAAGATTTCGTCCAAGCCGTGAAGAGCTCCGGTGCCTCAGCCGTGGTCCTGCTGCCGAACAACGAAAACGTCGTGCCGACGGCCGAAGCGGTGAAAGAGCTGGTAGAGGCAGACATCTACGTGGTGCCGACGACGAACATCGCGTGCGGGATCGCGACCATGATCGCCTACGACGCCGAGGGAGAGCCCGCGGAGGTCGCTGAGGAGATGCGGGAGATCTGCGAAGAGATCTGGTGCGCCGAGGTCACCATCGCTGTCCGGGACGCTCGCGTGGAGGGGCGCGAGGTAAGAAAAGGGGCGTGCATGGGCATCCTAGGCGGCAAACTCGAGGCGGTCGAGGCGTCGATCCACGCCGCGGCCCTGGATCTGGCCGAAACGATCGTAGAAGAGGGCGCGGACGTCGTAATGCTGCTTAGGGGTGAGGAACTCGGAGAGGAGGCTGCAGAGGAGATAGCCGAGGACGTCCGGCGCCTCGCTGCCGGTCTCGTGGTTGAGGTCAAGGACGGTGGACAGCCGCTCTTCCCTTTACAGATGGTGGCGGAGTAGTGACGACGGCTATCGTCACAGACTCGACGACGAGCTTGCCGGAGGGGGTGCGGGAACGCCCCGATCTCCGAATAGTGCCGCTCACCTTCTCTTTTAGTCCCGAGGAGACCTACACGGACAAGGTGGACCTCTCCAACGAGGAGTTCTACGAGAAGCTCAAGATATCCTCTGTCTTCCCGACGACCGCGCAGCCTTCGGCGGGACAGTTCGTCGAGGCCTACGAGTCCCTCCACGCCTACGACGATGTCCTGGTCCTGACGCTCTCGTCGAAGGTTAGCGGGACGCACAGCTCGGCCGTGACGGCGGCGGAGATGGTGAACCGGCCGGTAGAGGTCCTGGACACCAAGAGCGCTGAGATGGGATCGGGCCTTATCCTGCTCGAGGCCTTGCGCGTCCTCGACGAGGGCGGTTCCTTAGAGGAGATTCGGCGTGCGACGGTGGAAGCTATCCAGCGTTGCAGTATCCTGTTCGCCGTTGGCACCCTCGAGTACCTGGAGAAGAGTGGACGAATCGGTCGGGCCCAGCGCCTTCTCGGGACTGCGCTCGATATTCGACCGGTCTTGCGCATGGAGGACGGCGAGGTGGGCCCGCACAAGCGGGCCCGCGGGCGCAGGCGCCAATTGGCGGCCATCCTGGAGGAAGTGAAGCCCGTAGCGGGGGCTGGACGTCCCCTGGCGTACGGGCACACCAACGCCCCGGAACTGCTCGCCGACCTTGAAGACTCTCTCAACGTCGAGGGGCGGTTCGTCGCCGAGATCGGCGGAGTCGTCGGGTCCCACGTCGGTCCGGGAGCCTATGGCGTGGCCTACTTATAAGACCGCGCACCCGCAGGCCCCCCCAGGCCGCGCGTTCCCTGAATTATCCCGGAGGACGACCCTGCCGGGACTGCGAACTGTTGCGGTCACGGAGCTCCCCGGTGTGGGGCCCAGGATAGCCGCGGCACTCAAGGACCTGAAGATAGCCTCCTTGGCAGACCTCGTCTCGCACTACCCCTCTCGGCACGAGGATCTTTCCAACGTGAAGGGGATCTCCGATCTCCGGGTCGGGGAGAAGGCGACGGTCGTGGGTCGGGTAGTGAACGTGAAGGGGTTGGGCCGTCCGATCCGGGGGCGAGCCCAGGGGCTTTCGATTCAGCTCTACGATGGCACAGGTTACATGCCGGCGACCGTCTGGGGCCGGGCCTGGCTCCTGAACCAGCTCGTGCCGGACGCTTGGGTCGTCGCCTCGGGCGAGGTGCAACGCAGGCACGGCCTGCAGCTCGCAGCCAAGAACCTTGAGATCATCGACGATCCGGCGTCGATGGGCAGCACAGCCCACGCCGGCCGATTCGTGCCCATCTACTCGGTGAACAAGGGCATAAACGCGCGGAGGATGCGGACCCTCGTGCACCGCGCCCTCCAGGCCTCCGGACGAATCCTCGACCCTTTGCCGGCGGAGGTCCTCGCCCGTCACGGGCTGCCTAATTTGCACGACGCGATACACGAGATCCACTTCCCCGCCGACAAGGAGCGGCTGAGGGTGGCCACGAGACGCCTTGTCTTCCACGAGCTCTTCCTCATCCAGGCCGGGCTCGCCGCCCGCAAGGCACGCTTCGAGAGGTCCGAGGCGGGCGGAAAACATGAGGGTGACGGTCACCTCTTGAACCCGTTCCTTAAGAGCCTCCCCTTCAGGCTCACGGGGGCACAGGAGCGAGTCATCAGGGAGATCCTTGCAGGCATGCGCTCCGAGAAGCCCATGCGTCGTCTCTTGCAAGGCGACGTCGGTAGCGGCAAGACCGCCGTAGCCGTCGCTGCCCTGCTCTCGGCTGTCGAGTCGGGCGGGCAGGGTGCGATCATGGCTCCCACCGAGGTCCTTGCCGAGCAGCACTTCATCTCCATCTCGGCGGCTCTCAAGGACCTCCCGGTGAAGGTCGTGCTCCTCACCGGCTCGCAGAGCGCGACCGAACGCCGGGAGGCTCTAGAGGCGGTGAAGAGTGGCGAGGCGCACGTGGCCGTGGGAACGCACGCCCTAATCCAGAGGGGCGTCGAGTTCAAAGACCTCTCTTTGGTGGTCGTGGACGAGCAGCACCGCTTCGGGGTGGGCCAGAGGACGGACTTCAAGGAGAAGGGCGCGACGCCTGACACGCTGGTGATCACGGCTACCCCGATCCCGAGGACGCTCTCCCTCACGCTATACGGAGACCTCGAGGTCTCCCTGCTCGACGAGCTTCCGCCCGGACGCAAGCCCGTCGAGACGTGTATGCTCGGGATTCCTGAGCGAGGAGGGGCTTACGAGGCGGTGCGAGAGGAGTTGGAGGCGGGTCGGCAGGGGTACGTGATCTGCCCGCTCGTGGAAGAGTCCGAGGCTTTGGACGACGTGCGGGCGGCGGAGGAACTCTACGAGGAGTTGGCAGAGGAGATCTACCCGGAGAGGCACGTCGGCCTCCTCCACGGCCGGATGAAGGCTCAAGAGAAGCGCGAGGTCATGGCCGCGTTCCGCGCCGGAGAGATAGAAGTTCTAGTTGCCACGGTCGTCGTCGAGGTCGGGGTGGACGTGCCGAACGCGAGCGCGATCGTGATCGAGGGCGCGGAAAGGTTCGGCCTCTCCCAGCTCCACCAGCTTCGAGGGAGGGTCTGCCGGGGACTGCACCCCCCGAAGTGCTTCCTCGTCGGCGACCCGAAGACGGAGGACTCGCAAAAGCGGCTCGAAGCATTGTGTGAGCACCAGGACGGCTTCAAGCTATCCGAGGTAGATCTCGCTATCAGAGGTGAGGGGACGCTCTTTGGGAGCCGCCAGAGCGGTATGCCGGATCTGAAAGTCGCGAAGCTCCTCAGGGACATCGAGGTTCTGGTCGAGGCTCGGCGGGCGGCCTTCGAGCTCGTCGCCGCCGATCCCACCCTCAGAAAGCCCCAGCACCGTCCATTGAGGCGCGAGATCCGGGACCTCTTGGGCCGCGACGTCGAGTGGCTCTTCCGCGAGTAATCTCCCTATGAGGATCATCGCCGGCACAGCCCGCGGCCTACGTCTGAGCGCTGTACCGGAGGGTGTCCGCCCGACCTCCGACAGGGTCAGAGAAGCCATCTTCAACTCCTTGGGCCAGTTCTTTGACGGCGGCGAGGTCCTGGACCTCTACGCCGGGACCGGGGCTTTGGGCATCGAGGCCCTGAGCCGCGGTTTTGCGCAGGCGACGTTCGTCGAGAAGAACGCCCGCGCGGCGCACACGATCCGGGAAAATCTGAAGCACGCCGGCTTCGCGAAAGAAGGGAAATTGTTGCGGGAAGACGCCGTGGAGGCCGTAGATCGGCTTATCTCCTCGGGGCGAAAATTCCGTTTGATATTCGCAGATCCACCATATAAAATCGCGCCGAGGGAGATCGGGGGCGTCCTGGAACGTCTTGAAGCCTTGCTCGCACCCGGCGGCCGCGTGGTGGTTGAGAGCGGCGGAACTCCCGTAGAAGCTACGAACATGAAAGGGGTCAGCCGCTCCTACGGCGGTACCATCATAACCTTCCTTGAACGGTCCGAGTCCACGATGAACATTGCCATCTGCCCCGGGAGCTTCGATCCCATCACGGCAGGACATCTCGACGTCATAAAACGGGCGGCAGGGATCTTCGACCACGTCGTCGTCGCCGTCGGCAGGAACCTGCGCAAAGGGCCGAAGCTGACCGCCGAGGAGAGGACGCGGCTCATAGAGAAGGTTATGGCGCCTCTGGAGAATGTCTCGGTGGAGGTGATGGAGGGCCTCCTGACGGAGTTCGCCCGAGAGCGGGGGGCCAGGGTGGTCGTCAAGGGTTTGAGGGCGATCTCGGACTTCGAGTCGGAGTTCGAGCAAGCGCAGCTCAACCGAACGCTCTGCCCGGAGGTCGAGACGGTGTTCATCATGGCGGCGGCGGAGCACAGCTTCCTCTCGTCGAGCGCGGTGCGCGAGATCGCGAGCTACGGGGGGGACGTGGGCGGGCTGGTCCCGGAGGAGATACTGGACGTCGTCCAGCGGTTGTACGACACGGGTGGCCAGGCAGCAGTGAGCGACAAAGGGTAGAATAGGAAAGATGGACGTACTGGTTTTGATAGACAGGTTGGAGGAGTTAGTAGAGGAGGCCCGCTCCTTCCCTGGCTTCGGCAACACGGCGATGGTCGATCGCGACGCTGCATTTGATGTCATAGACCAGATGCGCCAGACCATCCCTGAGGAGCTCAAGCAGGCGCGTTGGATCGTCAAAGAGCGCCAGGCGATGCTCGACGAGGCGCGCAGCGAGAGCGACCGCATCATCCGCCAGGCGCAGGAAGAGGCCGAGAAGATCACCTCCGAAGAGGAGGTCTTGAAGCGCGCCGAGAAGCGCAGCTCGGAGATCATGGAAGATGCCCGTCGCCGCGAGCGCGAGATTCGCCTAGGCGCCGAGGATTATGCCGACGAGGTCCTCGCGAGCCTCGAAGACAACCTTGCACGACTCCTCGAGGCTGTCCAACGTGGCCGCTCGAAGTTGCAGGGCGTCCCAGAAGAGTAAAATACGGGCATGAAGATCAAGCTGAAGCGCCCAGGGATGGGCATAGGAGATACGCGCGAGCTTTCGGCCTCTTTCGAGTTACCGCCTTTCGACCTCTATGGTCGCCGGCACGAGGTGAAGGCTGCTGAGGCGCGTGCACGGGTCACCAGGCTCGCGGAGGGGCTGCACCTTGACCTCGAGGTCGGCTGCGGCGTGGCTACCACCTGCGACCGCACGCTGGAGCCGACGGAGATCACGCTGACTTTCGACGAGTCCGAGTTCCTTCCGGCGCCGAACGACCCGGAGCTGTACGTGGAGGACTGGGAACTGGACGTGGAGCGCTACGCTAAGGAAGCGCTCCCGAGCGAGGTGCCAATGCAGGTCTTCTGTCCGGGCACGAAGCCCGTGAAGCCTGAGGCGGACGAGGGTGGGGTCGACCCGCGGTGGCGGGACCTCGACGACTTTTTCGCCACGGGCTAACATGCTAAACAATCATAGGGAGGTAAGTTTATGGCCGTACCGAAGAAGAAGACGTCGCAGGCTCGTAGGAACCAGCGTCGGGCTCACCACGCCCTGAAGGGCCCGAAGCTCGTCGCGTGCCCGAACTGCGGGGAGACCCACGTGCCGCACCGGGTGTGCTCGAACTGCGGCTACTATAAGGGGCGCACCGCGGTCGCGGTAGAGGTCACGGAGTAGCCAGAACCTTAACCTCCGCCGGCGAAGCCTAGAGAAGCGCCGTGCGCGTGGCGGTGGACTCTTTGGGCGGTGACAATGCGCCGGAGGAGATCGTCGCAGGCACCCTTTCCGTTGCCAGGGAATCGCCGAACGACGTGTTTATCCTGGTCGGCGACGAGGCCGTTATCGAACCTAGCCTGAAAAACGCTCCCAAGAACGTCTCTTGGCACGCCGCTCGGGGCGGCGTCGACATGGACGAGGACCCCGCGGCTACTCTGCGCTCCCGCCCCGACTCGAGCGTCGCGGTCGCTGCGGGGATGGTACGTGGCAGGGAGGCCGAGGCGCTTTTCTCTGCTGGAAGTACGGGTGCCACGGTGGCCGCAGCGCTCCTGAAGGTCGGGCGCGTCAGGGGCTGCCGGAGGCCTGCCATCGCGACGGTATTGCCGTTCGATACGCCCGTGTTGTTGCTCGACGTCGGAGCCACGGTCTCTTGCCGGCCGCAAGACCTGTTGAATTTCGCTATCCTTGGCGGCGTGTTCGCGCGGAAGTACCTACGTTTAGAAGGCGACCCTCGGGTCGGCCTGATCAACGTCGGCGAAGAGCCAGGCAAGGGCGACGACCTCGCCAAGGAGGCCCATAAGCTGCTCGCTGCCTCCGACGCCGTACGTTTCGTCGGCAATGTCGAGGGAAGGGACATCGGGCGCGGGGCGGCAGACGTCCTCGTGACCGACGGCTTCACCGGGAATGTGGTCCTCAAGACTGCTGAAGGCGTGGCACGTGAGGTCTTCGGCATGATGCGCGAGGCGGTCACCGCGAGCACGATGACCAAACTCGCCGGGAGCCTACTTCGCCCGCGTCTACTCCGCGTCCGCGACCGGGTGGACCCCGAGAACTACGGTGGCTCGTTCCTAGTGGGCGTGCGTGCGCCGGTGGTTATAGGCCACGGCAACTCCCGCGCGAGAGGCGTCGAAAACGCCCTACTTAGCATCTTGCGCGCCGGCTCCGGCCTCGCGGAGGAATCGGAGAGGGCACTCGCCGGGGCGCAGAAACGGACAGCCGGGGACGTGGTTTGAACAGCGTTGCCGGCAAGATCGTGGGGGTGGGGCGCGCTCTGGGTGGGCGGGTCGTCACCAACCAAGACCTATCTGAGGTCCTCGACACTGACGACGCCTGGATCGTCGAGCGCACCGGCATAAAGGAACGCCGCTTCGTCGCCGACGGCGAAGACTGCGCGACTTTAGCCGCCGACGCCGCAAAAAACGCGCTCACGCACGCTGGCCTCTCGGGCGACTCTGTAGACTTGATCCTGTGTGCCACCTCGACCGCTCCCGAGTCCATGCCGAGCGTGGCCTGCCTCGTGGGCGAGGCGATAGGCGCTCCCGGCGTAGGCGCTTTCGACTTGGCGGCGGCGTGCACCGGCTACTCTTATGCGGCCAGCGTCGCGCACTCGATGCTGGAAAGCGGCGCGGCCCGGCGCGTGCTGCTCATAGGTGCCGACGCGATGACCAAGATCGTGGACCAACAGGATCGCTCGACGGCCGTGCTCTTCGGCGACGGCGCGGGCGCCGTGGTCCTCGAAAAAGGCGACGGCGGGTCTGGCTTCGTAGATCACGTCTTAGGCGCCGACGGCCGAATGGCCCCCCTCGGACGCGCCGGGCACCCCGACACACAGCAGAAGCTCTACCAAAACGGCCGCGAAGTCTTTAAGTTCGCCGCCAGGATCTTCCCCGAAATGACCGAGAAACTCCTCGCTCGTAACGGCGTCTCCCCCGAGGAAGTCCAACATGTCATCCCTCACCAGGCGAATTTACGCATAATACACACAGCGACGAGGAAGATGGAGATTTCGAAGGAGAGGATCGTGGTGAACATAGACCGGTTCGGGAACACATCGGCGGCGAGCATCCCGCTCTCTTATCCGGACATCTACGAGGGCTTTGAGACGGGTCGTTACATCATCACGGTCGGTTTCGGCTTCGGGCTGACTTGGGCGGCGAACCTGTACAGGATCTAGGAGGGCGGAGGGCTGTTGGCGAGGCCGCTAGCTGTGGTGTTCTCTGGGCAGGGTACGGCGGGCGGAGAGGCCTCGGGCGAGGTTCGGGATGCCGTCGGGCGCGTGGTAGGGAACGGGGAGGTCCCCTACCAGCTCTCCGTTTTCGCGGGCTCGGTGTACGAGTTCCGCAGGCTCAAGGAGAGCGGGGTGAAGCCGGACGTGCTCGCCGGACACTCTTTGGGTGAGTATGCGGCGGCACACGCCGCGGGGGCTTTGGGGCTGGAAGACGGGGTACGGCTCGTGGCCGAGAGGGGACGGCTCATGACGGAAGCGGCGAAGAGGAATCCCGGCGGGATGGTCGCGATCATCGGGATAGGTACTCGGGAGGTCGTCCAGGCTGTGGACGCGGCGGACGGTGCCGTCGTCGCGGCCAACTTCAACACCCCGCGGCAGACCGTTGTCTCTGGGAAGAACGAGGCGCTGGAGGAGGTGACGGGGTGTGTGGGTGGCAAGAAGCGCAGGCTCGACGTTGCGGGCGCTTTCCACTCTCCGCTCATGTGGGACGCGGCGATAAAGATGGACACGCTCCTAGAGGAGGTGTCGCTCGAAGACCCTAGAGTGCCCATGATCAGCGGGATAGACGGCAGCGTGTTGGCGAAGGCTGACGACGTGCGCCTCGCTTTAAGGGAGCAGATGCTCTCGCCTGTGCGGTGGGTCGCGGTCGTGGAGCGGTTCGCGGCTCTGGGGATCGCGGAGGTCGTGGAGGCCGGAGGGGGGACGCTCGTGAGGATGCTAAGGGATTTCAGGGACTTAGAGATGCAGGGCCGGGCGGCCAAGGAGGTGCTGGCGTGAAGGCGCCTTTGGGACCGGCCACTATCCGTGAGCTCATACCGCACCGTTACCCGTTCTTGCTCGTGGACAGAATCGAGGAGATAGAGCCCGGGGTCCGGGCCGTCGGTGTAAAGAACGTCACCCAGAACGAGCCATTCTTCGAGGGGCACTTCCCGGACTACCCGGTGATGCCGGGGGTTTTAATAGTGGAAGCGTTGGCGCAGGTCGGGGCGGTGGGAGTGATGACGTTAGAGGAGTTCCGCGGCAAGCTTGCCTTATTCGCTGGGATAGACAGGGTCAGGTTTCGGCGGCAGGTCATCCCCGGGGAGGTTCTGAGGATGGAGGTCGAGATCTCGCGCCTCAAGGGTAGGGTCGGCCGTGGCAAGGGTTCGGCGACGGTGAACGGCGAGCGCGCCTGCGAGGCCGAGTTGATGTTCGCGTTCGCCGATAAGGTACAGGGGGAGTAGTGGAAGGGCGGGTGGCTCTCGTGACGGGCGGCGGACGTGGGATAGGGCGTGCGATCGCCGTTAGGCTCGCCGAAGGAGGCGCGAAGGTCACAATCGCCTACCGCACGAACGACGCGGCGGCCGAAGAGACCGCCGAGCTGGTGCGCGATGTCGGCGCCGGAGGCGAGCTGTTCAAGAGAGACGTGTCTTCCCCCGAGGACATAGAAGCTCTCGTCAAGGGTGTGGGCGAGGCCTTCGGGCCCGTGGAGATCCTCGTCAACAACGCCGGGACGACGCGGGACAACATCATGCTCCGCATGAAGGATGCGGAGTTCGACGAGGTGCTGCGGACGAACCTCAAGGGAACATACCTGTGTACCCGGGCAGTCTTGCGAGGGATGGTGCGGGCCAGGTGGGGCAGGATCGTGAACATAAGCTCCGTCGTAGGCCTCCTCGGGAACGCGGGGCAGGCGAACTACGCGGCCTCTAAGGCAGGAATTATCGGCTTCACCAAGAGCGTGGCGCGGGAGGTCGCGGGGCGCGGCATCACGGTCAACGCGGTGGCGCCGGGCTACGTGGAGACGGAGCTCACCGGGAGCTTATCGGAGAACATGAAGGGGCAGATAATGGGTCAGGTCCCGATGGGTCGTTTCGGGAAGCCCCAGGAGATAGCGGAGGTCGTGGCGTTCCTCGCGGGAGATGGGGCAGGTTACGTTACGGGGCAGACGATCTCGGTCGACGGCGGGATGGTTATGCAATAAAGAAATTTGCGCTACACTACGCGCTATCTCGCGGGCGGGACCGCGCGAAGAGGCCATTCTGGAGTCGTATCGGTTGTGAGGAGATGAGTTATGGAACGAGACGAGATACTGACGAAGATCCAGGAGATAACCGCTGACAGGCTCGGTGTGGAAGAGGGCGAAGTGACGCCGGAGGCCTCCTTTAGGGAAGACCTCGAGGCTGACTCTCTTGATCTCGTCGAGCTGATCATGGAGCTCGAGGAGCAGTTCGGCATGGAGATCCCCGACGAGGAGGCGGAGAAGATCACCACGGTCGAGGAGGCCGTGGACTACGTAGCAGAGCATCAGGCGGCGTGACCGACGCCGGGAACGGGGGGCCGGGCGGGCGGGGGCACGCCTTCGTCACCGGCGTGGGCGCCGTGACGCCTTTAGGCGTGGGCGCGGAGAACTTCTGGGATGCCGCGCTACACGGCAAGAGCGGCGTCGCCGAGATATCGCTATTCGACCCTTCGCCCTTCCCCTCGCACATCGCCGGCGAGTGCTCGGACTTCTACGCGACGGACTTCATGTCCAAGAAAGAAGCCCGCCGGATGGACCGCTACGCCCAGTTCGGCATTGCTGCGGGACTCGAGGCAGCCGAGAATGCCGGAATCGACGAGACGGTCCGGGAGACGCCGGATCGGGTCGCGATCGTGATGGGGAGCGGCATCGGGGGGCTTTCGACTTGGGAGCGGGAGTACCGGGTCCTCGACGAGAAGGGAGCAAAAAGGGTCAGCCCGTTCCTCATCACCATGATGGTGCCGAACATGGCCGCAGGCCAGCTCGCCATCATGCTCGGCGCCACGGGGCCATCCCAGTGCCCAGTCCTTGCGTGCGCCACGGGCGGCGAAGCCATCGCCGAGGGACTGGAGCTTATCCGCAGGGGCGATGCCGACGTGGTCATCGCCGGCTCTTCGGAGGCCCCGATCACGCCACTCTCGATGGCAGGCTTCTGTGCGATCCGGGCCATCAGCACGCGCAACGAGGAGCCGCATAGGGCGAGTCGACCTTTCGACGCCGGCCGGGATGGGTTCGTGATGAGCGAGGGCGCCGGGGCGGTGGTATTGGAGGCGTCCGAGCACGCTGAGCGGCGCGGTGCCGATCCCATCGCCAGCGTGGCGGGCTATGGGCGCACAACAGACGCCTACCATGTGACAGCCCCGGACCCCGAAGGCCGCGGCGTCGAGCGGGCGATGAAGTTTGCTCTGGAGGACGCGGGACTATCTTCCGAAGACATAGGGCACGTCAACGCTCACGCGACGAGCACGCCCACCGGCGACGGGCCGGAGACGAAGGCGATCTCACGTCTCTTGCCACATGCGTCGGTTTCGGCGACGAAGTCTATGACAGGGCACTCCTTCGGGGCGGTAGGGGCGACGGAGGGTATCATGTGCGCCCTGGCCCTCAAGCACAAGGTTCTACCCCCCACGATCAACCTAGACAAACTCGCCTCTGACTGCGAGCTCTTAGATTACGTCGAGGAGGCCAGGGAGGTCCCGGACCTCAGGGCCGCCGTTTCAAACTCGATGGGTTTCGGCGGGCATAACGTGGTTGTGGCGTTCGCTGGTGTAGAATAGATCGGAACGTTCATGTCGATTAGAGAGCTTATAAACGTGCTCCCGGAGCCCCTGAGGCAGCGTGCGCTCACCCACCCGAGCGTCGCCGATCCCTACGACTCGAACGGGAGGTTGGAGTTCCTGGGCGACTCTGTACTCAACAGCCGGGTGGCCGAGCTTGTTTTCCACAGTTATCCTGAGCTTTTGGAGGGGGATCTCACGCGCATTCGAGCCCACCTAGTCAGGAAAACATTCCTCGCGGCCGTCGGACGGAGCGAGGGCATAGAAGTGGACATTGAGAGCTCGGTCATAAACGACTCCGTAGTCGCGGACACGATCGAGGCGCTCATCGGTGCCGCTTACCTCGTGGACAAGGATCTCGTGTTCCGTACGATAGACGAGATCTTCAACCCCTCAGAGGTTGATACCAACGAGCTTAGGGACTGGAAGACTTTGCTCCAAGAGACGTTGCAGGCCGAGGGCCTACGCCCGATCTACCGGGTCCAGGCGAAAGCCGGCCCGCCCCACCGCCCCCGCTTTACGAGCGCCGTCTCGGTGGACGGTAGGGAGGTTGCCACGGGCGAGGGCAACTCTATTAAAGTGAGCGAACAGGCGGCGGCGCGCTTGGCGCTCGAGATCCTGGGCGTCCGTCCGGTGGAACGAGCCGCCGTCGAAGTGCACATAGGCGCGTAACCTGCGTACAAAAGTGTCGCGATAGAGTTCGTTATTCAATTCACAGGGTATTAATCTCTTAGTCTTAGTCTGGTCAAGAAGCATGTACTTCTGACCAGGCTCGGGAGTGGGAGGGAGAGGCTCACCGCGGGTAATGGTACGCTCCTTTCCACCAGCTTCTCCGCCACGCGGCCCACGGATTTCGTACTGACCCGAGGTAGGAACTTTCTCGCCTGGCTTGAACACCTATATGCTCGCGTTTTTCACCTACTTCCCGTGCAAACTTGCGCAGGTAACCCAAAGGAGCGACGTGTTGGGATTTTCCTACACCCCTGCTCCTTTCCAGAGCCAGTTTAGCCAATGAAAGTTATCGACTGTTAGTTTGCTGCACTTTTCTCTGTGAACAGACTGTAAAAACCGCGTAAAATAGGTCCCCAGTGCTCTCTGCGATCTACATAAAGGGTTTCAAGACCTTCGCTCGTCCGGTTCGGATGCCGCTGACGGAGGGGGTTACGGTTATCGTCGGACCGAACGGTTCGGGGAAAAGCAACATCACGGACGCGGTGTTGTTCGCCTTGGGCGAGGGGAGCCCGAGCCTGTTGCGGGCGGGTTTGATGGGTGATTTGATCTTCTCTGGGTCGGAGTCTTTGCCGGTGGCGGGGGCGGCCGAGGTGACGTTGGTCTTGGACAACTCCGGGGGCACCATCTCTTTGCCGTACGAGGAGGTGTCGCTGACGCGCAGGATCTCGCGCGACGGCGAGACGGAGTACGGGATCAACGGCGTCCGCGCCCGCCTTTCTGACGTGCGGGCTGTCGCTGGAGAAGCGGGCTTCGGGCGCCACAGCATCCTCCGCCAGGGGGCCGTGGACGCCATCGTCGCCGGTGGGGCGGCGGCCAGCAGGACGGCGCTCGAAGAAGCAGCGGGTCTAGGCGTCTTCCGCAGACGCCGACTCGCGGCGAGCCGCAAGCTCGAGAAGGCTGCCGCCCGGCTCGAGAGGAGCCGCCAAGCCGAGCTCGAGCTCTCGTCGCAGCTACGGAGGATTGAGGCGGAGGCCGTAGCCGCCCGCGAGTACAGGGAGCTCGAAGCTCGCTACCGCGAGGTCTCCTTGGCTCACCTCTACAGCATCGCGAAAGGAGACCTCGGCGGCGAACGAGAACGCCTAAAGGAGCTCGAAGAAGAGGCGGACAAGCTGCGGGAGAGGCAGGACGCTTTGCGCGAGGAAGAGAAGCAGCTCAGGGCGGAAGAGAAGGAGCTCGAAGGCCGGGTGCGGGTGGCGGAGGAGGCTATCCGGGGGTTGGAGGACGGCTCAGAGGCCCTGCGGGCTGAGGCCTTGCGCGCCGAACGGGCGTTGTTGCGGCTGGAGGCGAGTATAGACGGGCGGGTGGAACGCTCACGCCTAGTCTTCCGCCTCGAAGCCGAGCTCGACGAAACCGACTCGAAGATCGAGCGACTCGAGGAGGAAGTTGGCAGGCTCGAGGAGGAGCACTCCCGAAGGAAGGAAGCGTTCGGGCAGCTGGAGGAGCGCGTGAAGCGAGCACGGATGGAACACGCAGCGGGAGCGGAGCGGCGGGCGCGGATCGCGGGTGAGCTTAGAGCTTTGAGGGAGCAGCGCGAGAGGGCAGCGAGCTGGCTCAAGGAGACGGCGTTCTTGGGCGACGAGGAGCTGGCACGTCTCAGAGAGATGGAGGATAAGCTGACTTGGCACGCGCCGGAGGAGATGCGCGCTCGCGGTGCTGCAGTGCTGGAGCGACTCGGAGAGTTGCGTCTGCTGACCACGCGGCAGGCGTCGGAGGCGGACCGGCGGCGGGGCATGCTCATTGCGCTCGTCGGGAGGACTGAGGCGGAGATCCGGGTCTTGAAGAGTTTGGGACAGGCCGCGGTCGGTGGCAAGCGGCTCTACGAGATCCTGCGCCCCCGCCCGGGCTACGAGGCCGCGGTCGAGGCCGCCTTAGGAGACCTGGCCGACGGCGTGTTGGCAAAGGATCTGGGCGAGGGAATAAAGCTCCTCTCCAGGGCCCCCGCGGAGCACACAATCGTGCGCCTGGACGCCCAAGGGATAACGAAGAACGGCGCACCCCCCGGAAAACCCCTCTTAGATTGCGTCGAGGTTCTCGACCATTCCTACGCGGAGGCATTGGAACGTCTGCTCGGGGGCGCCTACGTCGTGAAGAGTGCCGAACGTATGGCCCCTGAGAGGGGGTATGACGTCGCGGTGACCCGCGATGGCCTGCGCTTCACCCGCACGAGCGCCAGCCGCCGGACCCGCAACGGAGACTTCGCTCGCCAGGCTCGTCTCGTGGAGAAGGAAGAGCGTCTCGACGCACTGAAGAACCGGCTCGGGGAGGAGCTCTACGACTTGCGGGAGACTATCTCTTCTATTGATGATCGACTAGACGGAGGGACTGCAAAGGTCGAAGCTTTCTCTGCTTTGGCCTCCCAGACAGCCCGCGTTGCGCGGCTGCTCGTCTCGGAGAGCGGGCGCAGGGTGAGAAAGGCTAAAACCTCGCGCGAGCAGCGCTTGACAGACGAGGCGAACCTCCGCAAGGTCGAGGCGAAGATCTCCGAGACCGAAGACGAGCTGCGCGGCGCACAGGAGGCCGAGCAACAGGCGAAGGAGGAGCTAGACGCTGCTTCCCGCGCCGAGGAATCGGCGTACGCAGAAACCCGGGAAGCGGTCGAGCGGCTCGTCCAAACACGCACCGCACTGCAGAGCGACCGAGAGCGCCGGGTCCAGATCTCACGCAGCCTGAACGACCTTAAAGGGAAAGAGATCGCTGACTCGAACTCACGCCGGGTTAGCCTCACCCACCGCACCGTCAAATGCGGCCGGTGCCTCGAAGAGACCGCCCGAGGTCGCCTCGCACGGTTGCGGTCCTCCCGCTCGGACGCCGTCGGTCTGCAAGGTCACGCCACCGAGAAGCGTGCCAGGCTTACCGGAGAGACCGGTGACGTGGCTGGAGAGCTCGCCAGGGTGACGTCCGAGGCCGTCGCGCTACGTGCGGAGCTCTCCCACGCCGAAGAGGCGGCCAAATCAGCAGAGGTGGAGATCTACGAGGAGTGGGGGGCGACGCTCGAAATCGCCCGCCGTGCGTCCGAAACCTCCCTTGAAAACACCGAGCGCGAGCGCACGCGTCTTGCACGCAGGCTCAAAAACTACGGCGACGTGAACCTGCTCGCCATCTCCCAAGAAGGGCAGCTCCGCGAGCGCTACGAGTTCGTCGCCTCTCAACGCTCCGACGCCGAAGCCGCCGCCGCCGAAATTGAACACATAATACGAAACGTGGACGAGGAGATAGAGGCGCGTTTCGAGGCGACCTTCGAGAAGGCGCGGCGGGCTTTTGAAGATATGGTGCCGCGGATGATGGAGGGGGCGGCGGGGAAGCTTTCGCTCTCGGAGGAAGGGGTAGAGATCGGGCTGAGGCTCCGGGGACGCGGGTGGAAGCCGATGCGCGTGCTCTCGGGCGGGGAGCGGTCGCTCCTGGCGCTGTCGTTCTTGTTCAGCATCTTTTTGAGCCGTTTCGACGACGGGTCGGGGCCGTTCTGCATGCTCGACGAAGCCGAGGCGGCTCTGGACGACGTCAACTTGGCTCGGTTTTTGGCTGTGGTAGACTCTTACCGGCCACATGGGCAGTTTTTGCTGGTAACGCACCAGAAAAGGACCATGGCAGCGGCGGACGTGCTCTATGGGGTCACACAGGATGCCTCCGGTGCCACGGTCGTCGTATCCAAGCGTTTGTCGGGAGAGTAAGAGCACCGTTATGGGACGGTCATGGCGCAACTTCTTCAAAAGGTCTGAGGAGGAACCGGAAGAGCGGTCCCGGGCGGCCGTCGACACCCTGGAACAGGAGACCAGGGCTGGTGAGGGCACCCCTCCTCCGGAGGACACGGAGGCTCAAGACGCCCTGGAACTGGTGGACGAGTCGGTGATCGTGCCGAAGGCGGAGCCGGTCACTTCTGTACGGGACCTCGAGGGCGAGGCAGAGGAGGAGGTCGTAGAGGAAGAGGAAGCAGGAGGTGGGTGGTTCGGGCGACTGCGACAAGGCTTGCGGCGAAGCCGGGAATCGTTCGTCGGGCAGCTCAACACGGCCGTCGCGGAGTTTAAGGATGCGGAGGACGAGGAGTTCTGGGAGAGGGTCGAGGAGATTCTTATCACCTCAGATGTCGGGGTGCCTACGACGGCGAAGCTTGTCGCCGAGCTAGAGCAGGAGGCCCTGGAGAGGAATATAACGAGCGGCAAGGAGCTTCGGGAGCTGATAATCGAGCACGCGATGCGCCTACTCGATAACGCGGTAGAGCTCGACGTCTCGCACAAGCCGACAGTGGTCCTGATGGTCGGGGTGAACGGCACGGGCAAAACGACGAACATCGGCAAGCTCGTCCACTTCTTGCCGGGCAAGGTCATGCTCGCCGCAGGCGATACCTTCCGGGCAGCGGCGATCGAGCAGCTTCAGAGCTGGGGCGAAAAAACGGGGGCGGAGGTCGTCGCCCGGGAGCGGGGCGCGGACTCGGCGGCCGTCGCACACGAGGCGGTCGAGGAGGCTAAAGGAGACGGGACGGACGTTTTGCTCATAGACACGGCTGGGAGGCTGCACACCAAGATCAACCTCATGGCGGAGCTCGAGAAGGTGAAAAGGGTTATTGAGCGCCAGATGCCTGAAGCGCCGCACGAGGTCTTGCTAACAGTCGACGCAACGACGGGGCAGAACGGCTTGAGGCAGGCCAAGCTCTTCCATGAGACGGTAGGGGTGACCGGGATCATCTTGACCAAGCTCGATGGGACGGCGAAGGGCGGCATCGCTTTAGCGATCGCCGATGAGGTTGGGGTACCGATAAAGCTCATCTCGGTCGGAGAGCGGCTCGGGGACCTCCACCCGTTCGACGCTCGAGAGTTCGCGGAAGCATTGTTTGGAGAGCTCTAGGATGTTCGACACTTTAGGCGAGAGGCTCAACTCGGCCCTGGACGGGGTGCGCGGCAGCGGCACCCTCACCGAGGACCAGGTCAAGAAGGTCACGCGGGAGATACGTCTGGCTCTGCTCGAGGCGGACGTGAACTACGGGGTCGTCAAAGAGTTCGTCAAAAACGTGCGTGAACGGGCCACGGGCGCGGAGGTCTCGAAGGCCTTGAGCCCGGGTCAGCAGGTCGTGAAGATCGTCAACGAGGAGCTCGCGAACCTCATGGGCGGGACCTCGAGCAAGCTCACCTTCGCCTCGCGCCCGCCGACGGTCGTGATGCTCGCAGGCCTCAACGGACACGGTAAGACAACGACCGCCGGCAAGCTCGCCCTTTTCGTGCGCAAGATGGGCAAGAACCCGTACCTGGTGGCGTGCGATACGTACCGTCCGGCGGCTATAGACCAGCTCCAGCAGATAGGCAAGGAGTTGGGTGTCCCGGTCTATGCCGAGGGCACGGAGCCGGCGCCGGAGGGGATCGCGGAGCGCGGAATAAAGGTTGCCAGGGACGAAGGATACGACTTCGTCATCGTGGATACCGCAGGCCGTCAAGTCATAGACGAGCCGATGATGGAGGAGATCAAGCACGTCCGGAGGGCGATAAAGCCCCATTCGGTCTTGCTGGTCCTGGACGTGGTGACGGGCCAGAACGCGGTCGAGGTTGCCGAGGCGTTCGGGGAGTACGCGGAGTTCGACGGGATGGTCTTGACGAAGCTAGATGGCGACGCCAGGGGCGGGGCGGCCTTGTCGGTGGTCTCGGTGACGGGGAAACCGATCAAATTCGCCAGCGAGGGCGAGAAAATGGGGGAGTTCGACTACTTCTACCCGGACAGGATGGCGGGCCGGATTCTGGGGATGGGGGACGTTCTCACCCTCATCGAGAAGGCCGAGGGCCAGTTGGACCGCCAAGAGGCCGAGGCCCAGAGCAAGAAGCTCATGGCCGGGAAGTTCGACTTCGAGGACTTCTTAGGGCAGATGCAGATGATCAAGAAGATGGGGCCGATCTCGGGGCTCCTGGGCATGATCCCGGGCCTCAACAAGCAGCTTCAGGGCGTGGACATAGACGACAGGATGCTGGGCCGGGTCGAGGCGATGGTGACCTCGATGACCGTCCAGGAGCGGCGCAACCCGAGGCTGTTGCAGAACCCGAGCCGGGCGCGTAGGATAGCGCGCGGCTCCGGGATGACCCAGCAGGACGTCCAGAAGCTCGTCAAACAGTTCAACCAGATGCAGAAGATGATGAAGCAGATGGGTAAAGGTGGCAGGATGCCACGCATGCCGCGGATGCCATTCAACTTAAGGTAGGAGAGGTGGAAGAGTGGCGGTAAAGATCAGGCTTGCCAGGCACGGCTCGAAGAAGGCGCCCTTTTACAGGATAGTGGTGGCCGACTCCAGGAGCCCGCGCGACGGCCACTTTATAGACCGGGTCGGGACCTACAATCCGCGCACGGAACCGTCGCAGATCCAGGTCGACGAGGAGAAGGCCAAAGATTGGCTTGCCAAGGGAGCCCAGCCGACGGACCAGGTCCGCAAGCTGCTGAAGGTCTCTGGGGTCCTCTAGGGCTTTCGATGCAACAGCTGGAGAGCCTGCTCCACTTCCTCGCCCGTTCTCTGGTGGACGAGCCGGAGAAGGTCGAGGTCTCGGGCCGGGAGACGGATTCGAGGGTGGATCTTACCTTGCGTGTGGCCCAGGGCGACATGGGTAAGGTCATCGGACGGAGGGGAAGAATCGTGAAGGCCATCCGCACGGTAATGAAGGCGGCCTCCGTGAAGAAGAACAAGCGCATCAACGTGGAGGTCTCGGACTAGGGGCCGTCATGGAGGTCCTCCGCGATCCGGTGGTGATAGGCGTAATCTCCGCCCCGCATGGGGTGCGGGGCACCTTAAGGGTCAAATCCTTGGGCGCTGGCCGGCACCTCAGGTGCGGTGTCGAGCCCGTGGTGGAGGGAGAGCGGCGCCGGATACTCGCGGCACGCGAGACGCCAAAGGGCTTCCTGATAGACCTCGAAGGGATCGAAGATCGCGACCTTGCTGGCTCTCTGCGCGGCTCGAAGTTGCTTTTGGGCCGAGAAGAGTTGGACACGCCAGAGGAAGGGGAGTTCTACGTCAGAGACCTGGTGGGCCTAGAAGCCCACGACGAGGCAGGGGCGTGCCTCGGAAGCATAGCCGACATCCTCGAGACGCCCGCACATGAGGTCCTGGTGGTGCAGGACTATGACGAGGAGATTTACGTGCCCTTCACTTTCGAGCACGTTCCGAAGGTAGATCTCGAGGGAGGACATATCGTCGTGAGCCCTCCCGAAACCTTCTCCGAATGAGCAGCATAGACGTCTTCTGCGTGTTTCCGGAGGCAGTGGAGGCTTCTTTACGCGTCGGGGTGGTCGGGCGCGCCATCGAGCGCGGCTCCGTCTCGTTGCGCACGTTCGACCTGCGGGAGTACGCGCCGAAGGGTCGGATAGACGACATGCCCTTTGGCGGTGGAGCGGGGATGGTCGTGCGCGTCGACATCATCGCCCGGGCTTTTGAGGAAGTGTATGGGGTCCCGGCGCTAGCGGTGAGGGAGCAACGGCGTGTGGTCGTTACGGAGCCTGGTGGGCGTGAGGTTGAGCAGGCGTACGTGCGAGAGCTCGCGGCAGGGCTCTCGAGCGGCCGCGGGATAACGGTCGTCTGTGGGCGATACGGTGGGATGGACGAGCGGGTGCGAACCGCTATGGCCACGGAGGCGGTTTCCTTGGGTGACTTCGTGCTTTCGGGTGGAGAGATAGTGGCGGCTGCACTCTTGGACGCGGTAATACGGCTCGTTAAGGGTGTACTCGGGAATCAGGAGAGCCTCGTTGGCGAGTCTTTCTCGCGGGAGGGTGTCTTAGGACCGCCGCAGTATACAAGGCCTGCGGTTTGGGATGGAGAGGAGGTGCCAGCCGTGCTACTGTCTGGCAACCACGCGGAGATCCAGCGTTGGCGGGAAGAGCAGGCGCATCTACGGGCCTCTCGGAAGAGGCTTTGACCAAGGCTTGTAAACGGAAGTCTCCAGCCGGTTGCAGAAGTAGTTTTGGGAGAGGGAGAGGTCGTCCCGGCTGCCTAGCTCCCCATGCGAGGACCGTAGATGTGTACAGAAGGACAGCCGAGGGGCCATCCTCCCTGCTCCACGACCGTTGTCAGATATTTTCCTTAAGCGGGCCTGGCTGTTCCGGGAGCAGTCGTCCAGGCACTCGTAGCGCTCTTCTCCGAGCAGAGATCCGACCGTGCAGCAGATGGCCCCAGCTTGCGGGCTATCTCAACCCTTTCCTATGATTCTATTAGCCTGATGAGGCTCCCGTAGCGTACCGATCGGCCCCCGCGAACTCCAGCCACACGCAAGGCTCATCCCCCACTATCCACGCATCGTGCCCGGGAGGGATAACCGCAGCGTCTCCGGCGCTGGCCTCCGCCTCCGTACCGTCGTCCATCACGACCTTCATCCGCCCGGAAAGCACATAGCCTACGTGGTGGACCTGGCAGCTGTCGGTGCCTGCGATCGGCTTTACGTGCTCTGACCACCTCCACCCTGGCTCAAGGGCAAACCGTCCAACGGTAACGTTGCCCAGGTGTACGATGTCCGCTTTTCCCTTATCGACGAACTGTCGAGTCTCGTCAGGGGACTCTAGACTCTTGCCCTGCAGAGTTCCTAACTGCTCCATACCTCTTCCCATTCCTTTCACTATCCCTGCGGGCCAACGTTTGCACACAGGAATGATGCCACCCAGTTAAGCTCGGTGCATCCCCTACCAAAAGCTTGCGCCCAGAGAGTAGGGTAGGGGGCTGCCCAGTTGCCTCTGCCCGTCCGCTCTTTCCCACTGCCTCCCTACAGCTAGCGGATCAGAGACTTCGCCCACCGACTGTGGAAGTGTTACTTTGTACGTCCTCGAGTGACAAAAGGGGCGGGTTCCGCTACCGCTGGCGGAACCCGCTACATAACCTAACCTTCCCGGACCTCGAGAGCTGCGGGATGGAGAGAAGGTGTCGGTCGTGCTATTATCCGGGGATCGCGCAAGGATTCGTGCCTGGCGGAAGAGAGGGCTGCGACAGGGCCGATGCCAGGCCGGGGGCACCGGAGGGGACGGAACATAGCCCTGCCACGCCCAAGACTCCAGATGCCACCCACGAGAGGAGATAGCCTGTGATCACGAACGATACGATAGAACAGGATGGCGCCAACTCTAACATCGCCGAGTTTAAGCCGGGGGACACTGTGAAGGTCCGCTACCGGGTCATCGAGGGCAACCGAAAGCGCATCCAGAACTTCGAGGGCCTGTGTCTCCAGCGCAAAGGCTCGGGCATAGGCGAGACGTTTACCGTGCGCAAGAACTCTTTCGGGGTGCCGGTGGAGCGCATCTTCCCCCTGCACTCACCGAAGATAGCGGGGATAGACGTGGTCTCGAGGGGCGCCGTGCGGCGGGCGAAGCTCTACTACATTCGCGAGAAGGTTGGCAAGAAGGCTCGGGTCAAGAAGGCTACCTAGAGCCCAAAGTATGGTCTCCAGCCGTATTCACGGGGGGCGTCACGTAGAGAGTGGCGCCCTCTACGCATTCGACGCTGCTTGGTTGGCGAAGCGACGAGGCCCTTTGGCGGGGGCGGACGAAGCCGGGCGTGGGGCCTTGGCCGGGCCGCTCCTCGCGGCGGCGGTCGTCCTCGGGGAAGGGGAGATCCGGGACCTCAATGATTCCAAGGCTCTGAGCGCTGGCTTGCGTGAAGAACTGTACATAGAGGTACTTAAGGATGCTGTGGCGGTCAGCGTCGTCTCTTTTCCTGCGTGGTGGATTGACCAAAATGGCGTGGGGATCGCGAACAAGGAGGCCCTGAGGCGCGCCGTAGAAGGCGTGCGCCTGTACTCCGGTTGCGCCCTCGCGGACGGAAACCTGGGACTCGGGCCCGGGGTAGAGTGCTTACCGCGGGCGGACGCCAGAAGCGCCGCGGTCGCGGCAGCGAGCGTAGTGGCGAAAGTTTTGCGGGATGGGGCGATGCTTGCTCTCTCAGGGGAGCACACAGGTTACGGCTTCGAGCGTAACCGAGGATACGGGACCCTGGAGCATCGCATCGTCTTGCGGGAGGCCGGTCCGTGCCGGGTGCACCGCTTCAGCTATACCGGAGTAACCGGCTGAACTCCAAGATCCGGCGGGCCATCCTCGAGGAGCTCAGGAGGCACGACCCGCTGCCCCGGCGCGTCCGGGAGCGCGCCGGGAGGTAGAGAAGACCACGAGCAGGTTGGTGCGGAAGCTCAGGCGTCCTCCGACGGAGGCCAAGATAGCCGAAGAGGTGGGGCTCGAGGCCGCAGGGTACCGCGACTACCTCGACCAGTATTCTCGCGGCTAGGTGACCTCGCAGCTGCGATCCCAGCTTGTCGACGCCATAAGCCAACTCGAGGAGCGCGAACGGCTCGTCGCACTCTTTTATTTCTACGAAGGCCTCACCATGAAAGAGGTTAGCAAAACCCTCCCTTCACCGAGGGGCGCATATGCCAGATCCTCGGGCACAACCTGATCACGCTGCGAGGGTTCCTCCAGGGGTCTGCCGCTCCCTCCGGAAGCTGACAAGCCTCGAGCTCAGGGTCGAAACGGGTTAGAAGTCCGGGGTCCGCTATGCTACTATCTGCGAGGCATTGATCACGCACGCCCGCCAAGGCTGTCGGCCCGCTAGAGAAGGGCCACTGGCCCAGGTGGTGATCCGCGGAAGTTGTCAGGCGAATTAACTTGCGGATTGCGGTGCGCGGGCGGAGGTTTAACCACCTAAAAAAGGAGAAGCAGTATCTTGGAGACTACGACCCAACCGGTAGGCGTTAGGGAGCTTTTGGAGGCCGGGGTCCACTTCGGCCATCAGGCGCGCCGGTGGAATCCCAAGATGAAGAGGTACATCTTCGCCGAAAGGGCAGGGGTTCACATCATCGACCTCGACCAGACGCTCACCCTCTTGGATCGGGCCCGGCAGTTCGTTAGGAGCGTGGCCGAGGCCGGGCGCGAGGTCCTCTTCGTCGGCACCAAGAAGCAGGCCCAGCTCACCGTGGCCGAGCAGGCCGTGCGCAGCGGTCAGCCATACGTCGTCGAGCGCTACATCGGCGGGATGCTCACGAACTTTCAGACTATACAGCCGCGCATCCAGTACTTCACGACGCTCGCTCAGACCGTCGAGGAGACGCCAGAGGAGGAGAGAACCGGCCGCGAGTGGTTCGCCCTCTACCGCGAGTACCAGAAGCTCCGACGCAACTTCGCGGGTATCACCGAGATGGAGCGGCTGCCGGGGGCGCTCTTCGTGATCGACCCCAAAAAGGAGGAGCTCCTGGTCAAGGAGGCCAACCGCCTCAAGATCCCCGTTGTGGCCCTGACCGACACCAATTGCGACCCGGACGTGGTCGACTACATCATCCCGGGCAACGACGACGCGATACGCTCGATCAACCTGATCTCCAGGCTTATCACCGACTCCATTGTCGAGGGCCGGGGCGGAGAGGAAGACTCCTTCACTGAGGATAGGACCGTCCCTCCCGCGGTCGAGAATGCCCGGGTGGCGGAAGGGAAGGCGACCGAGGAGATTTCCGAAGCGGCCGAGAAGGGCGGAGTTTCCGAGGGCGACACGAAGGGCTTGGCCGACCCCAAGGAGTCGGCCGGGGAGATCGCCCCCGAGGAGGACCCGACCACGAGCAACCAAGGCGCGCGCGACAGGCAAGAGCGGCAGCGCGAACAAGTCAGCGGCGACGCGACGGGCGGAGGCGACGCCGGGCGGACCATGACCGAAAGGGCCGAGGGCACGCCCGGCGGTGGCGAGACCATACCCGGAGAGCTCGGAGAGGGAGACGGGTCGGCGACCGGCGAAGGCCCGTACGGTCAGCCCCCTCCCGAGGCGTCCGAAGGGTCGGGGGCGGACCAGGCCCCTTCCAGCGAGGAAGCGGCGAGTGACGAGGCCGCGGAGGATAACGACGAGAACGAGGAGAAGTAAGAACCTTGGCGAGCACCATCGAAAAGATAAAGCAGCTTCGGGAGGAGACGGCCGCTGGAATGATGGACGTGAAGCGCGCCCTTGAGGAGTCCGACGGCGACCTCAACGACGCCCGGCGAGTCTTGAGGGAGCGCGGGCAGGCCATCGCGGCGAAGAAGAGCGCCCGTGAGACACACGAGGGCCTGATCGAGTCCTACATACACTTTAACGGCCGGGTGGGAGTCCTCGTCGAGGTGAACTGCGAGACCGACTTCGTGGCGCGTACGCCGGAGTTCAAGGAGTTTGCTCGCAACGTGGCGTTGCACGTGGCTTCCATGGACCCCCTGGCTGTCTCTGAGGAAGACGTACCCCAGGCTGCCGTAGACGAGGAGCGTTCCATAGCCGAGAGGCAGGCCCAAGAGACGGGCAAACCCGAGAAGATCCAGGAAAGGATCGTCGAGGGGCGGGTGAACAAGTTCGTCAAGGAGAGTGCTCTCCTCACCCAGGATTACGTCAAAGAGCCGGACAAGACCGTCGGCGACCTGCTCATGGAGACGATCCAGAAGGTCGGCGAGAACGTCGTCGTCCGCAGGTTCGTCCGCTACGAGCTCTAGGGCGCGTCGGCAGAATCGTGGAGGAGGTCACCCCGGCGAGGGGAGAAGAAGCGACGAGTGCCGAGCCTAAGCTGGGGCCCGTCAAGCGGGTCGTCCTCAAGCTCTCGGGGGAGAGCCTGGCGGGTGAAGGGGGCTACGGTATAGACCCGGGAAGCCTTGACGCGACAACCAACCAGGTCATGGAGGCGGTCGAAGCTGGGGCGGAGCTGGCGATCGTGGTCGGCGGCGGAAACATCTTCCGCGGATCGCAAGTCGCCGGCGAACTGGGCATCGAGAGCGCGACCGCCGACTACATGGCGATGCTCGGGACCGTCATCAACGCGCTGGCCTTGCAGGCGGCATTGGAGCGGCGCGAGATAGAGACCCGGGTGCAGTCGGCGATACAGATCCAGGAGGTTGCCGAGCCTTACATCCGGCGGCGCGCCATACGGCACCTGGAGAAGGGGCGCGTCGTGATCTTCGCCTCGGGCACTGGCAACCCGTTCTTCACCACGGACACGGGTGCGGCCTTGAGGGCCTTGGAGATAGGCGCCAACGCCCTTTTGATGGCGAAGAACAGGGTAGACGGGGTGTACGACAAGAACCCGCGTACCAACCCGGACGCAGCGAAGATAGAGCGCCTCACGTACATGGACCTCCTCTCCAAGAACCTCTCTGTGATGGACCACACGGCAGCCACGCTTTGCAGCGGAGAGCGCCTGCCGATAATTGTTTTCGATATACTGAAGCCTGGCAACCTGCCCGGTATCTTAAGAGGCGAGCGGGTCGGTTCCCTGATTTGGAGCGCGGGTACGGCGTCGAAGACGCGCCCTCGGGACGTAGGAGAATGAGGATGTCCGAAATCGTTGACTTGACGGCGGCCGAACACCGGATGAAGGGGGCCCTGGATTCTGTCCGGCGCGAGTTTTCCACCATCCGCACGGGGAGGGCCAACCCCTCGATCCTGGACCGTGTGGAGGTCGAGGCTTACGGTACGAGGATGCCCTTGAGGAGCGTGGCCAACGTGGGCGTCCCCGAGCCGAGGCTCCTCACGGTGACGCCGTTCGACCCCGGCACGATCAAGGCCATAGAAAGGGCCATAGACACCTCGGACATCGGGCTCAACCCTCAAAACGACGGCAAGATCATACGCTTGCCCATCCCCGAGCTCACCGAGGACCGTCGCCGCCAGCTCATTAAACTCGTCCGCGGGATGGCCGAGGAGGGACGCGTCGCGGTCAGGAACGTGCGTCGCGGCGAGATGCGCGACCTCTCGGAGCTGATGAAGATGGGCGAGATCTCCCAGGACGACGAGCGCCGTGCCGAAGCCGAGCTCCAGCAGCTGACCGACCAGTACGTCAAGCGCATAGACGCCGCTCTGGCGGACAAGGAAGCCGAGCTCCTTGAGGTCTGAGCACTGCTGAACCCCGCCCGGAAACGGATCGCCGAACCTTCCCCCCAGAACGGGCGGGAACGCACCCTCACCCCACTTGAAGATCGAGGGGAGAAGCCCCGACACGTCGCTATCATCATGGATGGCAACGGCCGCTGGGCCAAGGCCCGCTGGCTCCCCCGGGCCGCGGGGCATCGTGCGGGCGTGGCGGTCCTCACCCCCCTTCTAGAGGTAGCGGGTGAGTTGGGCATCGAGGCAATAACGCTCTACGCCTTCTCGACGGAGAACTGGGGTCGGCCCGAGACTGAGGTGGACTCCCTCATGGCCCTGTTCCTGGAGACGGCCAAAGGCAAGGTACCTGAGCTAAATGAGCGTGGCGCCCGGCTGCGCTTCTTGGGCCGCCGGGGACACCTGCCGAAAGACGTGCGAGAAGCCATCGAGGAGGCAGAGGAGCTCACCAAGAACAACGGCAAGCTCGACGTCTACGTCGCGCTCAACTACGGAGGCAGGGCGGAGCTCGTGGACGCCGCCCGGCGCATGATGGAAGACGGGCTCGCGTCCGAAGAGGTCGACGAGGCCACCTTCGCCTCCTACCTCTACG
>Ga0126308_10000007_pt1 | contig 38684 bp, 38 predicted proteins | sample Plot55_FD_92533 | JGI IMG/M metagenome (GOLD analysis project Ga0126308, IMG submission 92533) | Serpentine soil microbial communities from UC McLaughlin Reserve, CA, USA - Plot55 | ecosystem: Environmental > Terrestrial > Soil > Grasslands | place: USA: UC McLaughlin Reserve, Lake County... | reverse complement strand
TCATGATGAGTAGGAAGCACCCCCACCTACGGGTCAAGATCGGACGGGACATAGATACTTGATTCTCGATGCGCGTCTCGATCTGGTAGCCCTTGTTCCGAAGATAAGCCATCGCACTATCCAAGCATTCTTCTGGGCTGCCGCGAAATAGGTATTCTGCACCGGTCGTTTTTCCTGGAATAGCCATGTCTTATCCTCCCCTTAGTCGCTAACTGCACAATATCCTATGCACCATGGCGAGCAAGAAGAGCTCTTCGAGGTCCCCGAGCTTCCGGCGCACCAAGGAGGCGTCCTCTGTCGGAGCGCCGAAACCTCCAAGGAACTCGACCAGTCGTTCGAGGAGGGCGCGTTCGCGGTCGGCGAGTCCCCTCCAGCGCTCGTCAAGGATCTGCATCTAACCCGTGCTCCTCAAAAAGGCGTTACCGACTCTATGCATTGTACCCTTTGAAGGGTGGTACCACCGGGGTGGTAACATGTCCCACCGTACGGACGGCGCGAAGAAGGAGGGCTGCGTATGCACTACAGGAAGCTCGGTGCCACCGGTCTCGATGTCTCGGAGGTGGGCTACGGGGCGTGGGGCATCGGCAAGGACGCGTGGCTCGGCGCCGAGGACGACGAGTCCATAAGGGCCCTCCACAAAGCCATAGACCTCGGCCTCAACTTCATAGACACGGCTCTGGCCTACGGGGAGGGGCACAGCGAGCGGCTCGTAGGCCGGGTGGTGAAGGAGCGCGACGAGACCGTGTACGTCGCCACCAAGATACCGCCAAAGAACGACACATGGCCCGCACCCTCCGGGCTGCATCCAGACGAGGTCTTCCCCGGCGATTACGTGAGGGAATGCACGGACCGGAGCCTCGAGAACCTGGGGTTGGGGGCGATAGACGTGCAACAGTTTCACGTCTGGAGCGACGAGTGGGTCGGCGAGGGCGACTGGCTCGAGGCCGTCGAGGACCTCAAAAAGGAGGGCAAGATCCGTTTCTTCGGCGTCTCCATAAACGACCACCAGCCGGAGAACGCCGTAAAGCTCATCCAGGCCGGCGTCGTGGATACGGTGCAGGTCATCTACAACGTCTTCGATCAGAGCCCCGAAGACGATCTCTTGCCCTTGTGTATGGAGCGCGGTGTCGGCGTGATAGTAAGGGTGCCCTTCGACGAGGGCGGGCTTACCGGCAGTATCACGCCAGAGACGAAGTTCGAGGAAGGCGACTTCCGCAACGAATACTTCAAGGGCGACCGGAAGAAGGAGGTCTACGAGCGGATCCGGGGGATAGCCGAAGACCTCGACGTGGAAGAAGATAAGATCCCCGAGATCGCGCTACGCTACGTCCTGAGCCACCCGGCGGTCTCGACGGTGATCCCTGGGATGCGCTCCGTGCGAAACGTCGAGCGCAACATGGCGGTCGCCGATGGTAGGGGCCTCCCCGAAGACCAGGTGGAAAGGCTTAAGGCCTACCGCTGGGTACGCGGCTTCTACCCCGAGCCGAGCGAGCCGAGCGGGGACACGGCTACGACCTGAACCGGCAGGCGCCGTACCCTAGCCGCCGGGCGTGGTGACCAGCTTGCCGTAGGTCTTGCGGCTACCCAGCAGTTCTAGCGCGTCCGGTACCTCCTCGAAGGGGACGGTCTTGAAGATGAGAGGATCTATCTTGCCGCTCTCGTAGAGCTCGATTAGGGCGTCGTGGGTCTCGTCGAAGAGCTCGGGCATGACCTTGCCGTAGAGACCCCAATGCAGTCCGACGACTGAGTAGTTCTTCACGAGGAGGTGGTTGGTGGGGGCGTCGGCGATCCTGCCGCTCGTGAAGCCTATGACGACGATGCGCCCCTCGAAGGCCACGCACTTCCTCGAAAGGTCGAAGACGTCGCCGCCCACAGGGTCGAGGATCACGTCTGCCCCTCGACCTTCGGTCGCCTCTTTGACGACGTCCACAAAGTTCTCCTCCTTGTAGTCTACGGCGATCTCGGCCCCCAAAGCGCGGCAGATCTCGACCTTCTCCGAACCGCCGGCCGTAGAGATCACGCGGGCGCCCGCGGTCCTCGCCAACTGTATGGCCGCCGAGCCCACGCCCCCCGCGCCCGCGTGCACGAGGATCGTCTCTCCTTCTTTGAGGCTCGCCCGCCGGTGGAGGCCGACGTGTGCCGTCTGGTAGGCGAGGTGCATCGCCGCCGCTGCCTCGTAGGGCATACTATCTGGGATGGGGAAGACGGAGCCCTCGACGGGAACAGCGACTTTCTCGGCGAACCCGCCTTTGGGGAGCGGAGGAGTGGCGATCACGCGCGTCCCTGCCGCGAGGCTCACGTCGTCGCCGGCCTCAACGACGGTCCCCGAGACCTCGGCGCCTGGGGTGAAGGGTAGCGGCGGTCTTTCCTGGTACTTGCCCTGGCAGAGGAGGATATCGAAGAAGTTCAGGGCCGCCGCCTGGACCTCGACCACGACCTCGCCCGGGCCGGGCTCCGGTTCCTCCACCTCCTCCAGCTTCAGGGCCTCCTTCGGGTCTCCGAGCTCGTACACCCGCCAGGCGCGCATCGTGAGATCCTCCTTCCGCTCTCTGGTACGGAGCCTGAGCTTACCAACTGTCGTCCGGCGGGACCAGCCGTAGCTGGCGTAAGCCTAGACGCGCTGGTAAGCTCGCAGAGGTGAACCTCTAAGGAGCGAGCAGAGGAGGAACTCTATGCTGCGGGTAAGGGACGCCATGACGCGGGAGGTCGTGACGGTCGGGCCGGAGACGAGCGTGGCCGAGGCTTGGGGACTGTGCAGGGAGAGGAACATCCGGCACCTGCCCGTGGTGGAGGGTGGGCGCCTGATCGGTATCGTCTCCGACCGGAACCTGAGGGACGTGAGCCCGCCTAGGGCAACGCTCGATCAGGAGAACACCCTGGGGTGGGTGCGTATAAGGGACGTGATGAGCCCCGAGGTCGTCACGGCGCACCCTTTGGATACTATAGAGCGCGCTGCGCGCGTGATCTACGAACGCAGGTTCAACTGCCTCCCCATCGTCGCCGAAGACGAGCTGGTAGGCATCATCACCTCCTCGGACCTCGTGCGTACCCTCGTGGAGCTCGTCGGTGCGACCGAGATAGGCAGCTGGATCGAGGTCGAGGTCCCGAACGAGCCAGGCCAGCTGGCGAACGTTACCGAGGTTATCCGGGATCGCCACGTCAACATAGGCGGCGTCTTCCTCGGCCCGGCGAGCCGGGAGACCTACCGCACCATCGTGCTGCGCCTTGAGACCACCGATCCCACGAGCATCGCTGAGACCCTCACCTCCGTCGGCTACGTCGTGACCTCCACCGAGTCTAGCACTCCCACAGAGCGCTACCTCGAACGGAGGTAGTAGGCCGGCACTAGCCGGTGCCGAACAGGCCCTCGCCAGCGTCTGGCTTCAGCTTGCCCTCCTCGTCCAGGTAGTCGCGCCAGGAGCGCTTCGGGCTGTAGCCGAGCATCTCTTGGGCCTTGGCGATGGAGATGCCGGAGGCGTCCTCGCGGGCTAAAGGTTTCTTTATCTCTACCTTGTCGCCGTAGTGCTCCCGGACGATCTCCTCGAAGGGGCGGTTGCCGACGTTGTCAGGGGAGGCGATGTAGAAGACCTCGTGGCCTGGCAGGTCGGACTCGGAGGCGAGCACTATCGCGTCCGCTAGGTCGTAGACGTCTATGTAGCTCCAGAAGTTCGGGCTCAAGACCGAAGCATCCCGGACCTGCGGCCCCAGGTTTCGCTCATAGTTGCCCTCGTGCTGCACCCAGGAGGGGCGGATCGAGATGCAGCAGATGTCCGAGCGGCGAACCGCCGCGTCCATGAGGAGCTCGCCGAAGTATTTGGCGGTCGCGTACGGGTCCTGCGGCCGGATCGGGTGCTCCTCGTCCACCGGCACGTAGTCCGGCAGAAAGTCGCGTTCGGGGAAGAAGAAGCCCGGCACGGTCTCACTGGAGATGTTGACGAAGCGTGAGACACCAAACCGGATCGCTGCTTCCAAAGCGTTGAAGACGCCCATGAGGTTATTCTGGAAGACGACGTGCGGAGGGTTATGCGTCGGCTCGGGGAGGGCCGCGGCGTGCACGACGGCCTCCATCCCTCGCACCACGGCGAACATCTCGCCCGCGTCGGTAACGTCGGCCTGGACGTACTCGGGCTCGCTTTCTACGGGGCGCTCGAAGACGGGTGGGGAGAGGTCTGTGGCCCGAACTTCGTGCCCGGCCTCCATAAGTGCTGCCACCGCGGCTTTACCGACCTTTCCCCGCGCCCCGGTCACCAGCACCCGCATGCCCTATCTCCCTTCCTTTGCCTATAAACATCGCCGGATGGTACACCAGCGCGCATGCTGCGGCGATTGTGGTGTTTCGCCGGTCGGTGGGGAGGGTAAGGGCGCACCATGCGAGTGGTCATCGTCGGCGCTACGGGGAACATAGGGACGAGCGTGCTGCGCTCTTTAGTGGGCGAGGATCGCGTCGACTCCGTCCTCGGGATCGCCCGCCGCCTACCACGACTCAGTATGCCGAAAGTCGAGTGGGCCGAGGTAGACGTTACCAGAGACGACCTCGTTCCCCTTTTTAGGGGCGCGGAAGCCGTGGTCTCTCTGCACTGGCTCATACAGCCCTCGCGGGATCTGAACAAGCTGTGGATGGTGAACGTCGAGGGTAACTCACGCCTCATGCGGGCCGTGGAAGAAGCGGGGGTGCCCGGGCTGCTCTACTCCTCGTCGGTCGGGGTGTACTCGCCGGGGCCGAAGGATCGCTACGTCGACGAGAGCTGGCCCAGGGACGGCGTGGCGACCTCGCACTACGGCAGGCAGAAGGCCGAGGTCGAGAGGAGGCTGGATCGCTTCGAGGCGGAGAACGAGGGCGTGCGGGTGATAAGGGTACGCCCGGCGCTGGTCTTCAAGCGCGAGGCGGCGGAGGGGATAAGGCGGCTCTTCGGGGGACCGTTCTTCCCGAGCTTCCTCGCGAGGCCGGAGCTCATAAACTACATCCCGAGGATCGAGGATCTCCGGGCGCAGGTGATCCACTCCTACGACGTGGGAGAAGCGTTCCGGTTGGCGCTCGTGAACGACAGCGCGCGCGGGGCGTTCAACGTCGCGGCGGAGCCGGTGTTGGACGCCGAGGAGATAGGCCGGATCCTGAACGCCAGGCCCGTGCCGGTCTCGGGACGGCTCGCCCGCGCGGGCGCCGACCTCTCGTGGCGCCTGGGGCTGCAGCCGGTACCCGCCGGCTGGTTCGACCTCGCGACGCAAGTGCCGATCATGGACACCGCTAGGGCTCGCGCCGAGCTCGGTTGGACGCCCCGGTACGATGCCAGGGACGCCCTCCTCGACGCGCTGGAGGGCTTGAGGACCGGCGCCGGGCTCGATACGCCGCCGCTCTCGCCAAGGACGAGCGGGCCCATGCGCATCAGGGAGATACTGACCGGCGTCGGTAGGAGGGAACCGTGAGAGCTGTGGTGTGGCACGGGAGAGAGGACGTGCGGGTAGACAATGTCCCGGACCCGATCATTCAGGAACCCACGGACGCCATAATCCGCGTAACCTCGACCGCCATCTGCGGCTCGGACCTACATCTTTATAGCAAGCTCTACCCCGTCATGCGGGAGGGCGACATCATCGGCCACGAGCCGATAGGCATCGTCGAGGAGGTCGGAAGGGACGTTACGCACATAAGCCTCGGCGACCGGGTCGTGATCCCCTTCAACATCTCCTGCGGCCACTGCTACTTCTGCAACGAAGAGCTCTACTCCCAGTGCGAGAACACGCGAGATCGGGGCAAACTCCCCCAGGCCGCGAGCCTTCTGGGGCGGGGCAAGGGCGCGAGCCTCTTCGGGTACACGCACCTCTACGGCGCCGTCCCCGGCGGCCAGGCCGAGTACCTGCGCGTTCCGCAGGCGCACTTCGGACCCGTGAAGGTGCCCGAAGGTCCGCCCGACGAGCGGTTCCTCTACCTCTCTGACGTGCTACCGACCTCCTGGCAGGCTGTCGACTACGCGGACGTGCCCGAGGGCGGAACTTTGGGGGTGTGGGGCCTGGGAGCGATCGGCCAGATGTGCGCCAGGATCGCCTACCATCTCGGAGCGGGACGCGTTATAGGCGTCGACAACGTCCCCGAGCGGTTGGCCCTCGCCTCGAAGTACGGCGTGGAGACCATCGACTTCTCGGCGGTGGACGACGTGAAGATGCTCGTGCTCGAGATGACGGCCGGCCGGGGTGTAGACGCCGCGATAGACGCGGTAGGTATGGAGGCGTCCGGGTCGCTGGTCGGTTCGATCCTCCAGACGACGAAGGTCCAGCTCGACAAGGCGACCGCCCTGCGCGAGTGCATGGCTTCGATAAGGCGCGGCGGGACCCTCTCCATTAGCGGCGTCTACGCGGGCCAGATACAGATGTTCGAGCTCGGGGACCTCTTCGACATGCAGATCCAGGTTCGAATGGGCCAGGCAAACGTCCGCAAGTGGGTGGACGACATCTTGCCGCTCCTCGGCGACGACGACCCTCTCGGGACCGAAGACCTCGCCACCCACGAGATGCCGCTCGAAGATGCGCCTTTGGGCTACGAGATCTTCCAGAAAAAACAGGACGGGGTCATCAAGTGCGTCCTGAAACCTTAGCCCGGCGACCCACGACCCGGCATAGACCGTAAGAGCACGGTCCTCGTTACCGTGATCCTTAGATCGGACCTAACGAATCAAGAACACGAAGAGACTATGTGCCTTGATGTGTTCTCCGCGTAAGAGGCACCCTCAGATAGACCGAGATGCGGGTAGCGGACGCGTCAGGCGCGCTTTCGGGATTCGAGGCCTTTTTTAAGGTTGGCGAGGTTGGACTTTATCTGGGGTTGATCTCGCGTCCCACCGACGTCTCGAAAAGGCTAAAGAAGCCGCTCATGCGCCCCTCGCCCCTGGCGGTGAGCCTCGTGCCCGCTTCGTGGAGGGGCACGAAGACGAAGCCGAGCACGAAGGACGCGGCTTTCCGGGCGTAGGCGAACGAGAGTATCTCGTCCTTTTCGTACCCTATTGCTTCGCCGAGGAGCTCTATCCGCTGCCCCTGGACGTCGAGGCCCTGCCGGAACGCGTTGCCTACCTCTACCGAGCCGCGGGTATCTTCTCGCTCGTACGAAAATCCGACTGCCACCACGCCCAGTTCTCGAGGTCGGCCACGAAGGCGGAGACCTCTTCAGATGGCCTGCGAATCACCACGCTCTGCCCGACCTCTATGATCCCGACACTCCTTTAACTACCTCGACGGCGTGGCTCGATCAACGGGAGTGCACCGCCTCTATCGCCGCGCGCCAGAAATTGTCCTTCTCGCCCGGTACGAAGGGCAGGTAGAGGGCCACGCGATCTATGAGCCCTTCGTACCGCTCTCGTAGCGCGGGACCGACCTCCTCCGGGGTGGTCTCGACGGCGAAGGCATAGAGCATCTCGTCCGTCACGAGCTTCGGCATCTCGTCCCACTCCTTCTCTCGGGCGAGAGAGCCGAGCTTCTCGCCGACCTCTTCCCAACCGTGCGCTTCCAGCACGACGCGGTAGCTCGGCGTCGAGGCATAGAAGGCGGCCTGAGCGCGCATCTTTTCACGCTGTTCTTCCACGTCCTCTGTGTTCTCCCCGGTGATGACGAAGACGCTGGTGGCTAGCTCGACGTCTTCGGGGTTGCGGTCCCCTTCTCTGGCGCCCCTCTCGACGGCGGGTTTGACGACCTGGCGCACATACTCGGGGGTGTGGAAGGGATGGACGTGGAAGCCGTCGCAGAGCTCGCCGGCTAGAGCCGCCAGGCGAGTGTTGACGCCCGCGATGTAGATCGGGACCTCGGGGTGCTCGATGGGGCCGGGGTTGAAGAACGGGGTCATCAAGGTGTGCCGGTAGAACTCACCCTCGTAGTTCAAGGGGCCTTCGGTCTGGAACGATTCCCAGATCGCCCGGAGCGCGAGGACGTAGTCCCTCAGGCGGGAAGCGGGCTTGTCCCAGGGCATAGAGAATCGGCGCTGTATGTGGGCCTTGACCTGGGTTCCCAAGCCGAGGATGAAACGGCCGCCGGAGAGGTCCTGCAGGTCCCAGGCTACCTGCGCCGTCGTCATCGGCGAGCGGGAGAAGGCGATAGCGATGGAGGTGCCAAGATCCAGGCTCTCCGTGGCGTTGGCGGCCACCGCCAGCGGGAGGAACGAGTCGTGCTTGGTCTCGCTGGTCCAGAGGCCAGCGAACCCCAGCTCCTCGGCGGCACGTCCTACCTCGACTATCCCGGGGAGGTGCTTCCCCTCGACCGCGAGCCCCGCGTCTAGCTTCATCTCACTGATTCCTTAAGGTAAGAGTATGAGCTTGCCGGTGGTCTTTCGGCCTTCAAGGTCGCGGTGGGCCTGTTCGGCATCGGAGAGCTCGTAGGTGCCACCGATGCGGACGTCGAGGTTGTTCTGCCCGATCCAGGAGAAGAGGCTCTGGGCTCGCCACAGGAGTTCTTCGCGGGTCGCGGTGTACTGGGCGAGCGCCGGACGGGTGAGGAAAAGGCCGCCCTTCTGGTTGAGGATTTGGGGATGTAAGGGGGGCACCGGCCCGCTCGATGCGCCGAAGAGGACCATGTAACCGCGGGGCCTCAAGACGTCGAGGCTGCCATCGAAGGTATCCTTGCCGACGGAGTCGTAGACCACGTCAACGCCCTCTCCGTTTGTGAGGCGCTCCGTCTCCTCGACGAAGTCCTGCTCGGTGTAGAGGATCACCTCGTCCGCTCCCGCGCCTTTGGCGAGCTGGGCCTTCTCCTTGGTGCCTGCGGTTCCGATGACGGTAGCCCCGCGCATCTTGGCGAGCTGACAGAGCAGGAGCCCCACGCCCCCCGCCGCAGCGTGCACGAGCGCCGTCTGGCCTTCCTCTAGGGGGAAGGTGCTGTGCGTCAAGTAATGGGCCGTCATGCCCTGGAGCATCACCGCCGCCGCCAGTCGGGCCTCGACTAATGTGACGTTGAAGGAGACGAGCCTCTCCGCCGGTGCGACTATGTACTCGGCGTAGGCGCCCATCAGATTCGCGAAGGCTACATAATCTCCTGGTGAAACCTCCTCTACCCCCTCGCCCACAGACTCTATTTCGCCTGCGCCCTCCTGGCCCAAAGTGAACGGCAGATCCATAGGGTAGGTGCCGGTGCGCTGGTAGATATCTATGAAGTTGACCCCGGACGCCGCTAACCGTACCAGTGCCTGGCCCGGGCCCGGCTCGAGGACTTCCACGTCCTCGTAGCTCAAGACCTCCGGCCCGCCGTTCTCGTTCACCCTGATGGCCTTCACACTCTCTCCCTTTTGCGTTGTGTATGTTCTTCCTCATTGCTCCTATGAGGCACCATTGTACGGGGAGCGGGGCGCCGCCGCTGGTCCTCGGGGATGTGAAGCCGGTGGGATTGGGGGTATCATTCTCGTCGTGCAACGTACCCTTGTAGACGATCGGTATACCCTGGTTGAGCCTTTGGGCGGCGGGGGGATGGCGAAGGTGTACCTGGCACACGACGAGGTCCTGGGCCGGGACGTGGCGCTGAAGATCCTGATGGATATGTACGCCGAAGACGAGGAGTTCGTCGAGCGCTTCAGGCGGGAGGCGCGGAGCGCCGCTAGTCTTTCGCACCCGAACATCGTTCAGGTCTACGATCAGGGGCGCTCGGAGGACGGCGCCTACTACATCGCGATGGAGTACGTAGCTGGTGGAACCTTGAAGGACCGGATCTTGCGCGACGGGGCCATCGAGCCGTGCGCGGCGACCGGGGTGGGATCGCAGATCGCCGACGCCCTTCAAGCGGCCCACGAGAAGGGCGTGATCCACCGGGACATAAAACCCCAGAACGTCCTCGTGACCGGCACGGGCGACGTAAAAGTGACGGACTTCGGCATAGCGAGAGCCGCTTCATCTCCTTTGACGGCGACGAGCGCCGTCTTGGGAACCGCGGGCTACATGTCCCCCGAGCAGGCGATGGGGGAGCCGGTAGGCCCCCAGAGCGACCTGTCCTCCTTAGGCGTGGTCCTCTACGAGATGCTAACAGGCGACCTTCCCTACAGGGCCGAGAGCCCGATCAGCCAGGCGATGATGCATGTGAACGAGCCGCCGCGCTCACCACGGGAAGCAAATCCCGAAGTCTCGGAGCCCCTGGACGCCCTGACGCTGAAGCTCCTCTCCAAGAACCCCGAGGACCGCCACGCCAGCGCGGGCGCTCTGGCGAACGACCTGGATCGGATACGGTCTGACTTCCCCCCGGTCTCCACGGGTGCGCGGGAAACCGAGAGGATGAGCGCACCGCTCCCAGCCGGAGGACGGACGAGGAAGACGGTGGCCCAACCGCCCGCCACGGCTCCCGGACGCGACAGGAGGCGCCGGGGTATGCTCCTCCCGCTCCTCGCAGCGCTGCTCTTTGGCGTGATCCTGCTCGGTGCCCTCGGCTGGGCCTCGGGCTTCTACGAGGGCTTCGACCTGAATGGATCGGGCAGCTCCGACTCCGGCGAGAAGCAGACGGCGACCAACGGGGTAGAGGTGCCCGACCTCGCGTACTTTTGGGAGGCGGACGCCAGGCTAGCCCTCTCCAACGCGGGCCTGAGCCTCGGGACCGTGAGGAGGGAGGCAAGCGACACGGTTCTGGGGAGGCAGGTGGTCCGGACGGACCCGGGCGCGGGGGAAGAGGTAGATCGGGGCAGCGTGGTAGACCTAGTCGTCAGCACAGGCCCACAGTGGCAACAAGCTCCCGTCCAGATCGCCCCACAGGCCCCTGCTCAAGAAAAGCAGCAGGAGCGGTTGCAGGAGCAGCAACAAGAACAGCAAGAGCAACTGCAGGAACAATAAGAGAAAGATTAGTAGGGGTAGTAAGGGAAGTAGTGGGTCGCGAGAACGGTGGATCGGGTGGTCCGCCAGGCGGGCCAGGGTCGCTCTCTCTGGTATATTGCCGACCCGCATAGGTAGAGCTCTCTTGGGAGGAGTAGACATTATGGGCACGGTCCGCGAGGTCACCTTCGATCTTTTGCGCGAGCTGGGGATGACGACCGTCTTCGGCAACCCGGGCTCGACAGAGTTGCCGTTCTTGCGTGATTTCCCGGACGACTTCCGGTACGTGCTGGCGCTGCAGGAGGCGAGCGCTTTGGGGATGGCGGATGGGTACGCCCAGGGGACCGAACGGGCGGCCCTGGTCAACCTGCACACCGGGCCGGGCCTCGGGAACGCGATGGGAGCGCTGGTGTCGGCCTGGCATAACAAGACGCCGCTTGTCGTGACGGCTGGGCAGCAGGACCGGCGACACATCGCGCTGGATCCCCTTTTGAGCGCGAACCTCGTGGATCTCGCCCGCCCCTACGTGAAGCGCAGCCACGAGCCGTACCGGGCGGAGGACGTGCCGCGCGAGATCCTGCGCGCCTACCACACCGCGATGCAAGCCCCCCGAGGACCAGTCTTCCTCGGGATACCTATGGACGACTGGGACGCCGAGGTCGAGCCGCCCCCCTGGCGGGAGATCTACCACCAGCCCGCGCCCGACCCGGAGGGGCTGGAAAGGTTCGCGGACGTACTCAAGCGGGCCGAGAGACCGGCGATCGTCGCAGGGGCCTGGGTTGACCGGCAGGGAGCCTTCTACGACGCGGTGGCCCTTGCCGAGAAGCTCAAGGCCGCCGTCTGGGAAGCCCCGATCTCCTCTAGAGCAGGATTCCCGCAGAATCATCCCCTCTTCATGGGTCACCTCGCCCCAGCCCAGAAGCAGGTCGCCGAACAGATCTCGGGGTACGATGTCGTGCTCGTCCTCGGAGCACCCATCTTCCTGTACTACCCTTACGTTCCTGGCCCCGTCGTCAAAGAGGGCACCCAGGTGCTCCAGATCACCGCCGACCCAGATAAGGCCACCCGCGCCGCCGTCGGGACGAGCCTGGTCGGGAACATCAAGCTCGCCGTGCGCCGTCTCACGGAGCTGCTGCCGAAGGAGTCGGGTCGCTCCGCTCCTCCCGCACGAGAATATCCCCCGATCCCCGAGGTGGAAACGCCAATACCGGCCGCGTACCTAATGTATGCTCTAGCCGAAGTTCTGCCAGAGGAGGCCGCGATCTTCGAGGAGTCGTCTTCCACCAGGAACAAGTTCCACGAGTACATAAGGCCGAGCCGCCCGGGCGGGTACTACAACTCCGGCGCCGGGGGGTTGGGGTTCGCGATGCCCGCCGCGGTGGGGTACAAGCTAGCGCAACCTGAGAGGCCGGTGGTGTGCGTGCTCGGGGACGGTTCGAGCATGTACTCAATCCAGGCGCTCTGGAGCGCCGCCCGCTACGGCGCGAACGTCCTCTTCGTCGTCGTGAACAACAGGGGCTACTACATCCTCAAGGGATTCCGCGACTCTTTGGGCGTCGGCGATACCGTCCCCGCTCTCGACGTCCCCGACCTCGACCTCGTCAAGATCGCCGAAGGCATGGGCGTCTTGAGCGAGACGGTCGAGGAGGCGGACGCCCTCCGCGAGACCCTGGAGAGCGCCCTCGATGCGGGGCGGCCCCACCTGCTCGACGTGGTTGTCGAGCCCGAGGTTCCGAAGCTGCCTGGTTAAAGCGAACACGCCTCCCTGGACTTAAGCCAGCTCCGACGCCCCAAGCAGTACCGCCCGTCAGCATCGAGGATGCCGGCTACCTACTGGTCGCGCCGGAGAAGAAGACGATATTGTAAGTCTGCAGTTCTACGGGCTCGAGGCCCGCGTGATCGAGGAGGCTCAGAACCTCTTCGGGCTCGAAGAAGCGGACGCCGCTCGTAGAGAGGAAGCGCTGCAGGCGCCGGCCGCGGGGAGACCGCGTCCACAGAATGCCCATGATCGCCACCCTCCCTCCGGGTTCGAGAACCCGCCTCATCTCCCGCAGGGCGCGCGACGGGTCGCCGAACTCGTTCAAAGAACCGCCGCAGACGGCCCCGGCGAAGGAGGCGTCGGCGAACGGCAGGTTCTCTGCGTCGGCCCGCAAAAGGGAGGCCCCGCTCCCTTTCGAGCGTCGGGCGGCCTCCTTGAGCATGGAGGGGGAGATGTCTATCCCGACGACTTCGCCCCTGCTCCCGAGCCTCGCCGCGAGGCCGCGCGTATACAAGCCGGCCGAGCAGCCGAGGTCGAGGTAGCGACCGCCGTGGTCCAGCTGGACGAGGTCGGAGATAATCTCCAGCTCGCGCTCGTTTGGGAACCTCTCGCCGGTGAGTAGGCTCAGGGAGTGAACCCGCCACAAGGGCTCGTACAGGGGACCCGCGCCGGGCAGGAAGTTGGTCAGGTTGGCCACGTTGTCGGCGCCGGAACGGTGTCCGAGAAGGTCGAGGTAGCCGTCCTTTACAGGGTAGGTCTTCCCTGTCGTGGGATCTATGGCGAGGCCGGAGGTTATGTGGCCGTCCTCTTCCGACCCTTCCAGAAATTCGAGGCCTCTGCCGTTCTCAGGGTTGGGGCGGACGTAGGACAGGAGGCGCCGCCGGAACAACTAGCGGCGTCTCCGGTTCGCGATGCGGCTCGTGCGCACGTCGAAGCCTCGGACGGAGTCCACGAAGGCACCGGAGTCCCCGAGCTTAGGGGCGGCTTTGAGGGCCGGGTAGGAGCTCTCGTGGAAGATCAGTGGCCCCTTGCGCGTGTCGCCCGCGTGGATGGCGACGACCCGACCGAGGAAGAGGTCGTGGTCGCCGCCGGGATAGACGGTCTCAAGCTCGCACTCTATCGCCGCCAAGGCGCCCGCCGCCAGAGGCGCGCCCGTATACCCGTACCCGCCGCCCAAGGAGTTGATTGCGGAAAGGCCGCTGGAGCGCTCGGGGGAGGCGAAGAGACGGCTCAGGCCCTCCTGGTCGGCGGCGAGGAGGTTGACTGCGTAGTAGCCCTCCTCCTTGACGCGCCCGTTCAAGCGGGCCTCCTTGTGGACGCTAACCAGGAAGAGCGGGGGATCCAGGGAGGCCGAGATCACCGCGTTCGCCGTCATGCCTTCGACCTTCTTACCACGCCCGGTGGTTACGACCGTAACCCCGGTCGGGAAGAGGCTCATCGTCTCGCGCAGGGCCGCCGCGTCGGCTGCGCGGGTCTGCCAGCCGTACTCTTGGAGATTTTTCTCTTCGTCAGGAGGCAATACCGTCTCTTCCGTGGGCCCGAGCGGCGCCTGCGTATGCCCGGAGGCTACTATGCACGGGGCTCTTTCACAAGGCGACGCTACGCGGCAGCGCTTGGGGCCACCATCGCTCGACCGTCTCCCGGTCGGAGCCGTACCAGCGGCCTTTGAGGCCGCCATAGAAGCGACCGTGGTAGAGGTCGTCGAGGACGAGGTGCTCGGCGCCCGGGAGCAGGGCCGCTTCCAGGGGCACCTCCCCGTCTCCTTCGACTCGGCCATCCTCGACGAAGCGCTCGTAGCGTCTGCGGGTCTTCTTCGAGGAGGCCCCGTCTACGGCCGTACCGGCGACGCAGAGGTAGCGGATGCCGGGGTGGAGGGCACCGGGGAAGAGCTCGTTGACTTCGGCGATCGGGGCGAGGCGTCCTTCTTTTGGGACGTTGTGGGGGGTGCTCAAGGTGATGAGGTGTGAGACGCGGCGGTGCCCGGAGTAGCGGCGCCCGCCGTAGGGGGGATCCCCGCCTACGTAGACCCGGGCGAGGATGCCGCCTGCTGAGTGGCCGACGAGCACGGCCTTGTCCGAGGCGGACTCGAGCAGGGCCTTGTCTACCGTGCTCGCCACCTCGAAGACGAGCTGGCCGTAGCCCCTAAGGCGACCCAGGACCCAGTCCAGCGGGGTTATCGGGACGACGCGGACCTCAGAGCCGGAAAGGGTTGCCAAGATGCGCGCCAACGTCCGGTAATTCACCGGCCAGCTCATGTACCCGCCGATCACGACTATAGGATCGCGCGTCTCGGAGTCCTGAACCATCTCCAAAGTATATTTCAGACGAAGCTATCGGCCGCAGTGCATCATTGGAAATCACGAGCGTCCCCGAGATGAGCGTTCACACTTGTAGTCTCGTGCAGCATGACGGAGGGTCTTACGTGCTTTGATCAGCTCGCGGATCTTCTTGGGCATGACCGCAGCCCGCCGCTCGTGCACGAGGTTCGCGCAACGTCATCCGGCGGTACTGGTCGTCTCGGATGGTACCCGCCACAGGTTGCGGTGGGAGCGTGCTCTCGAAAGCAGGCCTTCGTCTACCCGGCCCTCCTCGGCCGCGTAGTGTTCGCCCACCTCCGTAGAGAGCGCCCCTAGCACCTGCGGCACGCTCACGCCTTTGAGGTCCCCTATGCTGCCTGGCCTGAACGGGACGTCCAAGGAGCCGTAGAAGTTCCTTAAGACGGGGACGAGCTCCCCGGTCTTCGAGACGAGGATGAGGGTCTCTAAGCGCGCGGCCCGGCGCGTTACCCTTTGGGCGAGCCCCGCGTGCTTGACGCCCCGGGGGCCGCCGGAGCGGACCGAGTAAGCCCCGGGGCAGAACTCGCCTTCGACCTCGCCGGCCTCGGCCTCCACGCCGACCCGCCGCAGTGCGGCCGCCACGAGCTCCACGCCTTCGGTGTAACGTTCGTAGAGGCCGTGCCGCAGGTCCTCTACGGGAAAGGTCAAAGACAACGAGATGCTCCCCTCGTTCGCCGCCACGGCGCCCCCGCCAGAGTTTCGAACCAGAACCGGGAAGCCGACCTCCTCGGCGAGCATAGCCGCCTCACCGAAGCTGGGGAAGCGCGTCTCCAGGCGGGTGGCCCCAACGTAGCTGGAGGAAGTCCACATGAGGGCCGACGGCCCACGAGCGCCTGCGGCCACCTCTTCGAGCACGGCCTGCTGGAGACCGAAGCCGTCTCCAGGATACGCCAAGTGTTCCGCGATCAAGATCTGCACGGTGCTAAGGTACCATCTCCAAAGCACCAAACCATCCAAGCTTCGCTTCCGTGCCCTGCTGACCGACGGCGCGCGAGAGGTACGCTTTGAGAAGCTTCTTGGATAGAGGCCTCTTCCGAATCCGGCTTTTCTTAGGCCGCGTAAGCGCTCAGGATCCGGTCGAGCACAGGATCGGGAAGGAGGCGAACCAGCAGGGCCCCCAGGCGGGCGTCCGGCCCTACCGGGTAGCGGGTCCGGGGTCTCTTCGCCGTCAGCGCGTGCTCGACCGCCCGTGCCACTTTCTCCGGCGGCGCACCCCACCTGGCCGCCTCGAGCGCGCCCCTCTGCATTTCCTCGATGGCGGGGCCGTAGAGCTCGAGTGCCCGACGGGGTAAGGCGCCAAGGAGCTCGTCAGCTACCTTCAAGGACTTCTGCCAGATGGGGGTCGCGATCCGACCGGGCTCGACGATCGAAACCGCTACGCCCCAGAGACTAAGCTCCCGGCGGAGGGTGTCTGTCAGCCCTTCCATGGCGAACTTGGAGGCCGTGTAGGTCCCAAGAAGAGGGCTCGCTATCCGGCCACTAACCGACCCGATGTTCACGATGCGCCCGCTGCCTTGATGCAGCAGTGGGAGGAAGGACTGGGTAACTGCGATCTGACCGACCACATTGACCTCCAGCTGCCTCCGCAACTCACCCAGGGGCAGAAATTCAAGCGGAGCCGCCACGTCGGTGCCGGCGTTGTTGACGAGGCCTGCGAGTCTCACGCCGCCCGTGGCCGCTGCCACAGAATCCGAGGCTGATTGGGCAGAGAGAGGGTCGGTGACGTCCAACATCACCGGGGCGAGGCGCTCGGACGCCTTGCGGCGCAAGGCGTCGCTGTCTTGTTGGCGACGTACACCGGCGAAGACCCGGAAGCCAAGGCCGTCGAGACGCAGCGCGCAAGCCTCGCCGATGCCGCTCGAGGCGCCGGTCACTACGACGGCGCGTTGCCGGTTCGAAACCACAAACTTCCTCCTCCTTATCTGATCGCGCCCTGCTCCTGTATATATTGTAGGGACACAAAGACATATGCATCAGCCTAGCTCAAGGGTGCTGCCTAGAAGGCACTTTAAGACCATTGGGCCCTTACGCTCGCGAGACAATGGGACCTAACGACGAGCTAAGGTAGCATTTAGCGGTTCGATTGCGCCATTAGGAATCGTGCCCTAGAAAGCAGTCTCGATATTCTGCCCTTTCCACTGGTCCTAGCGCATAAAGATCCAACAGAGTGAATGCGGGTTTCCTAAAACATTCCTTGTCAGCAACTGGGTGAATAGGGGAGCAGAGAACCCTAGCAAAGCTCAGGCAACAAAGAAGCGGGACTGGATCAGCCGCCCGGTTCCGCTCGCCTCCATTTGGTGAATAACAACGATGGGTATCGAGTCACATCCATGGTGCCCCTTTTGTTCGGGAGGGGGCGTTTCTGAACTCTTGCCGCGCCTATGCATATGTGTTATCAGCGTTTCCATAAAATAATCTCCACGGATAGCCCGTGCTTCTACTGAACAGCAGGGCTCCACTACTGTCGAACCCAAGATAGACGACGGGCCCCAGATACTTCGGGTCGAGATCAATAGGTTGACCTTTTATTCTCCGATAGCAATACCTGGCTATCACGTAACTAACGAAGTCGGCTACTTCTAAACATGGTCTGGAAGCAGGACTGACAAATACTGGTTCGGGGATCTCAATGCCCCTGGCTAAGTAACCGAACAACAAATTTATTCGGCTCCCATGGAAAGCATCTCGTGCCCAACCATGGATCACACGATCTGCTTCGCTGTCTTTTTCCGAGTCAAATATAAAAAAGGCTTGATCCCAACTTTCGTACAGTCGCCGATAATCTTCAGCAGTAGAAGGGAGTATGCTTGCTGCCTTACTTCTCTCTTCTCGATCTTGCGCTGTTTGTTGCCCTTACTCTTATGATAGTTAGCCGTAATGTTGTTCACGACGAATGCTTCGTCAAAGTTCCTGACCAGTGCAAAAAACCGGCTCGTGAAGTCCTTGACGAAATCTTGGTCCCAATCTTTGAAGATAGGGTGCCTGCGCCTTGCGTGTTCCGGCCAAATTTCTTTCATGTGTAGATGCCAAGAATCAGGCGACTTAGAGGGACACAACTCAGCCTTGAACTCTCTCACGGCTTCTTCAACTTCGGCAAGCCTTACGCTATTAGTACCTACCAACGAGTAAGTCAGCAGCTCCAGATCGTCTATGGACCTATATGCTTCGTCCCCAAACAAGCTATATTCAGCTTTTTCCTCCTCGACGGGCAACGGGAACATTAAGCTCTTTTTGCAGTTAGGACATTCGACCTTCTGTGCAGTGGGAACCCAAACCCCTGGCCCGACATCCGGCCTGACTGGATGGATAGGGGGAATCTTTTTCAACCAATCCGGCGGAAACGAAGTAGCGCATTCCGTATTTGGGCACCTAATCCGAATCCGGGCCAGGTCCTCCGGCACGTGACGCAGCGCCTGCGCAGTAGTCTCGTACGTTCTTTTCGGCATATACATTCAGTTCAAGCTTCTATTAGACCATTAAACCTCTAATAGCATAGTTGTTTTTCTGATTGAGGTTTTCCTATTCCTTTAGCTCTACTCTTTAGCTCTACTATGTGTGCAGGAACATTTTCTCATCACCAAGATCCTGAAGGGATGCTAGTGTGCACCTCTATCCGTGCCCCCCCGCAAAAGCGTAATAATCCCCCATAAACTCACTAGCGCCCACACCGCTTCAAGCAGGATGAAACCCCATTGCACTTCGATCACGGCTATCACCGTCAGCACGGTGGAACCAATGAAGTTCATAGCCGAGTAAGACATGTTCGACGGACCTATGAGGCGGAACTGGTTGGCGACATAAGCCCCTAATATGGCTAGAGCCCCGAGAACCGAAATGATTTGCAGCATACTTACCTCCATCACGTTAAGATAGCAGCTTGATACTTATGGACGTGCCGGAGGAAAACCGTTGAAGGTCGTTGCCCTAGCCGGTGGGGTCGGCGGCGCGAAGCTCGCGGCGGGGTTGCAATCTGCTCTCCTACCAGGCGACCTCTCTGTAGTTGTCAACACCGCCGATGACTTCGACTTGTGGGGACTGCGCGTCTGCCCCGACCTCGACACGGTGATGTACACCCTCGCCGGCGTCGTCAACAAGGAGACCGGCTGGGGCGTTGCTGACGAGTCCTTCACCGCCCTGAACATGATCTCCGCCTACGGCGAAGACGCCTGGTTCAAGCTTGGCGACAGGGACCTTGCGACCCACATACTGCGCACGGAGCGGCTCCGCAAGGACGTTAGTCTCACGGAGACTACCGCCGGGCTCGCTGGCGCTTTGGGGGTGCAGAGCAGCATCCTGCCGATGTGCGACGAGCCCGTCTCGACCATCATAAAGACCCCGGAAGGTGTTTTGGAGTTCCAGGAGTACTTTGTGCGCCGCGGCCAGAGGGACAAAGTCTTGAGCGTAAAGCTGCGCGGGATAGAAGGTGCTCGTGTCCCGTCTGAAGTCCAAGAAGCGATCTCACACGCGGAGGCCGTCGTCTTCTGCCCCTCGAACCCCATCGTGAGCATCGGGCCGGTACTCGCCGTGCCGGGGATGGGCGAGCTACTGGCGAACTTTTCCGCGCCGAAGGTCGCGGTGAGCCCCATCGTCGGTGGAAGGGCGCTCAAGGGCCCGGCGGACAAGATGCTCCGCTCCCTCAACCACGAGGTCTCCGCCACGGGCGTCGCCCGAATGTATGAAGGGGTCGTGGACGGGTTCGTTATAGACCGGTTCGACGAGGAGGAAGAGGCCGGGATCTCGGCTCTAGGGATGCATGTCTTCGCGACGGACGCGGTGATGCACGATGAGGCCGACCGGGAGCGCCTGGCGCGGGAAGTTCTCCTATTCTGCTCAGGGTTGGGGGCTTGAGGTGACGCTCTTCGCGGTGGTGCCAGTGAAGGACCTCGTGGGGACGAAGAGCCGGCTCGCGCCGGTCCTGAACGCGTCCGCAAGGGCCGGTCTGACGATGTACATGATGAAGAACGTCCTCTCGGCGCTCCGGGGTGCCGGGGTGGAGCGGGTGTGTGTCGTGAGCCCGGACCGGACGGTGCTCGAGATCGCCGACGAAGCGGGCGCCGCTATGTTGCTGCAGGAGAGCAGCGGTTTAAACCCGGCACTCGAAGAGGCCCGGCACTGGGCGGTCGAAAGGGGGGCGTCGTCCCTGCTCGTCTTCCCGGCCGACCTGCCGCTCTTGAAGGCGCCGGACGTTGGGGCGGTCCTGGAGGCGGCGGAAAGGGCGGAAGGGCCGCTCGCGGTGGTCTCGCCGGATGCCGGGCGCACCGGTACGAACGCTCTGCTGTTGCGTCCCGCGGATGCTTTGCCGTTCGCGTTTGGCCCGAACAGTTTCGACGCTCACCTGAACGCGGCCCGAGAGCGGGGACTCTCGATCAAGGTGTGCGAGGGGACCCGCCTCGCCTTCGACCTCGACACCGCAGAGGATCTAGCACGGTTCGGCGACGAGCCTCAAAGCGCCCGTGCGGAGGCCGACTCGAAGGCCCATAAACCACCGGAGGAGTTGCGGGTTTTGCCCGTAGGCGGTATCCCCGAGGTCCGACCGGGCGACGACCTGGCCAATCTCATCGCCGGGGCCGCGGGAGACGAGCTGCTCGAGGAAGGCGACGTGGTGGTGGTGACGCACAAGGTCGTGAGCAAGGCCGAAGGACGTCTTGTGGACCTGGCCACCGTCGAGCCTTCGGTCCTCGCCAAGAGCTTTGCGGCTCGGTACGACAAGGACCCGCGCCAGATCGAGGTCGTACTCCGCGAGAGCAAACGCGTCGTGAGGATGGACCGCGGTATCGTCATCTCCGAGACCCGCCATGGCTTCGTCTGTGCGAACGCCGGCGTCGACGTCTCGAACGTCCCCGGCGACGAGACGGTCTGCCTCCTCCCTTTGGACCCTGACACCTCCGCCCGCCGCCTGCGCGACTCCCTCTCCGCAAGGACGGGGGTGGACCTTGCCGTGATCATCTCCGACTCTTTCGGGCGGACGTGGCGGCAAGGCATCACCAACGTCGCCATCGGCGTAGACGGCATGAACCCTTTAGCCGACTACAGGGGCGAGAAGGATCCCCACGGCCACCCCTTGATCGCGAGCGTCCTTGCGGTGGCCGACGAGCTGGCCTCTGCCGCCGAGCTCGTCATGGGCAAGACGGCCGGTATCCCCGTCGCCGTAGTTCGCAACTACCCCTACAAGAAAGGACCGGGCACCGGCCAAGACCTGCTCATGGAGCCCGAGAGGGACCTCTTCCGGTAGGGATTGGGGCAAATTTTTAAGAGATTATTTAGTATTCCGACAAAAAATGTCGTATTTGGCGTTGACGGGGGCAGGGTTTGGTGCTTAGTATCATGGGCATGAATTCGGGAGCCGAACGAGGACATACGGGGAGACTCGCTCACCGGACCTGTGGCGCGCGCGTTCGATGTAGCGCCTATCGCTAAACCCCATCCGTTTTTCTAGCAATCGAAAGTCCTATCTCTTTCTTTGGAAGGAGTTTAATGTCTGAGGCTCTGCGTTCGAAGCAAAATTTAGATATACCGCGTGCTCTTCCCGGCCCCGAAGACCTTGCATGGGAGGCGGCCCGGCTCGAGAGCGCCCGGCCGGAAGAGATCCTAGAGTGGGCTCTTGGCGTGTACGGGGAGAGGCTGACGCTCTCGGTCTCCTTCGGTAACCCCGAGGGGATGGTGCTCCTCGACATGCTGGACCGCATGGCGGGTATTCACGGGGCGCCGCGGGCGCGGGTCTTTACCCTGGACACAGGTTTCCTCTTCGAGGAGACGGTACGTTTCCGGGAGGAGGCCATGCGACGGTACAACCTGCCGCTGGAGGTGATGCGGCCGAGGCTGACGCTGGCCGAGCAAGTCGCGCTCTATGGCGAGTCGCTCTACAGTTGCAAGCCGGATGTTTGTTGCCAGATCCGCAAGGTCGAGCCGCAGAAGAGGGCATTAGAGGGCTACGGCGCGTGGGTCACCGGCGTACGGCGAGACCAGACGCCGCAGCGCGCCGACACGCCGGTAGTGGGGTGGGAAGAGCGCTTCCGCGTAGCCAAGATCTCGCCTCTCGCCGCTTGGGACGCCGCGCGGATCGAGGAGTACGTACGGGAACACGACGTCCCGCTCAACCCCCTGCTTAGCATGGGCTACCGCAGCATTGGGTGCGAGCCGTGTACTAGGCCAGTGGCGCCGGGGGAAGACCCCCGGGCGGGCCGCTGGTCGGGGACGGACAAGACCGAGTGCGGGCTACATTTCGCAGGGGGAGCTGTACGTCGTGCAAATCCTTAGAGAACAGAAGCTAAACAAGGTAGAACAGATAAAGCTCGAGCGTCACCCGCTCGAGGTACGCCAGGCGATCCTCGACACCTACTCCAAGGAAGGCATTGAGTCCCTGCACGCCGTCCCCGGGGAGGTCGAGCGCCTCAAGTGGGTCGGTATTTACCCGCAGAAGCAGGGCGGGGACGCGTTCATGATGCGCGTGAAGGTGCCGGGCGGGGTCTTAACACCGGAGCAGGCGCGGGTAATCGGCCGGATCGCCTCCGACTTCGCTAACGGACCCATCCCCAACCCGCACTTCGGCAACAACTTCTTGGACATGACGACGCGCCAGGACGTGCAGATGCACTGGCTGAGGATGGGGGACATACCGGAGATCTGGCGCAGGCTCGAAGAGGCCGGCATCACGACCGTCCAAGCCTGCGGCGACTCGGCCCGCAACGTCCTCTGCTGCCCCGTCTCGGGATTGGGGCACGAGGAGGTCATAGACGCCTACCCCGTGGCGCAAGCCATCTCTAACTACTTCACGGGGAACCGCGAGTACGCGAACCTGCCGCGCAAGTTCAAGATGAGCGTAACCGGGTGCCTAGAGGACTGTGCCCAGGCAGAGATCAACGACATAGGGATGCTCCCCGCGAGGCTCGAGGACGGTACTTTGGGATTCAACCTGCGCGTGGGGGGCGGGCTCTCGGACGGGCCAAGGATGGCGTCGGACATAGACGTCTTCGTCAGGCCCGAAGAGGCCGTGGAGATCACGCGCGGTATCGCCCAGGTCTTCGGGGAGCTGGGCGACCGCGAGAACCGCTGGACCGCGCGAATGCGCTACCTGGTGCAGGAGCTCGGGCCCGAGGGATTTCGGGAGGAGCTTGAGAAGCGCGTCGACTTCGAGCTTACCCCGGCGGGCGAGGACCTGACCAAACGCTACCGGGGCGACCACGTGGGCGTGCACCCGCAGAAGGAGGACGGGCTCTACTACGTCGGCCTCAACGTGCCCGTCGGGCGGATGAGCGGGGAGGACTTCGAGGAGGCGGGGAGGCTTGCGGAGGAGTACGGGAGCGAGGTGCGTCTCGCCACCGACCAGAACCTCATCGTCACCGGGGTGGCCGAGGACCGCCTCGACAACCTCCTCGCAAAGCCCCTGCTGGAGCGGTATTCGCCGAACCCCGGTGCGTTCGAGCGCGGGGTGGTGGCGTGCACGGGGTCCGAGTTCTGCCGGTTCGGCATCGTGGAGACCAAGATCCGGGCCGTCGAGTGGGCGCGGGAGATGGACGAGAGGGTCGGTGACGGGATAGGCCAGGAAGCGGTAAGAATGCACTTCTCTGGTTGCTCGGCCTCGTGCGCCCAACCCCAAATCGGGGACATCGGCTTTAGGGGCGAGACGGCGAAGACGAAGGACGACATCGTCGAGGGCGTGGACATCGGGCTCGGTGGTAGCCTGGGACGCGACGCCGCGTTCATAGACTGGGTCGAGGGGGCCAAGCCCGCAGACGACGTTCCGGACGCGCTCTTCGCCGTCTTCGAGAAGTTCAAGGAGGAGCGCCGGAACGATGAGCGGTTCCACGAGTGGGCCCGCCGGAGGCCGAACAAGGAGCTCCGGGCCGCCCTGCGTAGCCGCGGCAGGAACCGGGGGCGGGGCTAGTGGCTGGCTTCGACATCCGGGACATGATGAACGACATCGACGAGGCTCCGGGTAAGGTCTGGTTCTGGGACCTGGAGAAGGCGGTCATAGACGCTGACCGGTGTGTCCAGTGCGGGGTGTGTGTCGCCGCCTGCCCGAGCGATTCTATCGGCATCGGCGAGGACGACCTGCCGAAGCTGGTCAAGATGTGCACCGGGTGCTCGTTGTGCTGGGATTTTTGCCCGCGCGGGGGACTTCAGTACGAGAAGACGTGGAAGATAGTAGGCAACGCCGAGGCCCGGACCCTCGAAGGGATCGGGTACGTCGAGGAGAGCTACACGGCGCGCGTTGACCCGATGATGGAGGGCGTGCAGGACGGCGGCTTCGTGAGCGCGTTCCTGATCTCGCTCCTTGAAGCCGGGGAGATAGACGGCGCTCTGGTCGCCCGCGAGAGCGAAACGGAACGGTGGAAGGGCGAGGCGTTCCTCGCGCGTACTCCCGAGGAGGTCATGGAGTGCGCCGGGAGCTTCTACAACCAGACGCTCGCGCTGGGGCACGTGGACTTCAAGGGGTACGACCTGCCGCCGAACCCCCGGATAGCGGTGGTGGGGACGCCGTGCGAGGTCGAGGGGATAAAGGCGATGCAGGCGAGGCCGTGGACCTGGGGGTCTTCGCAGGTCGAGGCGATCACCCTCACCATCGCGCTCCTTTGCACGAAGAGCTTCAACTACGAGAAGCTAATGCTGGAGGAGATCCGGGACAAGCGTGACGTTGACCTAGACAACGTGGGACGTGTGGACGTCATCCGCGGGAAGATGATTCTGCAAGACCTCGAAGGAGAGACGATCTTCGAAGAACCCATCCGGGACTTCCACGGGGCCGCTCTCAAAGGCTGCGACGAGTGCGCGGACTTCATGGGCCACGCGGCGGACATCTCCGTCGGGAGCGTCGGGAGCGCCGACGGGTACTCAAGCGTCGTCATCCGGAGCGAGGAGGGGCTCGAGGCGTTCGAGCACGTGCGCCCGAATCTGGAGCTACGGGAACTTGACAAGCCGCAGGCCCTGGATAAGCTAGACACCTTGAACAAACGGGTCGCGTTCAAGAGCCTGAAACGGGCTTTTGATCCCGATGCCCCCCTGTTTATAGATTTTGAGGAGCATCTGGAGAACTACTCTGGGACGGACAGGGCGCCCGTCGAACATGACGCTGTGAGGTACTAGCTTTGGACGATCCAAGCATAGAACTCGTACCGCCCGACGAGCCTAAAGAGCTGCGGGCCGAGACACGCGCGCTCGTCGAAGGCTCGCCCGAAGAAGGTAATCGGCTCGTGAAGGATGGGCGTTTTCTGGCGGACACTCTGTGGGAGGAGTGGGGCACGGAGCTCGAAGATGCCGGTATGGGTTACGAAAGGTTCCTGGGGATAACCCGCGGGTACGAGGCGGAGGTCCGGCTCTGGGTCATGGGCGAGCGGCCGTGGGATCACTGCGTCGCGGGCCTGAGGGGTCGCCTGCTCAGGCGTTTGCCCCGGCGGTGCCGCGAGCAAGAGCCGGCCTTAGCGGAGGTTCGCGGATGAAGAGCGCGACGGAGTATACGGTGATAGCTCCGCACGGCGGGGAGCTCGTCGACCGGCGGGTCCCGGAGGGGGAGCGCGCGGAGAGGCTGCAGAAGGCCCAGGAGCTTAAGAGGGTAGTCCTGGGGCCGCGCGCCCTGTCGGACCTGGAGATGATCTCGACGGGGGTCTTCAGCCCCTTAGCCGGCTTCATGGTCCGGGAGGACTACGAGAGCGTCGCCGAGACCATGCATCTTGCGAATGGCCTCGTCTGGAGTATGCCTATCACCCTCTCTATAAGCGACGACGAAGCGAACGGGATAGATGAGGGCGACGAGATAGCTCTCGTCAACGGTGAGGGACGCGTGGTCGCCACCATGACCGTCGCGGACCACTACGCCTACGATAAGGACCGTGAGGCCAGGGAGGTCTACCGGACGGACGACGGGAACCACCCGGGCGTGGCCGCCCTGTACCGGCAGGGGAACGCCCTGATCGGCGGGGAGGTGACGCTGCTCGATGAGGAGCCGAACCCGAGACCGTTCCCCGGCTACTACTACGAGCCAGAGCAGCTCCGCTCTCTCTTCGCCGAGAAAGGCTGGAGGCAGGTCGTGGGCTTCCAGACCCGCAACCCGGTACACAGGGCGCACGAGCACATCCAGAAGAGCGCTTTGGAGACCGTGGACGGCCTCCTCTTAAACCCGCTCGTGGGCGAGACCAAGTCCGACGACATCCCGGCTACGGTCAGGATGAAGTCCTACGAGGTCATCCTGGACAGGTACTACCCGAGGCAGCGGACCGTCTTAGCGGTCTTTCCGGCGGCGATGCGCTACGCGGGGCCGCGGGAGGCGATCTTCCACGCCGTGTGCCGCAAGAACTACGGCTGCACCCACTTCATCGTCGGGCGCGACCACGCGGGGGTAGGCGACTACTACGGCACATACGATGCCCAGCACATCTTTGAGGAGTTTGAGCCCGAGGAGCTGGGGATAACGCCGCTCATGTTTGAGCACGCCTTTTTCTGCCTGAGCTGCCAGGGGATGGCGTCCACCAAGACCTGCCCGCACGACAAGGAGCAGCACGTCTTCTTCTCCGGGACCAGGGTGCGCGAGATGCTCTCCAAGGGAGAGTACCCGCCGCCGGAGTTCAGCCGCCCCGAGGTCGTCGAGGTCCTCATCGAGGGCATAAGGGCCAAAGTAGCCGGCGAGTAGCGCAAACTCACCAAGCAAGGAGAATTTTAGTATGGAGAGTGGCAGGTTAGAACGTGGGTTCACGTTGTGGTTCACGGGGCTCTCCGGCGCCGGCAAGACCACCATCGCCGAGATCGTCGAGAAGGAGCTCAAAAGGAGGCGCAGCGGTAGCGTGGAGGTCCTCGATGGCGACATAGTGCGGACGAACCTCTCCAAGGGCTTAGGCTTCTCGCGTGAAGATCGGGACACGAATGTCCTGAGGATCGGGTTCGTGGCCAAGCTTTTGGCCCGCAACGGGGTGGCGGTGCTCGTCTCGGCCATTTCGCCGTACAAGGAGGCGAGAGATAGGATCAGGCACGACATAGGCGAGGGCTTTATCGAGGTGTTCGTGGACGCCCCGGTCGAGGTTTGCGCAAAGAGGGACGTGAAGGGGTTGTACGAGAAGGCGTTCTCTGGAGAGATAAAGGGCTTCACCGGGGTTTCGGACCCCTATGAGGCGCCGTCGGCAGCGGAGCTGGTGTTGAAGACGGCCGAGGAGGGGCCCGAGGAGAGCGCGGGCAGGGTGGTTGCCAGGCTCGAGGAACTCGGATACTTGAAGCCGGTGGAGGAGCTTAGCCGAACGTGAGCTTGGAGCCCGTCCCCGCCCTCGTCGGCCTCTTAGTCGGCTTTCTGGTGGGTCTCACAGGGGTGGGGGGCGGCTCGCTGATGACACCGTTCCTCATCGCGGTCATGCAGGTGCCTGCGCCCACGGCTATAGGGACAGACATGGTCTTTGCGACGACGACGAAGATGGTCGGCTCGGTGCAGCACTACCGCCAGCGCTCGGTGAACCTCGAGGTCGCGATTTTCCTGGGGCTCGGGAGCATCCCGGCGAGCCTATTGGGGGTATGGACGCTGGAGTGGATCAAGGGCGCCTTCGACCCCGAGGAGGTGCGCGACATCATGGTGACCATCATCGCCGCGACGCTCGTCCTGGTGGGAGCCTCGCTCGTCTTCCGCGCCTTCCTGCCGGAGCGTTGGATCGGGAGCCGAAGACCACGTGGGACGGCAAGACCTCGATGAACCTCAAACGGCGCCTCTTCACCGTCCTCCTCGGGGCGACCGGCGGCTAACTCGTGGGGCTGACCTCCATAGGAAGCGGGAGCGTCATGGCGGTGATACTCCTCTTGATCTACCCGCTCGCCCCGGCCGTGATCGTCGGCACCGACATCACCCACGCTACCGTCCTCTCGTTCGTCACCGGCTTCGCCCACATGCTCAACGGTAACGTGGACTTGGGCTTGACCGGAACCCTCCTCTTGGGCAGCATCCCCGGCGTCCTCATCGGGAGCCGCGTGGCTCCCTGGATCCCGTCCCGCCCACTCATCGTGATCCTCGCCGTCATGCTAGTTTTCGTCGGCGCCCGGTTGCTGCTCTCGTAGATATCCCGACTGCCTACAGGGCGTAGTCGCCGGTGTAGGCCTCTTCCAAGTAGCGAGCGAGAAGGTCTACGCAGGCCTCTACGTCCGAGGCATTCACCATCTCGTTGGGGGTGTGAACGTAGCGGGTCGGTATGGAGAGCGTGATTGAGGGGATACCGCCGTGGAGGCGTTGGACCCCGCCCGCGTCGGTGCCGCCTTGAGGCAGTATCTCCATCTGGTGCGAGATCCCCTCGCGCTCGGCTATGCGTCGGAAGTGCTCGACGAGTTTGGGGTGGCAGATCAGGGAAGAGTCCATGATCTTGATCGCCGCTCCCTTACCGAGCTCCGTGATGGTGTTCTCGTTGCCCCCACCGGGCACGTCCATCGCGATCGTTATGTCCAAAGCTACTACGACCGTGGGCTCTAAAGCCGTGCCGCTGGCGGCGGCGCCCCTCAAGCCTACCTCCTCTTGCGAGGTCGCCACCGCGTGGATCGTCGCCTCGTGGTGCTCCATCGTCCTCAAAGCCTCGATCATGACGAAGAGACCGATGCGGTCGTCCATCGCCTTGCCCACGTAGTTGTAGCCCACCCGCTCCAGCGAGCGGTCCATCGTCACGTAGTCGCCGATGCGCACCGCTTTCTTGACTTCATCGGCGCTCATCCCCAAGTCCACGAAGAACTCGTCCGCCCTGGGGAGCCTCTGCTGATCATTATCGCCGCGTGCGAGGTGCGGTGGCTTGCGGGCGGGCTGTAGCGCGCCCCGCAGTGACTCTCCGTCCGCGGTCGTGACCAGGACGCGCTGCGAGACCATGTTCGCCGGGTCGTGTCCGCCCAAGGTTTGGAGCCGCAAGAAACCTTTATCGTCTATATACTTGACGAGGAAGCCGATCTCGTCCAGGTGCGCGGCTATCATCACCCGCTCGTCGTCGCGCCCGCGCTTCGTGCCGATGACGCTGCCCAAAGGGTCGGTGCGAACCTCGTCGGTCAAAGCCTCGAGCTCCTCGCGGGCGATCTCGCGCTGTTGTTCCTCCCGCCCCGGCACACCGGGCGTCTCGATCAACCGCTTCAATAGCTTCTCGTTTAATGTCACCGGCCTTTCCTCCTTCGTAAGTCTTCCACAAACCTTCCCGGAGCGTAGCAGCGGCCCGGCTACACTTCAAAGCCGCTACCCAGCGGCTCGGAACGCGAAGACGGAGACGTTCGGATGAACCGGGTTTGACCCAGTGTCAGGCGATGTTTTACTCTGCCAACGGGCGTTCGGCTACGGGGCCCACGTCTTCTCAGTACGGCACGTTTGGGAGGTTCCGGTTTGTCGAGGCAGGGTGCGGTCGGTCGCAGGGAAAGGTACTCGCTCGCGTTCGTGGTGGTCGTCGCCCTGTTCGTTACCACCCTCATCACAGCGAACATAACGGCGGTTAAGCTCGTCGGTTTCTGGGGGCTCGTGCTGCCGGCGGCCATTATCATTTTCCCCGTAAGCTACATCTTGGGCGATGTTCTGACCGAAGTATACGGCTACCGGGCGGCGCGGCGTGTGATCTGGTTAGGGTTCTTCTGCAACCTCCTCGCCGTCGCCGCCATCTATCTCGGAGGCATCCTACCCGCCGCACCGTTCTGGCAAAGCCAGGAAGCCTACGAAATCATCCTGGGCTACACACCCCGTCTCCTGATCGCTTCATTCTTCGCCTACCTCGTCGGCGAGTTCGCCAACGCCATCGTCCTCGCCAGGATGAAGGTAGCCACCAACGGCCGCTTCCTCTGGAGCCGCACCATCGGCTCGACCCTCGTTGGTCAGGGCCTCGACTCCCTCGTCTTCATCGTCCTCGCGTTCGTCGGGACCATCCCTGCGTCTGCGATACTCGCGGCCATCGTGACCCAGTGGCTCGTCAAATCCCTCTACGAAGCCCTCGCCACGCCGCTAACTTACCTTGTCGTAAACCGCCTCAAGCGCACCGAAGGCTTGGACGTCTACGACCGCGACACGAACTTCAACCCGCTCCTGGTCGGCCGTTGAACGCTAAGTTGCGCGCTGCAGATGCTCCTTAATCAGCTTTGGTACTAAAATGCTGAGTGTGGCAACTCGAATACAGCGAGGAGAGCATCATGATGTTGCACCCGCGATTGCCTACCAGCGCAACCGCTACGCCGAGTGGAGCACCGACCGGGGTAAGCCAAAACCGAAGCCAATGCGGCCCGAAGAGTTGCCGTGGGAGCGGTATTTCGTCGGCACCCCGGATCAGGTCGCCGAAGGCCTGATCGCTCTCTACAAAGAAGCTCCTTACGACCGCTTCTGTTTCTGGGACCGGCTGCCGGGCCTGAGCCACGAGCAGGCCCTGAAGTCTACGCGCATCTTCGCCTCCAAAGTAGACCCGAAAGTCCGCGACGCGGTGTAGAGCGTGTGAAGGCCGAACCTACCGCCCTCACTCCTGAGCAGGCCGCCTTTCTCGTCCGCCAGAGGGTGGCCCGGCTTGGCACCTCCGGTGAGGAGGGGGAGCCGCATGTGGTTCCGGTGTGCTTCGCCTACACGCCGGGCTCGATCTACATAGCCCTCGACGAGAAACCCAAAGACGTCCCGCCGACCCAACTGAAGAGGGTCAGAAACATCCTGGAGAACCCGCAGGTGGCGCTTGTGGCCGACCGGTATGCCGAAGATTGGGACCTTCTAGCGTTCGTCATGGTGCGCGGTCAAGCGAAGCTGGTAGAAGCTGGTACAGAAGAGCAGGCCGCAGCCGTGCGGCTCCTGCGCGGCAAGTACCACCAGTACGAGCGGATGAAGATAGAGGAGAATCCGGTAATCTCCATCCGCCCCGAACGCGCCGCCTCGTGGGGCGCGCTGGACACCCCGGATGGCGCCGCAGAACCGCTCATGAACGCCCTTTTGGGCCGCCGTTCGGTGCGGCGCTACCTGAACCGAGGGGTGCCCGAAGAGGTCATAGTGAGGGTGCTCGAGGCCGCCCGGTGGGCGCCGTCGCCACACGGCAGGCAGCCCTGGCGCTTCGCCGTTATCTCGCAGGAAGAGACGAAGACGCGTCTGGCGGAGGCGATGGGGGAAGAGTGGCGGGCCAACCTGGAGATGGACGGCCAGAGCGACGAGGTGGTCGAGAAACGCCTCGAAGGCTCCCGAAAGAGGCTGATCGCAGCGCCAGTCTTAGTACTGCTCTGCCTGTACTTAGAGGATCTAGACATTTACCCGGACTCGGCTCGTCAGCACAACGAAACGGTGATGGCCGTTCAGAGTTTGGGGGCGACGGCCCAGAACATGCTGCTCGCCGCCTACTCCCTGGGGTTGGACGTAGGCTGGATGTGCGCTCCTTTGTTCTGCCCGGAGAAGGTCACGGAGACACTCGGACTTGATCCCAGACTTATCCCACACGCGCTCCTCACCCTAGGATATGCGGAAGGAGATCCCCTGAAGCGCCGCTCTCGGAAGTCGCTCGCCGAGCTCGTGGTTTACCGGGCCTGATACGCTCGCGCTCTGGGGCCCCGTAGAGGGTGTTGCGGCGACGGGCCATATCTTTAGTCTTAGTGCCTCTGGCAACATCTCCTGGCCGTAGTTCGCACCGGTGGTTTCAGTGATTGACCATCTCCCTGGCTTTGGCCGCGCTTCGAGCACGAGGGACGTTGACGTTCGTTTTGGTGGGTAGTACAGTCCTCGCGTGCCACATCAACGGGACGAACACCAGATGCATCATACGGTCTACAGCCTCATCCAGCGGCCAAAGTAGGCGGGCGCGGTTTGATCGGCGAGGAGGGTACTTGAGAGCAGGTTTCAATAAGTGGTGGTTGCTGCCGTTCGGCGTTTTGGCGGCTCTGGCGCTGGTCGCGTTGGGCATCGTCGTCGTCGGGCCGTCTTTCACGGATCGTTCGTCCACCAAAGTAGCCCAACAATCGGCGGGCGAGCCGACCACGACTGGTGAGACGCCCGTGGATTGTTCCGGTGATTTGGCGAGCGACTACGCCTGCTACCAGGAGCGTTACCAGGGCCTGGTCCGTGGTTCCGGCGTCAAAGCCGCCTTCGCCGAGCTCAAGGACGAATACGAGAAGAACGAGTTCGTGAAATCCCAGTGCCATCAGCTGACCCACGTAATAGGCCGCGCTGCCTTGGACCTCCACGGCGATTTATCAAGTGCTTACAGCCGGGGCGATAACTTCTGCTGGTCGGGTTACTACCACGGGGCCATGGAGGCCATCGTGGCCAAGATCGGACCCGACGAGATACTGGAGGAGGCCAACTCGATCTGCGCCGATATGCGCAAGAACCAAGCGGGTTCTTTCTATCACTACAACTGCGTCCACGGGCTCGGCCACGGCTTCATGGGCATCCAGCAGAACGAGCTGTTTGAGTCTCTCGAGACGTGTAACACGTTGAATGACGATTGGGAGAAGCAGTCTTGTTACAGCGGGGTGTTTATGGAGAACGTAATGGCCCAGAGCAACCCGAGCCACCCCACCAAGTATCTGAAAGCCGAAGAACCCCTGTACCCTTGCACCGACGTAGAGACCAAGTACAAAACCGAGTGCTATAAGATGCAGACCTCGTACGCCCTGCAGACGCAGAACTTCGACTTTGCCAAGGTCTTCGACCTCTGCGCAGGGGTCGAGGACGATTATCGGCCGACGTGCTACCAGAGCCTGGGGCGGGACGCTTCCGGGCAGAGCGTTAGCGACGTGGAGAAGACCAGTGATAAGTGCATGCTGGGCGGAGATTACGAGGCCAGGTCCAACTGCGTCATCGGAGCGGTTAGAGACTTCATTTCGTATTACAGTGACGACACGCAAGCCAAGGAGTTTTGCGAATCCATAGACGCGGACTTGCGCGACTTGTGCCTCCAAGAAGCCGAAGAGTTTTACAAGAACTATGACTTTGATACTGCTCCAGAAACTCGTCCAACGTGACGAAGAACATCGCTATAGTTACGTTTGTCGGCTTGATCCTCGGCTTCGCCATGATCGGAGGGGCCCTCTACTGGCTGCTGGGATCGATGGACGGCAGCAGCACCACCATCACCACCAGCAGCAGCAGCAGCAGCAGCAGCAGCAGCGGCGGCGCCGTCGTTGATGAGAGCGTCAGTCGTTCGTATACGCTTGAGGAACTTGCCCTCTACGACGGCAAGGACGGCAACGATTGCCTCGTGGCGGTCGACGGCGACGTGTACCTCATAGAGGGCTTCGCGCTGTGGGTGGGGGGCGAACACATAACGTCCGGGGGTAGAGCCCGTTGCGGGTTCGACCTCACCGAGGTCATAGACGAGTCACCCCACGGGCGAAGCAAGCTGGAACTGCTCAAAAAAGTCGGCACCCTCGAGTAGGGGACGCCCTCCAGCAAGCTACCGAGGCGATGGTCCTCACGAGTAACGCAGGGCGCTAAGACACCGCTGGCGCAGTGAGAAACAGGGAGGTACACCCGGTTGCGGTCAAAACGTGTTCGAGAAACGGGTGCGCCCGAAGCATGTCGGGGAGCCGGGGCGCGACGAGGATGTAGGGGTAGCGTGCGAGCGCCAGGGCCGACGCGGTCATGTACGTGTCCTGCCAGATTGCTGACCACCTCGCAGGGTAAACAGCAGGACGAGGAGCTCTTTTGAGGGCGCGTTTGAGCCGTCAGGATTGGGTTTACGTGCTCAGCCTCCTGATCCCTTTCGGGGTCTACAACCTTGCGCTGAAGGCCCTGATCCTGGCTTCGCGGAACACCGAAAGCGTCGGGCAGTTCAGGGTTTCGACCTCCCGTATCCTCGCGTACGGAATGTGGTCGGACGTATTCTTCGTCCTGGGGTACGCGTTGCTTATGATCGGGCTCTTCGCCGCCGCGCGTAAGGGTCCTTTACGCTGGGGCGTGCTGGTTCTCTTCCATGCTACCGCGATACTCGTGGTGCTGGTCAAGACGATCGCCTACCAGTACATCCAGGAGACCGGAACCACGCTCGACTACACCATCTTCGCCCTATGGCTCCCCAGGTTCGATGAACTCCAACCGATGATCGGCCAGGGGATTCCGATCTCGGCTTGGGTGCTCCTCGTGGCCGCCCTCTCCTACGCAGCTTTTGGTCCCTGGCTCGTGACGCGCCTTGTCGTCCGATGGCGAGGATGGCCCAGAAGATCCCCCTCGACCGGGAGTAAGATCGCCTTGTCCGGCTCTCTCGTGCTGTGTCTTTTGGCGCTCGGGTTCGGCTGGCTATCGTTGCAGGAGGACTTCAACCCGTACGATGAGTATCTCCGGCTTACCGGCCAGGATTCGGAGAGGATAGCGCAACTCAACAGACCGTTGATGAGAGATCCGCTCGTCAACGTGGCGGTTACCGCTCTCGAGGAGTTGGGGCGCGAGGAACCCCAAGACGTTGCTTCCTATCCGAGCCTCGCGGACGCGCCTCCGGCGAGCCTCCTGCCTACGGGGTCCGAGCAGCGCAACGTCGTTTTGATCCTTCTCGAGTCGACACGCGCGCAGTCCGTAACGCATTACAACGAGGACCTCGAGACGACACCCTTCCTGGACGAGCTGGCGAAGCACAGCCTCCTCGCCGAGCGGGCTTACGCGAGCGTGCCTTATAGCACCAAGGCGAACGTCGCGCTTAACTGCGGAATTTTTTCGCACCCCGTCCAGGTCTCTTACGGTTTGTTGCCCGAGGCCAGCCCGGGCGGCATACCCACCAAGTGCCTCCCCGAACTTCTGAAAGACCAGGGCTATAGCACTGCTTACTTCACGCCGTCAACGCAGAATTTCGAGAACTTTGGAGATCTCGTAGAGAACTTCGGCTACGACGAGCTCTACTCGTTCGAATCCATAGACGCGCAGGGCTTCCAGAGGATGAGCGGCATGACCCTCTCCGGCCTCTCCGGAGATGAGGTCGTGCTGCAGCCGAGCGAGGAGTGGCTAACAGAGCAGAAAGAGGCGGGCAGGCCTTTCCTAGCCACCTACTTTACTTCGGCCACCCACTACCCTTACACGGTGCCGCAAAGTTACGAGCAGGAAAGGTTCGCCGAGGACGAGGATCTCAACCGCTACCTCAACGCCATCCGCCTCCAGGACGTCTTCTTGGAGAACCTCTTTGATCACTATAAGGATCTCGGGCTCTACGAGGACACGGTCTTCGTCATCCTCGGCGACCACGGGGAGGCCTTCGGCGAGCACGGCACGTACGTGCACGGTAACGCAGTCTACGAAGAGGCCTTGAGGATACCGATGATCGTCCACGATCCCAAGCGATTCGAGAACGGCGCGCGCGTCGAAGCCCCGGTGAGCCAGCTAGACGTCCTCCCGACCGTTGCCGATCTGTTGGGCTACGAGATCGAGGGCGGAGCGTACCAAGGCAGCTCACTCCTCGGACCGCCACCCGAAGATCGCTTGCTGCATTTCAGCTGCTGGGCGGCAGAGCAATGCCTGGCGAGCATACAGGGTAACGAGAAATACATCTACAATTACGACAAGCAGCCCGACGAGCTCTATGACTTATCCGAAGACCCGCTCGAGCGGAAGAACCTGGCGGGCGGGCGCCAGGAAGAAGCACAGAAGCGACGCAGTGAGCTTCTCGAGTGGCGCTCGATGATCAACGCCACTTACAGGGGTCCGCAGAGGGAGTAGGACAAAAACCCTCGCTCCGCGAGCCGCAGGAGTTTTCTGAGGTGGCTTCTCAAGAGTACGCCCGCTCGGGCGTGCCATAGAGGGTGGTGCGGCAGCGGGGGGTGCGTCCTATACTCCCGATCATCTGCTCTAGCTCCTCCGGCAGCATCTCCTGGCCGTGACTAGCCCCCGCGGCCCTGGAAATGTTCTCGTTCATGAGCGTGCCACCGAGGTCGTTGCAGCCGGCCTCTAGACAGAGCTTCGCCCCTTCGGTGCCCATTTTGACCCAGGAGACCTGCACGTTGTCTATGTAGCCGTACAGCGCTATGCGTCCTACGGCGTGCATCTTGAGGGCCTCGGCGAAGGTCGGGCCCTTGCGAGAGCGGCCCTGCAGGAAGAGCGGCGCGCCCATGTGGACGAACGGTAGCGGGACGAACTCGGTAAAACCGCCGGTCTCTGCCTGTATGTCGCGCAAGACGAGGAGGTGCCTGGCCCAGTTTATAGGGCCTTCTACATGGCCGAACATGATCGTGGACGTCGAGCGAAGACCTAAGCCGTGCGCTACTCGCATCACCTCGGACCACTCGGCGGTCGTGACCTTATCGGGACAGATTATTGCCCGGATCTCATCGTCTAACACCTCCGCCGCCGTCCCCGGCAGCGTCCCCAAGCCCGCCTCTTTAAGCTCTCCCAAGAACTCCTTGACGGAGAGGCCCAGGGTACGTGCCCCTTGCGAGACCTCCAAAGGCGTGAAGGCGTGGACGTGCAACTCAGGGACTTCCTCTTTGACGACCCGCAGGTACTCCAGGTAGCTCTTGCCGGTAAACTGGCCGTGGATGCCGCCCTGCATACAGACCTCCGTGGCGCCCTTCTCCCACGCCTCGCGGGCTCGCCTGGCGACCTCTGCGGTGTCCAAGAGGTACGGGTCGCCGCGCAGGTTGAGGGACTTCGGACCCTTAGAGAACGCGCAGAAGCGGCACCGGAAGTAGCACTGGTTGGTGTAGTTGATGTTGCGGTTGACGACGTAGGAGACCTCGTCGCCGTTCGCCGCGCTCCTGAGCTCGTCGGCGACCTTGCAAAGCTCGGAGAGCTCCGTGCCGCGAGCGGTGAAGATCAAGGCTATCTCCTCTTCGCTCAGGTCCTGCTCCCCGGCCTTCGCAAGAGCCCGGGCGAACTCGGGCCGCGTCTTCGAGTGCCTATCCCCGCGCATCTCCCGGACCGCCTCGTTCGGGATGTCCTCGGTCGTCCCCGGCGCCCAAAGCTCGATTCGCGCGAAGCCCTCGGCGTCCATCGCGGCCCGCGCCTTAGAGCGGAGCTTCTCGTCCACCCACTTCTCCGCGTCGAGGGCGTAGGCTGGGTGGAGGGCGAGCCGTTCGAGGAGCAGGTAGCCCTTGCCTTCGGTTGCTTGCTCCAGCTCCTCGAGGTGTGGCCAGGGAGCTTCGGGGTTCACGTGATCGGGGGTGACGGGGGAGATGCCGCCCCAATCGTTTATACCGGCGTCTACGTACCGCGCGTAGGAAGGCGTCCCGTTCTGAGTAGGCTCCGCCAGGTTCGGGGGCGCCTGCACGGCCATGCTTTCGGGCAGGAGGAGCCGTGCGAGCACGATGGTCGCGAGCATCTCGCTCTCCGACGGCTCCGGAGCAAGGGCCATCCGAGTCCCCGGCTTGGCCCTAAAGTTCTGGACGATGCACTCCTGGAGGTGCCCGTGCCTCTCATGCTGTTCCCGGATGGCGAGCAGGGTGGCTACCCGCTCCTCTATCGTCTCCCCGATCCCGATGAGGATCCCCGTCGTGAACGGCACGTGCGAGCGCCCCGCCGCGTCGAGCGTCTCGAGACGCCGCTCGGGTACCTTGTCCGGCGAGGCCCAGTGGGCCATGTTCCGTTCCAGGAGACGCTCGGAGGTCTGCTCGAGCATGATCCCCTGCGAGACCGATACCTTTCTTAGAGCCTGCACCTCCTCCTCAAGGAGCACACCAGGGTTCGCGTGCGGCAAGAGCTCCGTCTCTTCCAACACCAGCTCGCAAGCATGTACGAGATACTCTACGGTGCTCGAAAAGCCCATCTCCTTGAGTTCACGCTTCGCCTCGGGGTAGCGCTTCTCCGGCTTGTCCCCCAGGGTGAAGAGCGCCTCCTTACACCCGGCCTCCGTGCCGGCGCGCGCTATCCCCAGCACCTCCTCGGGGGTCAGGTACGTCCTCTCGCCGGGACGGGGCGGATGGGCAAAGGTGCAGTAGCCGCAGTTGTCGCGACAGAGCTTGGTCAAGGGGATAAAGACCTTGCGCGAGTAAGAGATGCGTGGCCCAAAAAAGCGGTCCCGAACCTCGGTCGCCGCCCGCCTCGCGGGCTCAAGGTCGGAGTAGGCGAAGCGCGCCAAAGCATAGGCCGCTTCTCCGTCCAGGGGTCGCTCGACGGCCCTTTCGACAAGCTCCTCGTAACCTCGTATCTCCCTCATAGCCGGTCAGTATACTCGGACTGAAGCCCTTTGCCGCGCATCGAAGCCGTGATCCACTGACGCCTCCGACTATTCCCGACAAAATTTGTCGGAGATAGTTTAGAATGTGCTCCTGGGCCGTTGACATCGTAGGAGAGGAGAGGCTGATGGAGCAAGAGATAGAGCAGAAGGGCTACGCGAACCCCGAAGCGCTGGTGACGACCGAGTGGGTCGCCCAGCACCTGGACGACACGGAGAACATAAGGATCGTCGAATCGGACGAGGACGTGCTCCTCTACGATATAGGGCACGTCCCCAACGCCGTAAAGATAGACTGGGTCGAGGACTTGAACGATCCTTTGGTCAGGGACTACCTAGAGCCCGAGCGTTTCGCTGAGCTGATGGCCGAGAAGGGCATCTCCCCCGACACGAAGGTCGTCTTCTACGGGGATAAGAACAACTGGTGGGCGGCCTACGCGCTTTGGGTCTTCAGGCTCTTCGGGCACGACAACGTCGCGGTGATGGACGGCGGGCGCAAGAAGTGGGAGGCCGAGGGGCGCGAGATGACGCAAGCGGTGCCCTCCTTCCCCCGCGCCGAGTACCCGCTACCCGAGAGGGATGACTCGAAGATCCGAGCCTTCAGGGACGACGTGATGAGCCACATAGAGGGGCACGACCCGCTAGTGGACGTGAGGAGCCCGGGCGAGTACTCGGGCGAGCTCATCCACATGCCGGACTACCCTCAGGAGGGCGCCTTGAGGGGCGGGCACATCCCTGGTGCGGCCAACGTGCCCTGGGCGAGGGCAGCCCGGGACGACGGCACCTTCAAGAGCGCTGGCGAGCTGCG
>Ga0126308_10000005_pt1 | contig 42910 bp, 42 predicted proteins | sample Plot55_FD_92533 | JGI IMG/M metagenome (GOLD analysis project Ga0126308, IMG submission 92533) | Serpentine soil microbial communities from UC McLaughlin Reserve, CA, USA - Plot55 | ecosystem: Environmental > Terrestrial > Soil > Grasslands | place: USA: UC McLaughlin Reserve, Lake County... | reverse complement strand
CGTAGCGCTGCATGGACGGGTCATTGTCCTGGTGGTCCGGGGCCACGCAGCGGGCCTTGCCGGAGCCGTTTGCGGACACTATCCGGTCTAGCGGCACTTGCTCGCAGAGCACCTCGAAGACGCTCACGCCGCACCTCGCTCAACGTCGAGCGCTACAAGAGCACACTCAATTTCGTGAACAGCTGCACGATACGAGTGCAAGGGCTCTTCGTAGATGAGCTTAGAGAGCGTCTCTATGCCGAAGCTCATCGAGTATGGATTTCCGCTGAAGAGTTCTCTGACCGCGAGAAACACGCCTTTTGATTCAGCGTCGCTTGTGTATACTTCCTCTGCGCGATGCATTTTGAACTCCTTTCATCGCGTGTTCTTCGCCGCCGCCGCCGGCGGCTTTTTTCAACAACAACTTTAGTGCTTCCGTGCACGAGTCTTGCGACTCTTTGTAGCTTCGAGTCACAACAGCGCGTCTCTGTGCGCTGTTCATCGCTATGCCCCCTCAAGCACTTCTTCGACCCGCTTCAAAGTCCGAGGGCGCTGGCCGACGCCGAGTGCTTTCAGGAGCGCGATGTCGAACTCGGTGTAGATGCGGCCGCTGAAGTCTCGACAAACCGCAGGAATGCGACCTTCCCATTCGAGCAAGCGCAAATAGTGAGGAGAAACCCCAAGACGCCTGGCGGCCTCCGATATGCGGATCACACTATCCATCGAAGACCACGATATACGGGCGAGTTATAGCTTATAAGACGCGAAAAACCCGCTCGGGGTTATTTGTGCTGTAAACCTTTAGTTAAGGCTTGTCTTGGAGGTACTCGCGCCCCTTTTGGACGTGCGCTTTTGCTGAGCGGGCGGAGGGGAGGCCGAACTCCTCAGCCAGCTTCTCGTAGGTCCACTTCCAGCGGCGGCGATCCTGAGGATCTCTTCCATTGTGGCAGTCGTGGAGAATTGCGCACTGTAAAGCGACCAGTGGATCACGTGGAGGGGGCCCTCCCTTGGCGGCCTCTCGACGCCACTTTTTAAGGGTAGCCGCAACCACGTGGAAGGCGTTAAGAATATCCGCTTGGGTGGTGTCTTCGTTCACTTCGATGTAGTAGCGATACGGGATCTGCTCTAGCGCGGCATCGTGTTCTTTGCAGATGTTCGGACTCTTTTCCCAGACATCACTCAGCAAAGACATCCCTATGGGGGACGACGGCTTAAGATAATGCCGCTCAATCTCGTCAATGGTGCTCATCCATAACATACGCTCTGCACTCAGCAACCTCTTCGGTTCGTCAGGCAGAAAACGGATCGGCGCGGGATCGTGGGGCGGGTCAGCATGAGCAGCGAATTGCAGTAGCTGCGTGTCGGGTGGGTCATAGAGCACGCAGGCCAAAAGAAAATCGAACCAATCCCAACCGGGGATTCGCTCGGCCCCGTACTCCTCGGGAACGATCTGACGATAGCGAGAGGTTATCTCCCAGACCAACTTCCGCAAGTGCTTGGGATGGGAAGCATCGGAGCGATCCGCTAATCGGTCCAACAGGTCAGGCGGCGGCAACTGAGTAATCGGCGTAATACCGCACCTACCCCGTATATCCCCTACGAATTCCCAGAACTCCCCGTTTCGAACGACGAGTTGTACTACCAGCCTGCGCTTGAATCTTTGAACTGGTGATAAACTCCCCATGCACTGCGGCGCGGGCTTACTGACTCTGGCCGAGCGGCCCGCGCCACGCCTCCTTTCTATCTAGCTCGCGCTCATTTTACTGCCGTGAGCGTGAGCGTCGGGACTATTGCGCATGGTGTTGCGTTCTCGTTGGTATGCTCCCTGACGCACACAACCATCGGGAAGCCGAACTTCTCCCGGTAGGCCGAGTTCATTCGGGTGAAGGACTCGTACTCCTTGGGCGAGAGCCTGTCCAGGCCTGCCGATGCCTGCTCGCGCGTCGATTCCGGGGTAAGCGAGCCCTCGACGGCCGCCTTACCAGCGAGGTCGGGGTGCGCCCGAATCAGGTCCAGTTTCTGCTTCCGCGACGCCGCGTAGACGGTTTCCTCAAAAGCCCTGAAGAGGTCGGAGAAGCCGCGGAACGGGCGCTTTTGCCAGGCCGCCTCGGCGAAGTGGGGCGAACCCTCGAAAAGATGGCCGAACCGCTCCACGAACTCGTCCTTGTCTAGGTTGCCCGCCTCTTTTGCCGTGATCCTCCGCACTAAGTCCTCTAGATGATCGGGGACAGGTGAAAGGTCGGCAATCCGAAGTAGAAGGGCGTGGTGACCCCCAACCACGACGCCTCAGCGACCCCGCTGAAGTCGGTTATCCCGAAGATCATGGCGATGTCGGTGACCAGGATCAGGCCGAACAGGATGGCGATCCTGCTAACGAAGTCGGAAAAGAAACGATAGATCGCCAGGATCAGGAGCAGCACCGCGAGCGCCAGCGCGATGTTCCCGGGGCTGCCGAAGCCCTCCGCCTCCGGATCGCCCCCGCCTGCCCATCGCACCGCCACCGGTAGGAGCGAGATCCCGATTATGGTGATGATGGAACCAGTCACCACCTGCGGGAAGAAGCGTAAGAGGCGGCTGAAGTACGGGCTCACCAGGAAGGTCAGTACCCCGGCCACGATCGCAGCGCCGTAGATCCCCTGCAGCCCATAGACGCCCCAGATGAGGATCATGGGTGTCACCGACGCGAAGGTAACCCCCTGGATGAGGGGCAGCCCGATCCCCAAGAAACAGATGCCGACGGTCTGGATCAGGGTCGCTACCCCGCAAGCGAAGAGATCAGCATTTATGAGATACACGAGCTGGTCTTCGGGAAACCCTGCGGCGCTCGCCAGGATAAGCGGCACCGCAACCGCGCCCGCGTACACCGCCAAAACGTACTGAAGCCCGTAGACGGCGAGCCGCCCAGCCAGCGGCACCTCGTCCACCGGGTGCCTCCCACGGTCTCGCCGCGTCTCCTCCGTTCTCCCTTCGGCCACCTTCCTCCCTACTAGGTCTGTTGGCGCGCCTCCGTAGGCACCTCGATCCTTACCTTCACTCCCCTGGCTCCGGCGTCGAGGGCGGCTTCGATCACCTGCGGCAGGGCCTCCAGCACCTCGGCGCGCGAGCCGGCTAGAGCCGTGCTCTCCGGTCCCGTCTCCTGCTCGAGCCCCGAGGCGCCGGCCGCCTCCCTGCCGGCCTCGATCTGCTCTCGCGGGCTCTTCTCTCCCTCCGGCGAGGTCTCCATGGCGAACTCAGCCGTGAGCTCGGCGGGCGGCACTGGCACGGCGCTATTCCTCCGGCTGTATAGTCGTGGTCGTCGGGTACTCCGGGCTACGGCTCCCCGGCTGCGGCGGACGCTCCGGTGGCTTCTTGGCGATGCCGACGATCTGGTCGGGGCTGACGGGCACCCGCGAGAGCTCCTGTTCGGTCGCGTCCCGCAAAGCCGAGACTATTGCCGGGGTTGAGGAGATCGTGGGCGGCTCGCCGACGCCCTTCAGGCCGTAGGGCGAGTCCGGGTCGCCGAGCTCCAGGACCTCGGCCTTTACCGGGGGCATGTCGAGGATCGTGGGGATCAGGTAATCCGTAAACGAGGCGTTGTGGACCTTGCCCTCCTCAGTCTGAATCTCTTCCATCAGCGCAAGCCCCAACCCCTGGGCGATGCCGCCCTCAATCTGGCCCTCCACCGCCTGCGGGTTCAACGCCTTGCCGACGTCCTGGGCCGTGGCGATCTCCACCACCCGCACGAGCCCGAGCTCAGTATCGGCCTCGACTACTGCCCGGTGCGCTGCGAACGCGAACGCCACGTGCGCGTCCCCCTGCCCGTCTGCGTCGAGCGGCTCCGTTTCTTTGTGACGAAACTCCCGCGTCTCCTCGATGCTCTCGTCCCCCAAAAGCTCGTCCAGGCCGATCAAGATCCCACCATCCCGCGAGACGACGTTCCCTCCTTCGAGGCGCAGGTCGCCGGGGGTGTCCTCGATATCCTCGCGTACCTTACCTAAAACGCTCTGGCGAACCGCCTCGCACACCGCTTTCACGGCGCCGCCGGTCATCCATGTCTGCCGGGAGGCAGAAGAGGACCCGGAGGAGCCGACCGAGGTGTCGGCCGGAAGAACGACGACCTGCTCGACGCCGAGCTCGGTGCGTGCGATCTGAGCCTGAACCGTCACGAGTCCCTGCCCCACCTCGGCCGCCGCCGTGTGCACCTCGACGAGCGGCCCCTCGGCCGAGATCGAGAGCCGCACCCGTGCCGTCGAGTAGTCGTCGAAGCCCTCGGAGTAGGCGATGTTCTTGAAGCCGACGGCGTAGCCGACCCCCCTCTTCACACCCTCGCCATGCGTGACGTTCGAGACGCCACCGGGCAGCTCGCGCAGGTCGCGGCCCATCGGACTCTCTTCCTCTGGCATGGGCATGTCCGTTACGCGCTCCAGGAGCTCGGCGACCGGGACAGGCCCCGTTACCTTCTGGCCGGTCGGAATCTCGCTGCCGGTCTCGAAGGCGTTCTTTGTGCGCAGCTCTACCGGGTCCATCCCCAAGGCGTCGGCCACCTTGTCCATCTGTGACTCGTAGGCGAAGCAGGCCTGGACCGCCCCGAAGCCGCGCATGGCGCCGCAGGGAGGATTGTTGGTGTAGACGACGTAGCTGTCTATCAGAGCGTTCGGCACTTCGTAGGGACCGCAGGCGAAGCAGGCGGCGTTGGAGCAAACGGCGGTCGAGCTGGAGGCGTAGGCGCCGCCGTCGAGGACGAGGCGGGCCTTGACATAGACGAGCTCGCCTTCTTTGGTGGCACCGTGCTCGTAGCGCATCTTCGCCGGGTGGCGGTGGACGTGGCCGAAGAAGGACTCCTCGCGGCCGTATATCATCTTCACGGGGCGGCCGGTGTGCAGGGCGAGGAGGCAGGCGTGGACCTGCATGGAGAGGTCCTCGCGGGCCCCGAAGGCGCCGCCGACGCCGGAGAGGGTGAGCCGGACCTGCTCGGGCGTGAGATCCAGGCTCGCCGCGAGCTGGTCGCGGTCCACGTGCAACCACTGGGTCGAGATGTACAAGTCCACCCCGCCCCGTCCGTCAGGCACCGCGAGCCCGGACTCGGGACCCAGGAAGGCCTGGTCCTGCATCCCGATCTCGTACTCACCCTCGACGACCACGTCGGCCTTTGCCGTCTCAATGTCCCCATGTCTTATGCGAACGTGCCTGAGGAGGTTGCCGGACGGGTGGATCTTCGGCGCGCACTCCGACATAGCCTCCTCGGAGTCGGTCAGCGGCTCCAGGACATCGTAGTCCACAGCTATCTTTTCGACGGCTCGCCGCGCCGTCTCCGGGTGGTCGGCGGCGACGAGAGCCACGGCTTCGCCCTGGTAGCGGACGTCCTCCCAGGCGAGGACCGGCTGGTCGGGAACCTCGAGACCGTACATCTTGCGCCCCGGCACGTCCTCGTGCGTAAGAACGGCGTGGACGCCGGGCATCGACTCCGCCGTCGAGGTGTCTATGGACCAGATGTTCGCCCGCGGGTGCGGGCTCCTCAGCGTCGCGCCCCACAGCATGCCCTCGGCCCACAAATCTGAGGAGTAAATAAACTCTCCCGTGACCTTTGGAATCCCGTCAGGACGGACGACGCTCTCCCCGACGTGTCCGGGGGTTGAGGCCGGGGGTGCTTCGCGGGTGGTCTGCGCTTCACTCATACCTTTGCCTCCGCTTTTTCGAGGAGCCTCCGGCTCGCGCCTGCTATCTCCTTCGCGATCTCTACTTCGTCCGCGGTCTTGAGCTCCCCGCCCTTCACGATCGGCTGCCCGTTCACGAGCAAGAGCTCGACGCGCGGCGTGGGACCGAGGACGAGGGCCGCGACCGGGTCGGGGATTCCGGCGTGCCCGAGGTCGTCTACGCGCCAGAGGGCAACGTCGGCGAGCTTGCCTACCTCCAAAGTCCCGATCTGAGCCCCCCGCCCGAGGCAACGAGCGCCGTGAACGGTGGCGAGCTCGAGCGTCCGACGGGCGGTGAGCGCCGCCGGTCCACCGGCCAGCCGGGCCAGCAAGAGCGCCTGCCGCATCTCCGCCCCGAGCTCCCCGGTCTCGTTCGAGGCTGCGCCGTCGGCGCCCAACCCCACAGGCACTCTCTCGCGCAGGAGCGCTGGGACGGGAGCGATACCCGCCCCGAGCCTGCCGTTGGAGGAGGGGCAGTGCGCCACGCCTGTGCTCGTCTCGGCGATGCGCCTGACCTCACGCTCGTCGAGGTGGACGCAGTGGGTGAGCCAGACGTCCTCGCCGAGCCAACCCAAATCTTCGAGGTACTCGACAGGCCGGACGCCGAAGCGTTCGAGGCAGAACTCTTCCTCGTCCTTCGTCTCGGCGAGGTGGGTATGCAGCCGGACGCCACGCCTCCGGGCGAGCTCGGCGGTCTCGGTCATGAGCTTGCGGGTTACGGAGAAAGGGGAGCAAGGGGCGAGGGCAATGCGGAGCATCGCGTCCGGGGAGGGATCGTGGTAGCAGTCTACAGCGGCCTCGCTCGCGGCCAGTATCTCGTCCCTCTCCTCCACCACCGGGTCCGGAGGAAGTCCTCCTTGAGAACGCCCGAGATCCATCGAGCCACGGCAGGGTTGGAAGCGCAAGCCCATACCCGAAGCCGCCTCGACCTCGGCCTCGAGGAGATCCCCTACGCCGCGCGGGAAGACGTAGTGGTGGTCGGTCGTTGCCGAGCAGCCGGAGAGGGCCAAAGCACTCAATGCCGCGCGGGTAGCAGCATACTCGATCTCTTCGTCCACCTGGGCCCATACTGGGTAGAGGTCGACGAGCCACTCGAAGAGCGTGGCCTCCTGCGCGAGCCCCCGCGTCGCCCACTGGTAGAAGTGGTGGTGGCAATTCACGAGCCCCGGCGTCACAAGACACCCGCGACCGTCCACGCGCAGCGTCTCAACGCCCTCGTTTCCGTCCGGAGCGCTCCCACCGCCGACAGCGGCGATACGGTTCCCCTCAACGACGACGTGCCCGTCGGCATACTCCGTGCCGGCGGGGTCCACCGTCGCGACGGCGCAGCCCTGGATGACGACGCGGGGCGGTGTGCCGGTCACGCTGCCCCTGCCCTTTCGGCAGCGAGGCGGACGGCGTCCAGGATCTTCTCGTAACCCGTGCAGCGGCACAGGTTACCGGCCAGAGCCTCCCGTATCTCCGCGTCGCTCGGCTCGGGCTTCCGCCTCAGCAGGTCGTGGGTGGTGACGATGAGCCCGGGCGTGCAGAAGCCGCACTGCACCGCCCCTGTCTCGACGAAGGCCTCCTGCACCTGGTGCAGCGCCTCCCCCTCGGCCAGCCCCTCGACCGTCAAGATCTCACACCCGTCTGCCTGCCCGGCCAAAACCAGGCACGAGCAGACGAGAACGCCGTCGAGGTACACCGAGCACGAGCCGCACTCGCCCTGCTCGCAGGCGTTCTTCGACCCGGGCAGAGCCAGACGCTCCCTGAGCACGTAAAGCAAGCTCTCGCCTTCCCAGACACCGTCCACCTCGTGCCTCTCGCCGTTCACCGTGTACTTCAGGCGCATCCGTTCACTCCCCGTTCCCGTACTCTTCCCACGCCCACGCGAATGTGCGGCGTGCCAGCACGCCAACGGCATGCCTCCGGTAGGCGGCGGTACCCCTGACGTCGTCTATCGGGCGGGTCGCCTCGCTCACCAGCTCGCCGAAGCGCGCGAGCGCCGTCTCGTCCACGGAGCCGCGCTTGCTCCACAAATCTCCTTCTTCCAGAACACCCTCGATGAAGCTCTCGGCCTCGTGGGCCCTCAGAGGGGTCGGGCCGGCGGAGCCTATGCAGCTCCCAACCTTGCGCTGGTCGGGGTGCAGCGCGAGGCCGAAGGAGCACAAAGCGATGACCATGGCGTTGCGGGTGCCGATCTTAGAGTACTGCTGTGGCCCCCCGGCCTCGGGAACGCGGAAGGCGAAGATCAGCTCGTTTGACTCTAGTACGTTCTTCTTCGGCCCGGTGACAAACTCCTCGATAGGCACGATACGCCTCCCTTCGGTGGAGGCCAGTTCGACCTCGGCGTCGGAGGCGTAGAGCGGCGGGAGCGCGTCGCCCGAAGGGGAAGAGCTGGCGATGTTGCCGCCGATGGTGCCCCGGTTCCGGATCTGGGGTGAGCCCACGGTGCGCGAGGCGATCGCCAACCCTGGTAGCGGGGCCGAGAGCCCTTCGATCGCCCGCGTGTAGGTCACCCCCGCCCCCACCCGCAAGTGCCCGTTCTCCCACCCCCACTCCCTCAACTCGGGCACCCGTGTGAGGTCCAGGATGTGCTCCGGCCGCTCGCGGTCGAAGTTTAGTTCCACCATGACGTCGGTGCCACCGTGTATAGGCACGGCCTCGGGGTGGGCCGCCTTCATCTCGAGCGCCTCCTGCCAGCTCTCCGGCTGAAGAAACGCCACGTCTCTCCCTTCCTACTGGCCGACCTCGAAGGTGCCGGCCACGGGGAGCAGTAGCAAGGCTATCTCGTGAAGCAGCTTCCTTGTGCGTTCTGCCATCTACTAACCTCCTCCGGGTAGAGCCCTCCGCAGGGGGGCCTGGTTCGCCCACCCGAAATATACACGTCTCGAGAACCCAGCTCATTGGCCAGAGGGACGAAAACGACGCGACCCGTCTTCTCCGCCTCGAGGGCCCCATGTTCGACCACTCTGGTAGAGTGCATTATGCCTCCCGGGGGGTAGAATAAGGAGCGCCATGTTAATTGATGTGTACGCGCACGGGGTCTGCCCCTGGTGCTGCATCGGCGAGCGCAGGTTGGAGAAGGCCCTCGACAAACGTCTCGATCGAGATGCGAACCCGCTTAGAGCTTACCGAGCAGACCCGCTCCAGCGCAGAGGAGGAAGCAAGAATGCTCCGCGAAGAGAACGATCGCCTCAAAGCCGAGCTGGAGGCCGAGCGGGGCAAGGGGTTCTGGCAGCGTTTGTTGGGAGGGTAGCAGGGCTTACGGAGGTAGAAGGTAGCGAAGCCGATAAAGAAAAGTTGCTGTTCCTCCGCAATTTCGAGTTCCCGGACGTGTCTCGTATTGTCGTTAGCCTGGCAGCCATTATTCGTACTTCGCTAGACGCACAACCTGGTGGAAATGTCGAGGCATTGGAGCGAGAAGTTGGCACTTTGTTCTCGGACGAAAGCAACCCCCGCCTGAAGGAGCCTCTTCGCTTCAGGGAAGCATGCAACAAAGTGCTTCATGCTGAGCGAGTTGTTCCTGAAACCACAGCGAGTCCTAACGACACCACCGCACCCCTTACGGGACGCCTTACTTTGTATGGACGCCTTGGCAGAAAGGAATGGCGTGCCGAACTTGATTTGAGGCAATATGCGCTGTCAGCCCTAGCGCTCGCCCCGTAGGAGTGCCGCGATCACCCATGTAAGTAACCCTCTCGCGCCGCGAGTTTCCGAGAATTGCAGTTGTGAGACTGTCCGAAAAGTTCCGACTAGCATCAAAACCGAGGCTACATGGACCGACATAGATGAGGGACGAGTCCGTTTTTCGCCGTTGCAAGCTAGCAGCCTAGTTCGTGAAACCTCTCCAACCGACTTTTCGGACAGTCTCTGTAGGAGATCCGTTTTCGCCCTTTTGCAGGGTTTTGAGGCAAGCGGTCACATACCGCTTCGCCCCGGTCCCATCAAGCTAGTACAAGCGGAGTGGCGACAAAGTATCAAGGGTCGGCTGCAAAGTCCGCATAGCACAGGTCCTAACGCATAAGCATCCGAGAGGGTGAATAGAGGTTTCCGAGAACGAGCCTTGTCGGCAATCCGATGAATAAAGGCAACTCGCCGCACCTTGACAACTTTGTAGCTAAGGGTCAAGATCAAAGCAAGTACAGCGAACCCAGAGGAGAGGATCCTGAAGAGACATAAGGATGTAGTCTCGCCCGGTCCAACAGCAGCGGCGGTCGAGGGCCTCAAGTGCGCTGACCTCGTTGATGCCATGGGGCGCCTGCATCGACACCGCTGCCACATCCTAGACCTGGTGAGCCCCACCCCCGGACGAGTGCTGTTCGGCCCGGCCGTGACGATCTCCTACTTCCCGAGCTGTTCGGCCGCCCTTGACCCCGAGCGCTACAACTTCGCCAACCTCTTCTACCAGGCCGTCGGCGAGGACCCGGTGGGCAAGGTCCTGGTGCTGGCGAGCAACGGCTACACGGACGTGTCTATGGGTGGCGGGACGAAGCTCATGCGGCTGCAGGTGCACGGACTCGCCGGCGTGCTTACCGATGGGCGGCTGCGCGACTTCAGCGAGCTCGCCGGCTATGACTTCGCCTCCTATTGCTCGGGCGAGGCGACCCACTGGGGAGGAGGCGAGGTGACGCCTTTTCAGGCGAACGTGCCGGTCGTGGTATCGGGAGTTGGGGTGATGCCGGGCCAGTACGTCTACGCCGACTCCTCCGGCGCCGTTGTCATCCCCGACGGCCAGCTCGACGGAGTGTTGGCCGAGGCGCGGAAGATCGAGGCCGCGGACGAGCGATTTCGCGCCGAGATTGTGCGTGAGGACCTGTCGGGCTCGCCTGAGGGCCGCGGAGGAGAGCGATGAGCGACTTGGTCCAGGGCGGCACCGCTCTAAGCCGGGTTGAGCACGGGGGTGACCAGAGGTGCGACGATGGTGCCGCCGTCCCTGATCACCCGAAGGAGTTTTTATGTGGGGGCTCGTAAGGTTACTAGGAAGATACTCTCAACGAAAGGGGTAAAAACGAATCGCCGACAATACGCATTAGCGGCAGCTGGGTGAATAGAGGCCTACCCAAGCATGGTGTGTAGCAAGGCGCGTCGTCGACGGCCGTCAGCACACAAGGTTGGGACTCAGCCTATTGAGCAAAAAACAAGGCGTACGCACCCATAGCTGCTCCTGCGAGGATGCTGATGAAGCTAGCGTAACCAAAAATGTACTCCCAGACACTTGTGCCAGATCGGGCCTCCTCTCTTTCGACGAGCTGCGTCCAGGTGATCTGCCCTGAAAGAAACTTGCCGTAGTCCCTGTGCCAGGAATCAAAGGCGTGTTGGTAGTTGTGGACTCGAAACGCTCGGAGAAAGCCGACGAATATCAAACCGGCGACGAAGCAGCTTAAGGCCAGTTTAGGCGTCAGCATCGCCCGCACGCTTTCGGCCCTCCCCAGAAACGTCAGCGTGGCAACCACACCGCCAGAGCTCACCAAAAAGAGAAAGTTCACGGCCGCGTTGGCGGCATCGGTCAGTACTGTGTAAAGCTGTTCAGATCTCTCGGTTGCGTAATTCGTTTGCTGATTTGTTGGCTGTTTTTCGGACTCAGGCATGATTATCTATTTAGTATTCTCCGTTAGACGAGCGAAACTCTCGTATTCATCTTGGGGTTTCGGCCAGCCAACGCTCGTACAGCATCCTGCTCCTCTCACGAACCGACCGGTTGGAGATGACAGCCGCGAGGTAGTGAAGCGCTATGATAGCCGTAAAGCGGAGCCACCGCTTCCACCGTAACCCTGGAATGGCTAGTAAGGCGAGCACGATAAGCACGTCCGCGGAGAACTTAGGGTGATAGCTGTGGTCCCGACCGTACTGAATATTCAGTCCTATGGAGAAGACGGTACCCCAACCGTACGGGGTGCCTAACCTGCTTCTGCCATACGCTACCCCCTTGGCCCTTTCCTCGTCGGAGAGTTCAGTATCCAAGACGATCCCGTACGACTCGCCGTCAAAGTAGTCCGAGAAGGGGTGTTCAATTATACCTTCGACGGTTGCATCCATTATGTTGCCCTCGTAAGAGATCATAGCCACGTGGCTCCATATGCTGTGCTCGGCGCTCACTCCCGACTGGAAGTACATGATCAGCCAGCTCAAGAACGAGGTTCTCGTATGCATGAGGAGCATATCTGACGGCCTAAAGACGCTAAGGTCCGGGAAATTCTCGGGGGTCATCAAGCGCCCGCCCAGCTTCCGTATGGACTCCGGCGCGTATTTACCTCGTTGAGAGAGGTAGTCGCGGTAGTCAAGTAAAGCAAACAGCACAGGCCTATCCTAATAAGAACTCCTATAGTCCTCAACGGATCATTTCTCGGAATCCCGCATAGCCCCGGTCCGCTGGGGTTAGGTCCACCACCGGGCAAGAGGGTCCGCAAAGTATTATGCGGAAGTTAGCGGGGTAAGCCCGGGCGGTCCTGGGGCGTTAGGACCGGGGCTCACCGCCAAGCACTTAGGAGGCTTTGCTCTGAGGCTTCCGTTCTGTTCTGGTCAAGGGTATAGTCGGGTCGTAAGCGGTTGTAGGGGAAGAGAACGTCTGCCGGTATGAGCGTTCGGTGCAGGATGAAATCCAGGAAGAGTCCGGCGAGGAGCGCGATCCGCTGAAGGAGACCGTAGGCACCACCCTTGAATCCATCCGCCGCCAGATAGAAGAGGGCTCCGGCAAGGTGGGGCCCCCACCACCGACGGAATAAAGGTCCTGGATCAAGAACTCCCGTCCGGCGCGTCTTCGACCACGGCGTCGGCTTCTATCTCTACGAGCATCTCCGGCGAGATGAGCCGCCGCACCTCGACCATGCTCGTCGCCGGACGGACCTCCCCGAAAAACTCCCCGTGCGCCCGGCCGACCTCCTCCCAATCGTCTATGTTAGTTACGTAGATCCTGGTACGTACCACGTCTTCCAGGGCTGCCTCAGCCCTCCCGAGCGCCGCCTCGACGTTCTCAAGCGCCTGTTTCGCCTGAGCGTAAGGATCGCCCACCCCCACGATGCTCCCACCCTCGCCGGTCGCGGTCGTCCCCGAGACGTAGACGAAAGGCCCGATGCGCACCGCCCGCGAGTAACCCACCGCGTCTTCCCACCATGCCCCGCTGCTCACGTTCTCGCGCCGCACCTTCTTCTCCCTGCTGCTCGGGCTCGGATCGTACTCCTATTCCGACACTTCGAGGACCTTCGGGTCGCGTCCGTGGCTGGCTGCGAACGAGTCGATCATGGCCCGGGCTATGCTAACCTTGGGCGGAAGCTTGGGAAGGTTATCTACACGGTACCAGCCGGCGTCCTCTATCTCGGCGGGCTCGATCCGCAACTCCCCGCCGGCGTAATCGGCGGTGAACCCGATCATAAGCGAGTTCGGGAACGGCCACGGCTGGCTCCCGAAGTACCGGAGGTTCTCCACCTCGATCCCGACCTCCTCGCGCACCTCCCGCCCTATGGTCTCCTCGATAGACTCGCCGGGTTCGACGAAACCGGCCAGCACGCTGTACATCCCTTCCGGGAAGCCGGGTGAGCGTGCCAAGAGAACCTCGTTCCCGCGCTTCACCAACACGATCACCGCCGGGCTCAAGCGCGGGTAGAAGAGCATCCCGCACCTCGGACACTCCCTCGCGAGCTCGTCCGATCTGGGAATCGTCTCGGTCCCGTCCCTGCCGCAGAACCGGCTGGTCCGGTTCCACTCCACAATCTGCTTCGCCCGCCCCGCCATACCGAAGAAAGCCTCGTCGGTGCTCCACAAGCTCCGCAGGTCCCGAAATTCCGTCCCCTCCGGTGCCTCCGCATTAGGTTCGAGCTCGACGGCCCAACACCGCCGCCCGTCCAGCGCGCCCACCGCCCGAAGAAACAGCGCCCGCAGCCCGAGATCCTCCAAAGAAGCCTCTCGCGGCACGTCGGCCTGCTCTCCCCGACACACCAACATCCGCTCGCCGCGGAACGCGAACCACAGGGCCGCTTCCGTGTCAACCAACGGCTAGGCGCGCCCGTCGAGGCGGGCGGCCAGGTATTCGGCCGGGTGTTGGGCGCGGCGGCCGGTGCCGCCCAGGATCTGCTCCCGGCAAGAAGTCCCCGGAGCTACCACGACGCTCTCGTTCGCCTCCCTGACCGCCGGGAAGAGCCTTCTCTCCCCCATCTTTATCGAGACCTCGTAGTGCCCCTTCTCGTACCCGAACTGTCCGGCCATCCCGCAACATCCGGAGTCCACTACCGTAACTTTGGTACCGGGCGCGAGCGCGAGCACTTCTTCGGTAGGCCCGGTACCGACGAGCGCCTTCTGGTGGCAGTGGCCATGCAAGAGGACCGGCGAACCGCCCCGCAGCGGCAGCTCCACGTCGAGCTCGAGCAGGGCCTCTTCGAAGAGGCGGGTGGCCTCGGCGAGCTCCTCCACGCGCTCGTCGTTGGGGAGGAGCTTCCGGTAGTCGTCGCGCAGGGTGAGGATGCAGCTTGGCTCTAGCCCCACGAGGGGTATCCCGCGCTCCACAAGCGGCATCAGCAGATCGAGGTTGCGCCTGGAGTTCTCGCGAGCTTCGTCCACGAGACCTGCGGAGAGCATCGGGCGGCCGCAGCAGACGACCCCGGGCAGGTGGACGCGAGCGCCGGCGGCAGCGAAGAGGTGGACAGCGCCGATCCCGATCTCCGGCCACTGGTACTCGGTAAAGGTGTCGTTGAAGAGCGCGATCTCCGTCGACCCCACCCCTTGCGGCAGTTCGGAGAAGCGCCTGGAGAAGGTCTTCATCGTCACCTTCGGCAAGGATCGGCGCGGGTCTACCCCCGCAACGGCGGCGGCGCGACGAGCGAGGCGGGTGTTCGTGATGGCGTTGTAGAGGGAGGGGACGAGGGCGGCGAGGGCGAGTCCCTGGCGGATGTTCCCGGTCGCCTTTTGGAGGAGCGAGAAACCGTGTTTTTGGCCCATCTGGTTGAGGACCTCGGTCTTCATGCTGGCGACGTCCACCTGGGAGGGGCACTCGGCCTTGCACGCCTTGCAGCCGACGCACAGGTCCATGACCTCCTTCATCTTCTCGCCGGTCAGCTCCTCGGGCGGGAGGGTGCCGTCGAGCACCGAGCGCAGCATGTTCGCCCGCGCGCGGGTGGTGTCCTGCTCGTCTAAAGTGACCATGTACGAGGGACACATCGTGCCTGTGTTCTTCTTGCGGCAGAAGCCCGACCCGTTGCATAGCTCGACGGCGGAGGCGAACCCGCCCTGATCCGTGAAGTCCAGGTTCGTGCCTACAGGCAGTCGCTTGCGCCCGGGACCGATGCGGAGCTGGCGGTTCATCGGGTGCGGATCCACGATTACGCCAGGGTTCAGCACCCCCTCGGGGTCCCAGGCTCTCTTTATCTCGGAAAACGCCCGCAGGATCTCCGGCCCATACATCCTCTCCAGGAACTCCGAGCGCGAGAGACCGTCGCCGTGCTCGCCGGAGATAGAGCCCCCGAGCTCGTTCACGAGGCCGGCCACTTCCTCGGCGATGCGCCGCATTCTCTTGACGCCCTCCGGATCCGAGGTGTCCAAAGCCGGACGGACGTGTAGCGTCCCGACCGACGCGTGCCCATAGAAGCAGGCCCAGGTGTCGTTCTCCTCGACGATCTCCTCAAAGCGAACCACGAACTCCTCCAGCCGATCCGCAGGCACCGCCGCGTCCTCGACGAAGGCGACTGGCTTCTCCTTGTCGGTCGTCCCCAAGAGCAGCGGCAGGATGGACTTGCGAAGCTTGCCCGTCTGGGCCATCTCTTCCTTCGTCCGCAAGGGCACCGCCACCCGCGCCCCCACCCTTTCGGCCAGCTCGTCCAGCCCCTCGAAACGCTCGTCCAACTCTTCTTGCGTCCCGCTCCACTCGACGATCAGCACCGCCTTCGGCTCTCCCCTGACAAAACGGGTTGAACCCTTATAGGCGGGGGTCGCGCGCGCTCGGCCTATCGCCACGTCGTCCAAAAGCTCGATCGCCGAGGGGCTCTCCTTGAGCAACTCGACCGTCGCGCGGGCTGAGGCCGCCAGCGAGTCGAACTCGATCGAAGCCATCGCCCGCGCCGGAGGCAGCTCCTGAAGCCGAAAGTCCCCGCGGGTAATGACGGCCAAAGTCCCCTCAGACCCACAGACGAGCCGCGTCAGGTCCACGGTATCCGGATCTATCAAGGCGTCGAGGCCGTAGCCGGAGACGCGACGGATTAGCTCGGGGAAGCGACGTCTTATCTCGTTTTTGTACCGCTCGCCCACCACAAGGGCATTCTTCAAAAGCCGGGCTTCGGTCCCTCCTCTCCTGGCGCGCCGTTCGGCTTCATCTCTGGGCAACGGCTTCAGCTCGACGGTCTCGCCGCTCGCGAGGACGCAGCGAAGGCCCAATATCTGGTCCGCGGTCATCCCGTAGACGAGCGAGCGCATACCGGCCGCGTTGTTGCCGACCATGCCGCCCAAAGTAGCCACGTCCGCGGTCGAGGTGTCGGCCCCGAAGACGAGGCCGTGCGGTTCGACGAGTCCGTTTAGCTCCGCCTGTATAACCCCCGGCTCCACGGAGCACCGCCGCCCGTCGTGGTCCACCTCGATCACCCGCTGCATCAGAGAGGTGTCGAGGGTTATCCCCGGCGCGGTAGCCTGCCCGGCCAGGGACGTGCCTGTGCCGCGCGGGGTGATGGAGAGGCCCAAAGCCCGGGCCGCGGCCAAAGCCTGGCGGACGTCCTCCTCCGAGCGGGCGACGACCACCCCGACCGGTCTTCTGAGGTATATGGAGCCGTCGGTGGACCAGAGGGCCCGGGAGGCCGGGTCGGTGCGGAAATATCCCTCCAGTCGGCCACCGAGGTTTTCTTTGAGTCGGCGCTCTAGGGAGGTCGACGAGTCGAGCATGGTTCCGATACGCTTTCTAGGGCCCCGGAGCGCCAATTCTCGAGTGGACCGTAGCTGGTCTCTTTTGCGCCTCGCGCTCGGCACCCGTGTTGTACACTCGGGCTTAGTTTACCGGTTCTACGAGCGCGAAGCCGCCCCCGTAAGGGCCGGGTCGAAAAAACGGAGTCCTGGACTTCCGGCGCGCTGCCGCGCTGCCCATCACCTATGCTTTCTAGGGGAGCACCGACCCGGCGGAGTGGCCGGGTAGTGACGCGGCGTCCACCCGACGTCGGTGGTGCTACCGCAGTGTTCCCTCCACACTCGCAGAGGCTGGGCTCGAATGTGGCGGCACTCCGACGGCCGGCGCTCTCGGAGACGCACCGGCCGTCGGGACTGTAAACGCCTCCCGGGGCGCTAAAGGTCGCTTCAGGGTAGACGCCGGACTGGTTGGCGCTCGCAACGATGGTTTGACTGGGCCCGGTAGGTCGCCTACACTGCGCTGCGGCTGGTCGGTTCGACCAGATGTACAGTCGGGAAAGGGGAAAAGTGATGGCCATCGAGAAGTACACGACTACCGTGGTGGGCGCCTACAGCGTGCCCAGATGGTACGAGGTTTTGGAGAAGCAGGTCGAGGCGGGGGCGCTTAACATAGAAGACATGCGAGACGCCCAGTCGCGGGCCTCGCAGGCGGCGATCCTCGAGCAGGAGGCGGCCGGCATCGACGTCTTCAACGGCGGCGAGATGCACCGGCGCCAGAACAACCGCCACGCCCCCCCCAACGCGATGCTCAACTTCTTCTGGCAGAAGATGCCCGGCTTCGAGAAGGACCCGAGCGCCGAGTACGGGCTCGTGACGCGCCCCACGCCGATCACACCCAAAGACGAGAACGTCACCCATCCAGGGGCCGTGGCCACGGGGAAGATCGAGTACGGGGATTTGGGGCTGGTAGACGAGTTCAGGTTCGTCACCCGCTACGCCAGGGACCCCGAGAAGGTGAAGGTCACCATGACGGGTCCGCATATGCTGGCCAAGGTGGCCCACGACGAGTACTACGACGGGGACCTCTCCCGGATGATGATGGACATAGCGGAGGTGATCAACCAGAACTTCAAGGAGCTCGAAGAGGCGGGCTGCAAGCACATCCAGCTCGACGAACCTTTGTTCGCGGTCGGGGGAATCTCCACGGAAGAGGTCGAAGCGGCCATAGAGGCCAACAACGCTTGCTGGGAGGGTGTCGGGGCCTTCAAGTGGACGCACGTGTGCCAGGGCAACTACTCCGTCAGCGAGGAGTACGACCAGGGCGATCAGATCGGGCACCGCTACTTCGACGTCGAGCAATACCCCACGGAGCTGATCTGCCAGCTGGAGGTCGACGCGATCATGAACGAGGGGGACATGACCCCCGAGTACGAGGGACACCTCAGAAACCAGCAGATCGCGGTAGGAGTTGCGGACGTGCAGGACAAGCACGTAGAGTCGCCGGAGGAGTTGGTCGAGCGGATAGACCAGTGGGCGGCGTGGCTACCTGAGGAGCAGACGCTGATCACGAGCAGTTGCGGGATGAACCACCTGCCGCGGGAGGTGGCTTTTGGGAAGTTGGCGGCGATGGCGCAAGCCAGGGACCTCCTGCGCAGCAACGGGCGCTGATCGGCCCACAGAAGTTGCCCGTCACTCCCCACGCGACTGACGTATGGAGTCGAGCAGGAGGCTGACGTCCGGCACGTAAACCTTCTCTAGCAGGATGCGATCAGCGAAGTCGCCGGGGAAGTCCATAATGTAGTCGTAGGCTAACGCTCCGGACACGACGATGCGCACGGGTTAACCCCCTTTGGCTTCTGTCCGGGTCCGCGATTCCGCGCCCAGCAGCTTCATGGTCGCGTGAACGAACATCTTCACGCCGATGGGCAGGGTGTCCTCGTCGATGTCGAAGCTCGGGTGGTGATTCGGGTGGGTGATGCCCTTCTCTTCATTCTGCGTGCCCACCAGGAAGAAGACCGTCGGAGCAACTCGCTGGTAAGCCGAGAAGTCCTCCCCACCCATAGTCGGGGCCGGCGCCTCGACGGCCTCTTCCCCGAATAGCTCCCGCGCCGTCTCCTCTACTACACGCGCGACTTCCTCGTCGTTGACCACGGGGTCGGGTCCGCGGTAGTACTCGAAGGAGAAGGAGGCCCCATGCGCATCGGCGACGCCCTTGACGACACGCTCCATCAGCTTGGGGATCTTCTCTCGAACCTCCTCGTCGAAGGCGCGCATTGTCCCCTCCATCTCCGCCTTGTCGGGAATGACGTTGAACGCGGTCCCCCCGACGATCTTCGTCACCGACACAATCGCGGCGTCCCTAGCGTCGGTGTTGCGCGAAACGACATGCTGGAGGTTCGTCACCACCTGGGCAGCCACCGCCATAGGGTCTACCGTCAGATGCGGCCAACCTGCGTGGCCGCCCGCTCCCTCCACCACGATCTCAAACCTATCCGGCGCGGCCAACACCGCGCCACTACTTATGCCCACCTTGCCCACCTCGAGCGACGCTGCGAGGTGTAGGCCGATGACCGAGTCCGCCCCGTCTACGACCCCCGCCTCCACCAGCTCCTCGGCCCCGCCGTAGGGCAACTCCTCGGCGTGCTGGAAGACGAAGCGCACCTCGCCGTTGACGTGTTCCCTCAGCTCTCCGAGTACCTTGGCGGTGCCGAGCAAGATGGCGATGTGTCCGTCGTGGCCGCAGGCGTGGGCAACGCCCTCATTCTCCGAGGCGAACGGTAACCCCGTCTCCTCTTGCACAGGCAATGCGTCCATATCCGCTCTTATGGCGATTGTGCGGCCCGGGTTTTCGCCCACGAGCCGTGCGAGCACGCTCGTCTCGGTGGGCCTGGAGAGCTCCAAGCCGGCACCAAAGGACTCCAGCGTCTCGTAGACGAATCGAGAGGTCTCCACCTCCTCGAAAGACAACTCGGGGTTCTGGTGCAGACGACGGCGCCACTCTACGAGCTCGTCCCCGATGTCCTCGACTAGTCTACCGATCGCCGCTGTGTCGATGGCTATCTACCTCCTCTTCGTGGGGCGATCTCGTGCCTCCCCTGTAGGCGCGGGCCTTGAATTATGCCAATCTCGCGCTCAAAAAGCGAAATTCGCCCCGCGTCCCATCCTCTCAACTCCGCTTCACCCCAATCGGGTACCTATCGCTACGTGACTCGGCTAGTTGGGGGCCCTTCGTTCACGTAGAGAGCCGTGCCGTACGCCTCCGAGCGATGTTTCTCGAATTCGCCCACCACCCGTGGAACAGTCCAGGTGAGATTTTGCTGTATCAATCCGGCCGGAAATCTGCTATATTGATCTTTTGGCTTGGAGGAGCCGGACTTCACTATGTAAGCCGGCAGAGACCGCAGAGACGAAGGAGTTTTTGCCGTGCGCAGCGTCGTGACTGGCTCATTGGCCTACGATTACATCATGAACTTTCCTGGCGATTTCAAGGACCACATCCTGGAGGAGAAGGCCCACACACTGACCGTCAGCTTCCTGCTCGACTCCTTACGCTGGTCGCGCGGGGGCGTTGCGGGTAACATCGCCTACTCTTTGGCGCTGCTCGGAGAGCGCCCGCTGGTGTTCGCGACGGTGGGAGGGGATTTCGAGGAGTACCGGGAGTGGATGGAGAGCAAGGGCATCGACGCCTCCGGCATCGTCGAGATCGAGGACGACTTCACGGCGTCTGCCTTCATCAACACCGACCAAGCGAACAACCAGATCGTGGCGTTCTACCCCGGGGCGATGGCGCAGGCCAAGGAGCTCTCTATCGAGGAGCTGGGCCTGAGCTCCGACGACCTGGTAATTATCTCGCCGACCGACCCCGAAGCGATGACAGGCTACGCCGAGGAGTGCCGCTCTTTAGGCGTCCCGTTCCTCTTCGACCCCGGCAAGCAGACACCCCAACTGGAGGGTGAGCAGATCCTGGCCGGCCTCGAGGGTGCGAGCGTCTTTATCGGCAACGACTATGAGCTCGGCATGATGTCCCGCAAGACAGGCAAGAGCGAGGAGGAGCTTATCGCCTCGGCTCCGCTCACGGTGGTCACGCGCGGCGACGAAGGATAGACGATCTACACCGACGGGGAGGAGGAGTTGGAGATCCCGGTCGCCCCGATATCGGAGGTGGTCGACCCTACCGGCGCCGGCGACGCCTACATCGCCGGGCTGGTCTTCGGACTGGTGCGCGACTTCCCCCTGGAAGTCACGGGGCGCGTCGCGGCCCTGGCGGCGGCCTACACGGTCGAGCAACACGGGCCCCAAGCACATACCTACACGCCCAACGAGTTCGCCGAGCGCTACGTGGACGCGTTCGGCCCGTCCGAAGAGGTCGAGACTTTAGTCGAGGAGTCGGCGACACGGTAAGACGATCGCTCGGTAAGAAACGCACGAAGGAGGGTACGATGATAAAGAGCTACGACGTAAAGAACATCGACCTGGCCGATGAGGGCCGCCTACATATCGAGTGGGCTGAGAAGGAGATGCCGGTACTGCGCCAGATCCGGGAGCGCTTCGAGGAGGAGCGCTCCTTGGAGGGCTTGCGTATCTCGGCCTGCCTGCACGTCACCTCCGAGACCGCCAACCTGGCGCGCACCCTGGCGGCCGGCGGGGCCGACGTGGTGGTGTGCGCCTCCAACCCGCTCTCCACGCAGGACGACGTGGCGGCGTCGCTGGTCGCCAACGAGGAGATACCGGTCTACGCGATCAAGGGCGAAGACAACGACACCTTCCACAGCCACCTCGAATCCGCGCTTGAGCACAACCCACATATAACCATGGACGATGGCGCGGACCTGGTAACCTTCGTCCTCAAACAGCGCTCCGACCTGATCGAGAACATGCTCGGCTCGACCGAGGAGACGACGACCGGCCTCAACCGCCTCAAAGCCATGGCCACGGACGAGGTTTTGAAGTTCCCGGTCATAGCAGTCAACGACGCCAACACCAAGTTCCTTTTCGACAACCGCTACGGCACCGGCCAAAGCACCATCGACGGCGTCATCCGGGCGACCAACATCCTCCTGGCCGGCAAGACCTTCGTGGTCGGCGGCTACGGCTACTGCGGACGCGGCATCGCCGAGCGCGCCCGGGGCTTGGGGGCGAACGTGATCGTCACCGAGGTCGACCGGGTCAGGGCTTTGGAGGCGGCGATGGACGGCTACCGGGTGATGCCGATGGCCGAGGCGGCGAAGCTGGCTCACTTCATCGTGACGGCGACCGGCAATAAAGGCGTGGTCACCGGCGAACACTTCGCCGCGATGAGGGACGGCGCAATCATTGCCAACAGCGGCCACTTCGACGTGGAGATCGACATCCCGGCTCTGGAGGAGATGAGCGTCGAGAAGCGCCAGCCGCGGGCGTTCGTCGAGCAATATTTTCTCGAGGACGGGCGCGAGATCAACCTCCTCGGGGAGGGACGCCTGGTAAACCTCGCCGCCGCCGAAGGCCACCCGAGCGTCGTCATGGACATGTCGTTCGCGAACCAGGCCCGGGCCGCCGAGTTCCTACTCAACAACAAGGGGAAGCTCGAGCACAAGGTCTACCCACTGCCCGAGGAGGTAGACCGCGAGATCGCCGGCCTCAAGCTCCAGGCTATGGGCATAGATATAGACGAGCTCACCGACGAGCAGGCCCGCTACCTCGCCTCCTGGGAGGAAGGTACCTAAAGGGCAGTACTTACTCCCGTAGTGGACCTGCTTCAGGTCCGTGGACACACCGAGACTCGGTGATGACCGTCTACGGAGAGGAAAATGAAGCGCAGTACCGACAAGTTTGAGGTCGTCGAGCGGAAGATCGTTTCGGACCGCTGCGTGGTTCTCGACATCGTCGCAGCAACCGAGCTGCCCCAGCTCTGGGCCAACCGTTCGACGGGCGCGGCTGTGGGGCACGGACGAGATGGTGAGCAGCCCGGACTACGTGCTCTCGGTGCATCGCCGCTACGCGGAGGCCGACTACGATGTCATCTCCACGAATACCCAGGGACTTCTAACGCATTGCGCACTAGCCCGAACATTGGACGGCTATGGGCCCGTTCACTGGATGTATCTCTCGTGGAGCGGAATCGGGCTCGCGCGCCGGGCGGTCTCCGATGCCGGGCGCGCCGACGAGTGTGCTGTGGCCTTCAGCCCGAGTGGCGACATCGACACCCCGGAGGGCCAGAGGACGTGGACCTCAGTTACGGCATCGACCTTCTGACGGTGCAGCTCGCGCTCAACGGGACCACGCACGTCTGTGCGATCGACCTCTAGAAGCACACCGTCGCCAACGCTATGGCGAGCGCCTTCCGCAACGGGGTCGTCGATCGGGGACAGCCCAGAGCGCCGACCTTTACCCGTGGGTTGCTGAGGAGCGCTAAGAGGTGATTGTCGCAAGCCTCTACCACATGCTGGTGGACCCGCTCGAGCAGGGCGTGACCCATCGCTCGCGTGACTACTGGGACCGCAGCCTCTTCGACCACATCCGTAAGCTACCAGAGGCCCTCGCCCCGGCGGCATCGCCTACCTCATGCAGCTGGCGCTCCTCAGCCAACAACGGATCGCGGAGCTGCTCGACGAGCAGGGCCTCGCGGCGCGCGCGGCGTCGACTTCGGCTTCTTCGAGTTCATCGCGCCGTTCGCCAGCAGCGGGAGCAGATCCTGCGCGTGGAGGCCCTCACTGACGCCTACCACCTCACGTTTGCCCGGGGACACGGTAGAGAGGCTGCGTACCCCTGGGCATCGGACGCCGTTCTCGAGGCGACAGTGGCCGACGATCCCAGCAGCCGGGTGGCTTTCGCGGAAAAGCTCTTAGCTACAGGTCGCCGTCGCGGCGTAGCTCGTCGACTCGGTTGGTCTCCTCCCAGGGGAAGCCGTCCTCTTCGCGGCCAAAGTGGCCGTAAGTAGCGGTCGCTGCGTAGATCGGGCGCTTGAGCTCGAAGTCGCGGATTATAGCTCCCGGCCTCAGGTCGAAGTGCTCCTCGACGAGGGAGTTGAGAAGCGAGAGGTCCACCTCTTCGGTCCCGAACGTATCGACCATCACGCTCACAGGTCTTGCCATCCCGATGGCATAGGCCAGCTGGATCATGCACCTCTCGGCTAGGCCCGCGGCTACAATGTTCTTGGCGACCCAGCGAGCGGCGTAGGCGCCCGAGCGGTCCACCTTGGTAGGGTCCTTACCCGAGAAGGCGCCTCCGCCGTGGGAGATAGCCCCTCCGTAGGTGTCCACGACGATCTTGCGGCCCGTGACCCCCGTGTCTCCCAGGGGGCCTCCGGTCACGAAGCGGCCCGTTGGGTTCACCAGAATCTCCGTGTGCTTTTTATCGAAGAACTCCTCGGGGATCACCGGTTCGATCACGGCCTCCAAGAGGTCGCCTTTTATTCTCTCCTCCACCCCCTCCTGGTGTTGGGCACTGATCAGGATCTTCTCCACCGCCACGGGACGAGAGCCTTCGTAACGCACCGTCACCTGGCTCTTGCCGTCGGGCCTCAAGTAGTCTAGGTCGTCATTCTTGCGGACCTCCGAGAGACGGCGCGTCAGAGCGTGGGCGAGCGATATGGGCAGCGGCATCAGCTCCTCGGTCTCCCGGCAGGCAAAGCCTATCATCATCCCCTGGTCGCCGGCGCCTATCTCCTGGATCTCGTCCTCGGTCATCTCGGCGCCAGTCTGGGTACTGTCGGAGGCGCGATCGACCCCTTGCGCTATGTCGGCCGACTGGGGGTCTATAGCGGTTATGACTCCGCAGGTCTCGGCGTCGAAGCCGAACTTGGCCCTCGTGTAACCGATATCGGAGATCTTTTGCCTGACCAAAGCGGGAATGTCTATGTAGGTCTCCGTGGTAATCTCGCCGGCGACCACCACTAACCCCGTAGTAATCAGGGTCTCGCATGCTACACGGGCCTCCGGGTCGTCGTTTATGGCAGCATCCAGGATGGTGTCGGAGATCTGGTCGGCTATCTTGTCCGGGTGCCCCTCGGTCACCGACTCCGAGGTGAACAGGTGCGAGGTACCCGCACCGGACCTCGCGTCGGTCCTAGCCTCGGGACGTTCAATCATGCTATCCGACATGCGTCATACCTTCCCCTTCGCCTAACACTTACATCAAGATGTCTTACTCAAGATGTCTTACTATAGTGGATGCTATGTCGTTATTGAAGAGGTACTGTCAAAAATGTTGTGGATTGGCTCCTGAGATTACGCAGCGTCCTTCTCTTCGTTTCTTTCTACTAACCACCCGTTGACGAACCCCGCCCCAGCTCTCACCAACGGCACCAGGCGTACCCCGTTCTACGCCACCCCCATCCCTGGTCCCCTAGAGAGCAGCTTGTAGATCATCGCTACCCTCGTCTCCCTCGATCCCCACCCTTCGTCGGGCCCGTCCTCGCCCTAACCAGTGCAAATGGTGACTCTATCGGGTTGGTAGTGCGCGAGTGACGCCAATGCTCGTCCGGGGACTCATAGTAGCGTAGCAATGCCTCCTCCTCGTCGCCCGCGATCGCCTCGGTCTTTGGTCACTCGACGACAGATAAGAAGATTACCGCTAGTCAGCGTGAAGTGTAGAGCGGGTACTCTTGGAGGAAGGCGAAGAGGCTTCGGGCCAGGTCGTTCTGGGCGGTCGCGCTGGATCGAGCCGCCGAGGCTCTGGTCGCGTAAGGCAGCCCCCGAACGCGGCGAACCACAGGAAAGTGACCAGGCTCGGGGCGATCAAGGTGCCGAAGACGAACTCCCGGATGGTGCGACCTCTTTAGCGCGCCGATCCCCGTAGAGGTCGTAGCCATCGTCGTTCTCGCCGTCCACAAACAGCCAGTACCCATCCCGGTCGAAGTCCGGGCGGATGTGGGCGGGCTTCTGGAACCAGACCGGGGTGTAGGCATACTCCAGCTCGCGACGCTGCACGACGTACTCGGCGTTCGGGAAGTGGCCGACGGCCCCGAGTGGTCGAGGTATAGGTGCGACTGGACGAAGAAGCGCACCAAGGCTGGGTCTACGTCTATACTTTAGAGCTGGTTGACTACGACGTATTTTTCCTCCACCACCGGCTCGTAGGCGTCGATGATCGTGTCCCAGTGGGGGGCGCGTCCTAGGCCACCTCCAGCACGTTGCCGCCGTCAGAGAACGTTCCCTCTGGGGTTCGTGGTCAGGAAAATGGTACCAAGACCTCGTAGGGCTCTCCCAGGACCTCGTTCATCTTTGTACTGCGTCTCATTCTTCAGGCTGTCGCAGCTATAAGAAGTACAGTCTCAGGTCTTCCGCCATCCCTTATCCACTTCTACCAATTCTCCATCGACTCACGCAATATGTTCGCGATGTCCACCTCCGTGACCTCCTTCGGCGTACCCACGAGCAAACGTTGTTGCTTCATAGCCCCGTCCACGAGTTCGTCTATGTCGTCCTCGTCGTACCCTAGTTCCCTGACCCCTTTGGGGGCGCCCACGTCCTTCATGAGCTGTATCAGGATCTCCGGCAGCGTGTTCTCGTCGGCTTTTTCTATCGTCTCGCCGGAAAGGAGCTCGGCCACGCGACGGTGCCGCTCCGGCATCGCGTCGTAGGTGAACCGGAACGCGGCCGGGGCCGTCACGATCACCGACCACCCGTGCGGCACGAACGGATGATCCCGAGGGTAGCCTGGCGGCTGATACTCGTGCTTGAGGCCGGCTATGGGGTACGCGCAGGCGTGCGGGATGTGCACCCCTGCCGACCCGAAGCCTACCCCCGCCAGCGACGCTCCGAGCATCATCGCCCCCCGGGCTTCTACGTCCTCGCCGTTCTCTACGGCGCGCCTAAGATACATCCCCCCGTATTCAAGCGCCTTGCTCGACCATATGTCCGCGATCGGGTTCGCCCCCTGATAGGGGGGCCGCTCGTCCGGGCTCTCCGGCGCGGGACGCTGGTCGTAGGGCTTGGAGATAAAGGACTCGGCGGCGTGGCACACCACATCCAGGCCCGACGAAGAGGTCACCTCGGGCGGTAAGCTAATGGTGAGGTTAGGGTCCACGACCCCACGGTGAGGCCTCAAATAAGCGTGCGAGATGCCGGTCTTGACCCTCTGCTCGGGGATGTCGAGGATGGCGACCGTCGTAGCCTCGGCGCCCGTGCCCGAGGTCGTGGGCACCGCCAAGAGCGGCTTCAGGGGCGAGGGTGGCGCCTTGCCGCCGCCGATCGGCGGGTTGACGTAGTCCATGATCTTGCCACCGTGCGTGGAGATCAGGTCGGAGACCTTCGCCGTATCGATGCTAGTCCCGCCCCCGACCGCGACGAACCCGTCGAACTCCCCCTCCTTGGCGAAGTCCGCCGCCTCCTGGAAGGAGTCCGCCGTCGGCTCGACCCGCGCCTTTTCGAAGAGTTCAACCTCGATACCCTCGGCCTCGATGAGCTCCTGAATGCGGGGCGTGATCCCAGCCTCGACCACCCCCGGATCCGAGACGAGCATCACCCGGCTCGCCCTCAGCCGGTTGAGCTCCCAGCCGACCTCTTCGGAGGCCCCGGGCCCGTACTTCAAGGGTGTCGCCTCCATCGTAAAGATGGTCTCGTTGCCGTTCTGAGCCATGCTCCTCCTCTCCCCGGCAGGGTTCCCCGTCCCCGCGCGAATACGATGCCTTCGGGCAATATACCCGTGCTCCGAGCCGGCGGCAACCTGCCCCGCCCATCGGGTTGACAGGGACCTAATAGAAAAAACAATACAATCGCTTGGGGCAAGGGATAGAGGAAGCCGAGAACCAGCGGTCCTACGAGCACGGCGACTAGTGCCACCAGCGCCAACGCGAGAACCAACCTGAGAGTCCTCACTAACTTGGGCATCCAGCTGTTCCTGCGGTGCGAGCTCAGGGACGAAGCACGAGCAGAAATGTAGAAAGGAGTCGAGGACAATCGGCAACACTGGGGCCGGACGGCCTCCACCTAGCCACCTCCGAAAACAAGGACGACGAACAAGCGCGTGAAGCCACTTCTCGGCTTGAGTATATGCGCGAAGACTATATGTGCGAATTACAAAAAGAGTGTCTTCGCTAGTATAATGACGCATAAGAAGCGGGTTGATTTGCACGAAATTGCTGACGGCCCCCTTCACGGTGCGAAGAAAGGAGCTTTTGCAGGTGAGCGACGAGAGACATGGCCGGGCCGCGACGGACCCGACGGAGCTGTGGAGACAGTGGTACGAGACGGGCACCAAGATGTGGTCTGACGCCTTCTCGGCCGGGCGGGAGAATTATATGGACCCATACGGTCTGTATAGGCAATGGTTCAACGGCCTTGAGGACTTGCAGGAGCGGATGTTTGGATCCGTAAGCAGGCCGTCGGGGGACGGTAGCAACGCCGCGCCGGTAGTGAGCCAGACCGGGGCAGCGATGAACCCGGCGGCGGCGCAGAAGCCAGCCACCGACGCGGTGGCGGGGCAGGTGGCCGAGGCACAGAACCTGTGGAAGCAGTGGTTCGACGCGGTGTCGGATTCTTGGCAGAAGACCACCGCTCTTGGGACGGAAGCCGTAGATCTCGCGCCCCGGTGGGTGGCGACGTTGGACCAGATCCGGAACAACTTCTTGAGCGCCCAAGGCTACCCGGCCGATCCGTTGCAGTTCGTCGTGCGTTGGTACAACGCCACCAGCGGTCCCCTTTCGGACTTCGTCGGCGACCTTATAGAGCGCGAGAACATCCTGGACACCTCGAGCCGCTTCCTGCAGAGCTACGCGAGCTTCTACAAGGTCTTCCGGCGTGACTCCGAGGAGTACCTGAAATCCCTCTCCATCCCGGTGCGTAGCGACATCACGCGCGTAGCCTCGCTCGTTGTGGCCCTGGAGGACAAGATCGACCGCCTCGAGGAGGTCTTCGAGGACGGTTACGCTAGGCCCGCCACCGCCGAGGCCGTCGGCGGCATAGAAGACCGGGTCAAGGGTCTCGAGAAGAGGATCGACGGCGTGGAGGGCAAGATCGACAAGCTCCTCACCACCCTGGAGAACGCCCCCCAGAACGGCGACGCCCAGGCCGAAGCCGTGCAGGAGGACTCGCAGGCCGACGGAGAGGCTCGGGCGACGGCCGCTGCCCGGCGCAAGGCGCGAGAGCTCGGCGTGGAGCTCTCGGAGGTCCAAGGCACGGGGCTGAACGACCAGATCACGGTAGACGACGTACGTAGGCAGAACGCACGCGAGGAAGGAGAGAGCTAAAGAATGGCGGAACGGGTAAAGAACGACGCAATCCCGTCGGAGGTAGAGAGCTTCTTCGACAAGTACAGCGCGGGGATGAGGGTCCTCCTGGAGGGCGCCCAGGCCGCCACGGGTCGGACGCCCAAGGAGGTCGTCTGGACCAAGAACAAGGCCAAGCTCTACCGCTACGAGCCCAGCGCCGAGAAGAAATACTCGGTCCCGATACTAATGGTCTACGCCCTCATCAACAGACCTTACGTCCTGGACCTCCTGCCGGGCAACAGCTTCATCGAGTACCTCATCGGCGAGGGCTTCGACGTTTACCTGCTTGACTGGGGTATCCCGGGCGACGAGGACAAGGACATGGACTTCGATAACTACATCCTCGACTATCTGCCCCGGGCAGTGAGGAAGGTCCTTAGGACTTCTGGCGCCGAAGAGTTCACCCTCCTCGGCTACTGCATGGGCGGCACCATGTCCGCCATGTACGCCTCGCTCTTCCCCGAGAGCCTCAAGAACCTCGTTCTGCTCACAGCGCCCGTGAGCTTCCCGCGCGACCAGATCGGACAGTATAGTCTCTTCACGAGCGAGAAGTACCTAAAGCCGGACATTTTGGCGGACGCCTTCGGCAACATCCCCGGCGAGATGATCGACACGGGCAACCGGATGCTCAAGCCCGTCACCAACTACGTCGGCACCTACGTGAACATGTGGGAGCGTATCTTTGAGGACAAGCCGATGGAGACCTGGCTCGCGATGAACAAGTGGGTCAACGACGGTCCGCCGTTTCCGGGGCAGGCGTTTAAGACCTGGATCCGAGAGTTCTACCAGCAAAACAAGCTGGTCAAGGGCGAGGTGCGCCTGCGCGGTCGCCAGGTAGACCTCTCCAACATAGAGGTCCCGCTCCTCTCCATCGCCGGTAAAAAGGACCACATCTGCACCCTCCCCCAGGCCGAAGCCCTCATGGATCTCGCCTCTAGCGAGGACAAGGAATTCTTCGTCTTAGACGCCGGCCACGTCGGCCTCATGACCGGCCGCGGCGCCAAAAAAGGCCTCTGGCCCAAGGTCAACGAGTGGCTCGCAGAGCGCTCCGGCGCCTAAAAAGGTAGCCGGCAAACAGAGAAAGGGGGCGGGGCCTTGCGGCCCCGCCCCCTTTCTTCGATCAGACTTACTTCTCCTTGACGTAGGTGCCGGGTGCGTCCTCTATGGGCGGGTATTCGTCGCTGCCCACCTGGGACGGATCGATCTGCTCCCCGGAGTGCTGGCCGAGCCACTCCGTAAAGTCCACCCACCAGGTGCCCTCGTGCTGCTCAGCTTTCTCGAGCCACTCGTCGGCGGTTTCGAATTGGCCGCAGTTATCGCTGACCCAGTAACCTCTACCCTTCTCCGGTGGGCTTACCACGCCGGCGATGTGCCCCCCACCAGCTAGTGTGTAGCGGATGTTCGCGTTGGTGAGCTTGCAAAGCGACCAGCCCGATTTCCAGGGCGCGATGTGGTCCTTCTGGGTGCCCACGGCGTAGGTGTCCCCTGAGATCTTGCCGAGATCTATGGGGCGGCCGCCGAACTCCACCTTGCCCGGCTCTACGAGGTTGTTCTCGACGTAGGTGTTTCTGATGTACCAGCTGTGGGCGTCGCGGGGCTGACGCGTACCGTCGCTGTTCCAGTAGAGCATGTCGAAAGCGGGCGGCTTCTGGCCCATGAGGTAGTTGGTGACTATGTTCGTCCAGATCAGCTGAGTTGGCTGCAAGAGGTTGAACATGTTCTTCAAATGCTGGTCGGGTAGGTAGCCCAGCTCCTTCATCACCATCTCCATGAACTCTACCCGGGGTTCGTCTATAAAGACCGATTGGTCGCCAACCTCGGAGAAGTCCAACATCGCGGTCAGGAAGATGGGAGCGCCGAAGGCCTCTCTCTTTTCGTCGCCTTCGTCGGCCGCAAGATAGGCCAGCGTGATCCCCAGAAGCGTGCCGCCAATGCAGTACCCGATGGGGTTGACCTTGTCGGCGCCGGTGATCTGGCGCGCCACGCCCGCGGCCTCTAAAGGCCCCAGGGTCATGTAGTCCTCGAACTTGATGTCCGCCATCGATTCGTCGGGATTCTTCCAGCTGATCATGAACACCTGGAAGCCCTGCTCCACGAGGTACCTGATGAAGCTGTTCTCGGGCCGCAGGTCGACGATGTAGTACTTGTTGATCCAGGGCGGGATAAAGAGTATAGGCACCTCGTAGACCTGCTCGGTCTGCGGCTCGTATTGGATGAGCTCCATTAGCCTGTTGCGGTAGACCACCTTGCCTGGCGTCGTCGCGAGGTTCTCGCCCACCTCGAAGGCCTCGGCGTCGACCTGAGTCAGGCTCCCGTCCTCTATGTCCGAGATGAGGTTGCGGGCGCCTTCGGCGAGGCTCGTCCCCCCCGTCTCGAACGCGCGCCTGAGCACTTCGGGGTTGGTAAGGAGGAAGTTGACGGGGGCCATCGCCTCCACGAACTGCTGGAGGTGAAACCTGAGGCGCTTCTGCTCCTCGGTGTCCTCCTTGCCGTCAGCGGTCGCTTGGGCCTCGTTGAGGAGATACTCCGTGGCGAGGGAGTACGTCTCCTTGAGCATCGCGTAGAAGGGGTTGAGATCCCACTCCGACGCGGAGAAACGCGGGTCGGAAGTCCCCTCCTCTTCTTTCTCCTCCTGCCGAGGCATGCCCCAAAAGCGAGCCATGGCATCGCTCCATACATCCATCGACTTCTCGAAGAGGCGACGGTTGTAATCTGTCGCCACCTGCATCGCCCGTGCAGGGTCGGACATCTCGCGCATCCAGAGGGTCTGCAGCGCCCGGGTGATCTCCAGCCAGTCGAGGGGCATTATGTCGCGCAAGGGGTTGGCGTCCAATACCTTGTCCATGGCCAACAGCAGCGGGTCGTTGGCTATGGCCCCTCTTGGCAGCGGCTCCGCCTCCTCTCCGGTCGAGATGCCGGGTTTCGTAAGCCAGGGGACGCTCGCGCCCGGTGTCGCCGACAGGTGGCCCATGTTGCTCTTGAGCCACTCCGACCACATCTTGAAGAAAGGCTCGTAAAACATCACAGAACTCTCCATAGGAGCACGCATCATTCTTCCGCTGTCTCCTCCAGAATCCGTCATAGCTCATTCCCCCTTTTCCGTCTTAGGAACATTTGTGTTGTGCCCCACACTGTACCCGTTTTCGAGGTATTTAACCGTCCGGGTCGGGCGGCTTGACACCAGCGCTACCAAACCCTATGTTTGTCGCACGGCGGTTTCGAGAACGAAAGGGGCAGCATGACCATCTCGCCCGAAGAAACCCGACGGGGAACACGACCGGTCGATTTCGTCAACGTTGGCAGCCTCCTCTCCGAGGAAGAGAAGGCGGTTCGGGACAATGTCCGCTCTTTCGTCGATCGCGAGGTCATCCCGAAGGCGGCCGAGTACTGGGACAGGGCCAAGTTCCCGTTCGAGCTCTTGCCCGCCCTGGGCAAACTCGGCATCGTGGGCGGCACCTTCGGGAAGGAGTACGGCTGCGCCGGGTGGAACAACGTGGCATACGGCCTCGCGATAGCGGAGCTGGCCCGGGGTTCGGGATCTTTGGCGACTTTTTTGCACGTCCAGAGCGGCCTCGCGATGGCAGCGATCCACAACCTCGGCTCGGAGGAGCAAAAACTAGAGTGGTTGCCACCGATGGCCCGTTGCGAGAAGATAGGCTGCTTCGGCCTCACCGAACCCGATGCCGGGAGCGACCCCGGTTCTCTGAAGACGACTGCGGTCGAGAAGGACGGCGGCTACGTCTTGAACGGGGAGAAGAAGTGGATCGGCAACGCCTCCTTCGCGGACGTCGCGGTGATCTGGGCCCGCATCGAAGACGGCAAGATCTCCTGCTTCCTCGTCGAGGGCGACAACCCCGGTTACCGTGCCGAGGTTTTGCCGCGCAAAGGTTCCCAAAGAGCCGTCTGGCAGACGCACATCACGCTCGAAGACTGCCACGTCCCCAGCAGTGCCCGCCTGCCGGAGGCGAACGGGTTGGGGTCCACCCTGTCGGTGCTCACGCACTCGCGCTACGGGGTTGGCTGGGACGGCTTGGGTCAGGCGATGGACTGCTACGAGACGGCGCTAAGCTACGCCGAAGAGCGCGAGCAGTTCGGCCAGCCGATAGCCTCCTTTCAGCTCGTGCAAGCGAAGCTAGTCGGGATGATCAACGAGATCTCGCTATCACAGCTCCTCTCGATCCATATGGGCCGCCTCAAGGACTCGGGTGACCTTGACCCGGCGACCGTCTCGATGTTCAAAATGAACAACGTCGCGAAGGCCCGCCAAGTAGCCGCCACAGCACGCGACGTTTTGGGCGGCAACGGCATCCTGCTCGACTACCGCGTGATGGAGCACATGGCCGACCTTGAAGGCGTCTACTCCTACGAGGGCACCAACGACGTGAACACCCTGATAGTCGGCCAGGCTATAACCGGACACAGGGCCTTCGCCTCCCACCCCCCAAAGAACCCCGAGCCGGAGAAGGAGGGCCGCGCCGAAAGGGCCGAACAGAGAGCCAAGTAAGCAAGATCCACCAATGGCCCGTCACTTGCCGACCCCATAGAAGCGAGCATCCGAAACGTCTAAAATCAGTTACCCGCCCGTTTAAAGGAGAGAGGGAGCTAGTGGAACAGAGTGGAACCGGCACTGAGCGCGCGGAGCTTCGCGTAACGAACGAAGAGGCGAGAAGGATAGCCAGCCTCCTGCGGTACGTCATCAGCTTGAACACGACCGCGGGGCTCGTCTCACCCGAACGCCGCCTCACGACCCCAACCTATAGGGCAGCCGAGCTCGCCGCCCTCGTCCTCGAAGGCAACACGTTCGAGGAGGCCACCCAGGAAGCCGAGACCGCCTGGACCGGCTCCCTGGAAGAAGACCACCGCCGCGCCCTCGACCTCTTGCAGTCCACCCGGGACGCGCTCCATAGCGCGATGACCGGGCTCATGGGCCCGGAGCAGTTCGCCGAGTACCTCGAGATCTCCCAAAAACAGTTCCTCGAACTCGTCAAATCCCAGATGCCCAAGCCCCCGAAAACCCCTCCCCACAGCGAAGAACAACCGTAGCTCGTCCAACCCGCGGACGTGACTCTTGATACAAGAATCCAAAAAACCTTGCGTCCAGTCACGATCCAGGGTAAGATTTGCTATGTGCGATTAGCATATAGAGACAGCATAGGGTCTTCGAATCCTGGGGAGGACGATGTGCGGGAGAGCAACGGTGAACAGGAAGGGCATCGGGAACTGATCCTGGCCGACAGCACGTGCGTTTTGGTGCGTGAGATCCGGTCCGAGGACGCTACAGCGCTGCAGCGGCTCGTGGACAGGTCGAGCGAGCGTTCCATACAGTTGCGTTTCTTTGGTTCGATGAAGGAACTCTCCGACGAGAAGGCCCGCCACTTCGCCGAGGTGGATGGCACGAACCGGTACGCTCTAGTCGCCCTGAACCCCGAGGACGAGGAGATCGTGGCCGTCGTCCGCTACGAGCGGGAGGATAGTACGGACCGGGCTGAGTACGCGGCTCTTGTCGAGGACCGTTTCCAGGGTCGTGGGCTGGGCCTCTCCCTCACCTGGGCCCTCATCGAGGCAGCCCGTGAGAGGGACGTCAAAGACTTCGAGGCCCTGGTCCTGCCCGAGAACCGCGGCATGATTAGGCTGTTGCGCGACCTGGATCTCCCCGAGCGCGAGCAATGGGAAGACGGCGTCAGGCACTTCTCCATAAACCTCTTCCCCGAAGAAGCGCCAGAGAACGACTAGCGAGTTCGCAATACCCCTATCGAACGAGAACGGGGTGGCCAAAAGGCCACCCCGTTCTTCCCCAGGCTCTCGCGGGTCGGGCGATCCGCGCTCTTACGAGACGCGCTCGTAGATGCCGGCGATACCCATGCCCCCGCCAACGCAGAGGGTGACGAGGCCGTAGCGGCCGTCGATGCGCTCGAGCTCGTGCAGGATCTTGGTGGTCAGCACGGCCCCGGTGGCCCCTATCGGGTGGCCCATGGAGATCGCACCACCTATCGGGTTGAGCTTCTCGTCCGGTATCTGGAGTTCCCTTTGCACGGCCAGGGCGACCGAGGCGAACGCTTCGTTCTCCTCGACGACATCCATGTCGTCTATTGAGAGCCCGGCCTTCTTCAAAGCCATGTGCGTCGCCGGTACCGGCCCGAGGCCCATCACCGACGGGTCCACCCCGGCCACGGCGGCCGAGACGAGCTTGCCGGCCACCGGGAGGCCCAGTTCCTCGGCCTTGCTAGCGCTGGTGACGATCATCATCGAGGCGCCGTCGTTGACGCCGCTGGCGCTGGCGGGCGTGATCACGCCGTCCTCCTTGAAGAACGGCTTGAGCTTCTGGAGGCCTTCCTTGGTTGCGTCGAAGCGGATGTGCTCGTCGGTCGTAAACTCGACGGTCTCTTTCTTCTGCTTGACCTCTATGGGGACGATCTGGTCGGCGAACCAACCTTCCTCCGTGGCCTTCTGGGCGTACTGGTGGCTGCGCGCGGCGTACTCGTCGCACTCGTCGCGGGTTAAGTCGTACTGTTCGGCGACGTTCTCCGCAGTGACGCCCATATGGTAGTCGTTGAACTTGTCCCACAGCCCGTCATAGACCATGTGGTCCAGGATCTTGGCGTCCGGCAACCCCATCCGGTAGCCGTAACGGCCCTCAGGTATGAGGAACGGTGCCTGGTCCATGTTCTCGATACCGCCGGCGAGGATGACGTCTGCCTCCCCGAGGGCTATCTCCTGCGCCGCCGAGACGATCGCCTGCAGCCCCGAGGCACACATCCTGTTTAATGTCATGCCGGGGGCCTCCTTCGGGACCCCGGCGTTTATCCCGACCTGGCGCGCCGGGTTCATGCCCTGGCCGGCCATAAGGATGTTGCCGACTATAACCTGGTCCACCTGCTCGCCCTCGATACCGGCCCTGTTAAGAACCTCATTAGCCACCGTGCTGCCAAGGTCGACGGCGGGTATGTCCTTGAGCGACCCGCCGAAGGTCCCGATGGCCGTCCTCAAGGGTGCAGAGATCACTATCTCCGTGCCGTTGCCGTTAACGAAACTCATGCTCCTCCTCTGATGGGTTTCCACTCACGTCTATCTTACCAAAAGGCCGGATAGTACAAATCCCATCGCGCTACCCTTCGCCGCCCTCCCTTTTGGTCCTCTCGGTGCTCGCTCGGTAGAACTCAAGCGGGGCGTTGAGGAGCCTCACGTAGGCGTCGATCCACTCCTGGGTCAGGTTCTGGAAGAGTTCCTGCTGCCTGGCAGCGGGCTCTAACAGCAGAGACCTGCTGCTCTCGAGCTGGTCGCGCAAGGTCTCGACGACGTTGTCGAAGAAGTTCTGGGCGAGCTCCAAGTTCCGCTCCTGGGTCTCGCTCGCGCTCTCGACGACATCCCTGTACGAATCGAGGCTCTCTTTGAGGGCGCGGTTGGTCTCTTCCTGGCTCTTGAGGGTCCGCTCCAGGGCCTCCATAGACGACGTCATGGCGTCCGTCAGGGCCCGATAGCTCTCGGCCTGGCTTCTGTACGTCTCGATCACGCTCTGCGCCCAGTCTTGCGCTAGGCCCACGCTCCGCTGCTGGGCGGCCACCGCCCCGCCCACCGCGTCCTGCATGGCCCTCAAACCCGCCTCTGCGGGGTTCTGCGGCTCGTTAGCCACCAGGTTCCTCCTATCTAGCCTACCCCTCGCGGCCTCTCCTGCTCGTCGGGGCTCCAATATACCCTTTTTCGGACCCGGACGGGCCAGGGCATGAAAAAGGCCGGATCTTAAGACCCGGCCCAAATGGAACGCTCTTATCCGTGTCTAGCTGCCCTGCGGCCTCCGTCTGCCAGCCTCCTGTTGGGCTTGGTCCACGGCCCCCTGGTAGTAGGAGAACATGGAGTTTATGAAGTCCATGTAGGCACCCACGCTCTCCTGGGTGAGGGCCTGCGTGGCCTCCCGCTGGCGCTCCTGCTGGTCGGCCAGCTCCTGGGTCATGGCCCGGTTGCTCTCGGCCTGGGCGCGGAGGTTGTTGATTACGCTGTTGAAGAAGTTCTGCGTCAGCTCAGCGTTGAGCTGCTGGGCCGAGACAGCGCGGTCGGTGACCACCCGGTACGAATCCCTTACCGCGTCGGCGAACTTCTCGGCCGCCTCGTTGACCTGCTGTTGCTGCTGCTGATCCATGTCTTTTATACTCCTTTCTCGGCTTTTGAAGCCAAGTTTTCTACCCTTTACACCACAAGTCTCAATCCCAAGCGAAGGGTTCAGCGCTTGGGCAAAGAGCGTTCCTTCGTAAGTAAGTGCCCCTCTCACCTGACGAGCATGCCTGCTCGTTCGAGGCCTTTCTTGTAGTAAGAGAGGGGCGCGTAGAGGATCTCCACGTAAGCGTCGAAAGGAGACCCCACGATCGCCCGAAGGGCGTCGCGCTGCTCCTCGGCGCTCTCGACGATCTCCCGGGTCATGACTTGGTTCGCCTCAGCCTGCTGCCGGTACTCCTGGCGCAGGGCATAGATCATGCCCTGCGCGAAGCGTATGTTCCTGTCTTGCAGCGCCGCCATGTGGTCCACTACCGCCTCGTAAGAGTTCCACGCAACCTTCACAAACCTCGCTGCTGCCTCGTCGGCATTCTCCCTGTTCGCCAACCCTACTGTCCTTTCTCGGGGCCGCGTTACAGCTATCCCCACACGCACCAACCCATAGATCGGAGCCGACAAGAGCCGCCGCTACTTTTCTCCGTCTCCTTTTTCTTCCTCGTTCCGGAGCGGGCGCCCGGTGTACAAGCGGAAGAAGGTGTCCATGTTGCGCCGGTACTGCTCTAGAGCATCGGCCCAAAAGTCCAGGTACGCCTCCCCGGCGTCGGTGATGGTGTACATCCGACGCGCCGGTCCGCCCTTGGACGTCTCCCAGGTGGACTCGACGATGCCTTCCTTCTCCATCTGCCTCAGTGTCCGGTATAGCGTGCCCGGGTTAATCGCCTCGAACCCAAATGCCGCAGCCCGCTCCATGAGCTCGTACCCGTAGGAGTTCCACTGCCGCAACGTCAAAAGGATTACCGGTACCAGCCAATTCCTCGGCCGGACCTCAACCCCTCGCTTCTTCTCCTTGCTCATAACGCCCGCTTCCATCTTTATCTATATGCAGTTTACACATATATATGTAGCTGTCAAGATTTTACAACTTTTCCCTCAAGATTGCCCTCTAGATTGTAACGTCTTAGTCTCAAAATTTGGCACAAGGGGCGAAGAACGAGATTTATTTGTGCACAGGCGTAGGGGCGGTGAGGGACTTAAGTGCGCCGTACACATAGTTTGCTCCACGTTGTGAGTGGCAATAAACTCTTTCTTTGAGTAGGGCTCCATCGAAAGGAGGCGGTTTTGAACATGCGAGGTGCGGTCGCGGTCGTGACGGGCGGAAGCCGGGGCATAGGTGCCGCGATATGCGAAGAGTTGGGTCGCGTGGGCGCGAAGGTCGTGGTCAACTACTCCGGCAGCCAGGGACCGGCCGAGGAGGTTGTGGATAAGATCGCCCAGATCGGAGGGGGCGGCGAGGCGGTGGCGATACAAGCCGACGTCTCTGACCCTAACGACGCGCAGCGTCTGGTCGACCAGACGATAGAGCAGTTCGGTCGGATAGACATCCTGATCAACAACGCCGGCATCAACTCCGACGCCACGATAGACAAGCTCGACGTGGAGAGTTGGGACCAGGTCGTGCAGCTGGACCTGAACGGTTGCTTCTACACGGTTCACGCAGCGCTGCCGCACATGATGGAGCAGGAGAGGGGCGCGATCGTCAACATGAGCTCCTTCGTCGGCGAGGCGGGGAACATGGGCCAGGCGAACTACTCGGCGGCGAAGGCTGGCCTGCTCGGATACACCAAGACGGCCGCCATGGAGCTCGCCGGCAGCGGCATCACCGTCAATGCCGTCTGTCCTGGCTTTATCGAGACGGACATGGTCGGAGCGATACCCGAGGAGATGCAGGAGAAGATCCTCAAGAGGATCCCGATGGGCCGCTTCGGTCAACCCGAAGAGATTGCCCAGGCCGTACGCTTCTGCATCGAGAACGACTACATGACCGGCGCCACGCTCGACGTGAACGGCGGCGTCTACATGAGATCCTAAGAAGCCCGCGCCTCCTCCCCAACTTTGGGGAGGAGGCCTCCGTTTTGCGGCACGGGCTAGACGGCCCGGCCTCTCCCACGACACATATGTCGTTTTTATCTGCGTTGAACACATAGGTTCGTTTTGTATATAATTGAGACCCGTTGCAGGAATGTAAACTGGTTTGTACCGGCACGTCGATGCATGCCGGTCACATCCGAGAAGTGAGGTGGTCGGCGTGGGTAGACTCGACGGACGGGTGGCGGTTGTAACTGGTGCCGGGAGGGGCATTGGGGCAGCGGAGGCGATAAAGCTGGCGCAGGAGGGCGCCAACGTCGCCGTCCTGGACCTCTCCGCGGAGGCGGGTCACGACACGGTGATGGCCGTCAAGGACGCCGGGCAGGAGGCGATCGCGGTCGCGTGCGACGTATCGAGCTTCAAGCAGGTCGGCGCGGCGTTCGACGAGGTCGCCAACCACTTCGGGCGGCTCGACATCCTGGTCAACAACGCCGGTCTCTTGCGCGACAACCTCCTCTTCAAGATGAGTGAGGACGACTGGGACAAGGTTTTGGACGTCCACCTGAAGGGCAGTTTCCTGTGTTCCCAGGCCGTCCAGAAGTACATGGTCGAGCAGGAGTACGGCAAGATCGTGATGACCAGCTCGATCGTGGCTTTGGGGAACAAGGGGCAGGTCAACTACTCCGCGGCCAAGGCGGGTCTGCAGGCTATGGCGCGCACGTTGGCCCTGGAGCTCGGGCGGTTCAATGTCAACGTCAACGCGGTGGCGCCGGGTTGGATCGAGACGGAGATGACCAGGGAAGCTGCCGAGCGCGTCGGGATAACCATGGAGGACATGAAGGAGCGGTTCGCCAAGAACATCCCCCTGAGGCGCTTCGGCCGCGTCGAGGACGTCGCCAACGTTGTCGCCTTCCTCGTCTCCGACGAGGCCGCGTACATCAGCGGTGAGACTATCTACGTCGCCGGCGGTCCCGCAAGCTCGGTGATCTAGAGCCAGCATTTCTGGACGGCCAAGGACCCGACGCCGCGGCCGCGGCGTGAACGAGCACGCTCTCTCCTTCTTTGAGCTGGCCGGAGTTATTGAGCACGTGGTAGGCGATGAGCCCTTATAGGGGAATAGCGACCACCTCATCGAAGTCTATCCCGTCGGGGATCAGATCAGGCTTTGGGCCGGCGCCGCGACGTGCGCGGCGTAGTTGCCCATCCCGATGAGGATCCCGAAGCGGTCGCCGACGGACACGTCCTTCACCCCTCCCGACCTCAACGAAGACTCGCCCTCGCCCGGAGACGGGCGCTCGACCTCGACGATTCGAGCATGTCGGGCTCGCCGAACTCGTCCACCCTAGTGTCCTTATCTGGACATACGGTCTCTCCTATTATCCGTATACTGTCGTTGGTAAGAACGATATGCCAGAACGGCTGGTTTCGAGAAGACCCCCAGAGGTCTCGTGCGAGGCTCCGCTACATGAGCGGTGTGTATCCAAACCTTCGCTATACTTGGGCGAACGGTGGATCGGGAAGGGAGTATGAACCGTGCTGAACATCTCGCCGACGAAAGAGCAGGAAGATCTCAAAGAGTACGTCCACGCCTTCGTCGGCGAGCGTACTCTCCCCGGCGCCCGGGAAAGCGATACAAGAAACTACTGCGGCTAGGAACTCCGTGCTCCCGCTTGAAGGAGTAAGGGTCCTCGACCTCTCGCGAGTCTTGGCCGGTCCTTACGCGACGATGATGCTCGCGGACCTCGGGGCGGACGTCCTCAAGGTCGAACACCCCGAGCGCGGCGACGACACCCGCCACTGGGGTCCGCCTTTCGCGGGGAGCGAATCGGCCTATTTCCTCTCGGTGAACCGCAACAAACGGTCCGCCGGCATAGACCTCAAAGACCCGGAAGGGTTGGATCGGGTGAAGAAGCTCGTCTCCGAGGCGGACGTCCTGATCGAAAACTGGAGGCGCGGCTCCCTGGAGAAGCTGGGGCTCGGCTACGACGCTCTGAGGAAGCTCAACCCCGGCATCGTGTACTGCTCGATCACAGGCTTCGGCCCCGGCGAGGACGAAGAACGTCCGGGCTACGACTTCCTCGTACAAGCTCGCGGCGGCATCATGGGCATCACCGGCTTCCCCGACGGCGAGCCAACGAAGGTCGGCATAGCGGCTGCGGACATAGTCTGCGGCCTTCAGGCAGCGATGGCTACCTTAGCCGCCCTGTACAGGCGCGCCGAGACAGGGGAAGGCACGCGCATCGAGGTGCCGCTCTTCGAGAGCCAGCTCTCCTGGCTCGCCAACCGCGCCCAGGAGTACCTCGTCTCGGGTGAGGACGTGGGCCGCTTGGGAAACGCTCACCCCTCCATCGTCCCCTACCAGACCTTCGACGCCTCGGACAAAAAGATCGCGCTCGCCGTCGGTAACGACACCCAGTTCGAGAACCTGTGCCGCGCCATCGGTCGCCCGAAGCTGGCCGAAGACGAACGCTTCGCCAAAAACCCCGACCGGGTCGCGAACCGTGAAGTGCTCATCGCCATCTTGCAAGAGGAGTTCTCCAAAAAGCCGGCGGAAGAGTGGGCAGAAGAGATCCGGGACGCCGGGGTGCCTATCGGCCCGGTCAACACGCTCGCGGATGTGTTCTCGGACGGACACGTGTTGAGCTCGGGCATCCTGCGCGATATCGATCACCCGGCGGCAGGAAAGATCAAGCTGCTGGCTTCGCCGGTCCTGGTGAACGGCGAGCGGCTCCCGATCCGGCACCCCCCGCCGACTCTGGACCAGCACACGAACGAGGTGGAGAACGGGGAGTGGCTCTAAGGAGGCTTCTTGATCAGGATCGAGAGTTTTGGGGGACGAGCGCTACGGGTCTGACCGGCGAGCCGGTGGCCCCGACGAACTTCAAGGGCGTGCACACGAAGCGGAAGCGGTAGGCCTCGGCGATCGCCAGCTCGTCCAGCCGGAGGTTCTCGATTCTGTAGATGCCGCGTCTGGCGAGGAGTATGAGGTGTCCGGGCAAGAAGCACCCCAGGTCAGGGTCTTTCATCCCCGGTACGTCCCACGCCATGTTGTCCGCCCCGACGGCCAGGACCCGCTTCTCCGCAAGCCAGTACGAGGCGCTCGACGCCACCCCCGGCCCGGCGAGATAGCGCTCGGGCTCGTCCCAGAAGCGGTCGTTACCGGTCCGTACGAGCACCACGCTTCCGGGTTCTACCGTCACACCCTGGCGCTCGCAGCAATCCTTTAGATCGTCGTCGGTCACAGCGTGGCCGGACTCCAAAGAGCCGACGCCCTCCTTGGCAGCTACGTCGAGGAGCAAGCCGGGAGCGATGATGGGCGGTATCTCTTCGACGCCTAAGGTCGTGAAGCCACGCGAAGTCTGGACCCGGCCATCTACGGCGGCTCCATCGTACAGCACGAGGGCGTCGGACTGGTGGCAGAGGGCGTCTATGTGGGTGCCGGTGTGCTCCCCGCAGATTATTACCCCAGCGGCGCCGGTGCGCGGTCCGGCCTCCTCGGGCCGGTACTCATCCTCGTGGTGGCGGTGGAGAAGATAAGAGTAGCCGGCCTGCTGGTGGGCGGGGTGGATCGGCATCGCCATAGTACGCGGCTGCTCGAGGTCGAAGATACGCATGTTCTGTATCACGTTGGCGCGCCGATTTTTGTTCTTCAGGGACAAGGATTTCGGGCGGAACTAGGCAATGAACCAACCCACCCGGAACCGGGGCTCAAGAGCTGCCAACAGTACGATCGGTGCCGGGGGCCGTCCTCGGCTCCTCCTGAGAGCCCTCGGGTACCCGCTCACCAGCTTTGGGCATCGCCTGAGCGTCTTCCGAGAAGTCCACGTCCTTGGTCTCGGGCCCCCACGCCGCCCCTGCGACGATGAGGAGGGCGCCTATCACCAGGAGGACGAGCACCGTGTACTCGAAGGGCATGAAGGCCGCCAGACCCGCCTGGTAGTAGGCATATAACGAAGGGAGGACCACCGCGAGGCTGTAGCCAATACCGAAGGCCGAAGCCCGGATGCCGGTCTGGAAGCGCTCGTTGATGTAGGCGGTCGATATGCCCCAGCACGAGACGACCAAGAGTGTGACTATCGTCGCCAGGGTGATGACCAGCAAGAGGCTCTGCGGCGGCGCGCTCAAGAGCAGCCAGTACAAGAAGGTGCCGACCACCGCCGCGACAAGGCCGAACACGATCAGGAAGGGCCGGCGTCCTACGCGCTGG
>Ga0126308_10000003_pt1 | contig 49807 bp, 49 predicted proteins | sample Plot55_FD_92533 | JGI IMG/M metagenome (GOLD analysis project Ga0126308, IMG submission 92533) | Serpentine soil microbial communities from UC McLaughlin Reserve, CA, USA - Plot55 | ecosystem: Environmental > Terrestrial > Soil > Grasslands | place: USA: UC McLaughlin Reserve, Lake County... | reverse complement strand
TGGTCGATAGGCGGTGCGCGATCACGAAGGTCGTGCGTCCCTTGCGGAGGTTGCGTAACCCGTCTCGGATCATCGCTTCGCTTTCGCTGTCGAGACTCGACGTCGCCTCGTCGAGGATGAGGATGCGCGGGTCGGCCAGTACCGCCCGGGCGAAGGAGACGAGCTGGCGTTGGCCCCCGCTCAAGGTCCCGCCGCCCGCCCCCAAATGAGTGTCGTAGCCGTCCGGCAGGGCGGCGATGAAACCGTGGGCGCTCACGGCGCGGGCGGCGGCTTCGATCTCCTCTCGGCTGGCCTCCAGCCGGCCGTAGCCGATGTTCTCCGCGATGCTCCCGGAGAAGAGGAATGGTTCTTGCAAAACGGTCGCGATCCCTTTCCTAAGACTACTTCGTTGCACCTCGCGCACGTCGTGACCGTCCACCCGCACCGCTCCGGCGCTCACGTCGTAGAAGCGGGGGATGAGGTTGGCGATCGTGGTCTTGCCCGCCCCCGTCGGTCCGACCAGCGCGACCGTCTGCCCCGACTCGACGACGAGGTTTATGCCGCGGAGCGCGGGTCTGCCTGGCTCGTAAGCGAAGGTCACGTTCTCGAACTCTATGCGGCCTTTTATCGAGTCGAGCTCGAAGGTGCCGGGTGGGTCGGGGGGTTCGGGTTCCTCGTCGAGGATATTGTGGATGCGTTCTGCCCCGGCCAAAGCCGCCTGGGCTTGAGTGTAGACCTGGGAGGCGAGCTGGATGGGACGGAAGAACTGCTGCACGTAGATCAGGAACGCCGTCAACAGGCCGACGGTCAAGGTGCCGGTCACGACCAGGTACCCACCGTAGCCGATCACGACCGTGGTGGAAAGCGTGCTCAAGACGTCTATCGCCGGGGCGAAGGCCGAGGTGATGCCCACGGCTTGTACGTTGGCTTCGCGATTGGCGGCGTTGCGTTCCCGGAAGCGTTCGATGTTCGCCTCGGTGCGGTTGAAGGCCTGCGCTTCGCGGATACCCACTATCTCCTCCTGCAAGCCCGCCGTCACGTCGCCCACCGTCTCGCGCGTCGTCCGGAAGGCCCGACGAGCGCGGCGGGCGAAGTAGACGTTCGTGAGGAGCATCGCCGGGATAATAGTGAAGCATACCGAGGCCAAGCGCCAGTCCAGGACGAGCATCGCGACGACGACCCCGATCAGGCTGAAGAACGAGCCGAGAAGCTGCGTCAGTCCCTGCGAGAGCAGCTGGTTCAGGGTGTCCACGTCGTTCGTCACCCGGCTCATCAGGTCGCCCACCGGACGCCTGTCGAAGAAGCCCAAGGGCAGCCGCTGGAGCCGTTCGAAGATGCGCTCCCGTAAGGTAGCAAGGACGCTCTGGCCGACCGAGCCGACCTGCAAAATCTGGCCGCGCGAGGCGAAGGTCCCGACGAAGTAAACCCCCAAGAGCAGCAGCATCGTCCACAGAAGACCGTTCACGTCGCCTTCTAGGATGGAGCGGTCTATGGCGCGCCCGATCAGGTACGGCCCGCCCGCCTGTGCCCCCGCCCCGAGCACCACGAGCACTAAAGCGAGGACCAACTGGCGGCTGTACGGCCGCAGCTCGGCCAGCAAGCGCCGAGCCGTGGCGCCCTTGTTCTCGGCCTTCTCCCGCGGCGTCCTGGCGATGGACTCGATGCTCCGCATGCCCACGGCTACTCGCGGCCCCGGTTCGGGGAAGGCTCATCCTCGCCGCTTCTGGCGCCGGCGGCGACGGGTTCCTTGAGCACCTGCGATCCTAGTATCTCATTGTAGAGCTCGCTCGTGCTTAGGAGCTCCTCGTGGGTGCCCATCGCGGTGATCTCGCCTCCGTCGAGGACCAGTATGAGGTCCGCGTCGCGCACGGTGCTTATCCTCTGGGCGATGACGAAGACCGTGCGGTGGCCCTCGCGCATCATCCGATCGAGCGACTCCTGGATGGCTGCCTCGGTCTCGGCGTCCACCGCCGAGGTGCTGTCGTCGAGGATCAGGAGCTGGGGATCCACGAGCAGCGCTCGCGCTATCGCTATCCGCTGACGCTGTCCGCCCGAGAGGCCGATGCCCCGCTCGCCGATGACGGTGTCGTAGCCGTCCGGTAGCGCGCGGATGAACTCGTCTGCCTGAGCCGCGCGGGCCGCCGCCTCTACCTCTTCCCGCGACGCGTCGGGCCTGCCGTAGGCGATGTTATCGCGCACGGGGCCGGAGAAGAGGAGTGAGCTCTGGAGCACGACTCCGATCTGGGAGCGTAAGGAAGAGAGCGTCACGCCGCGGAGGTCGTGGCCGTCGAGGCGCACGCTGCCTTCCGTCACGTCGAAGAAGCGTGGGATCAGGTTGACCAGCGTCGACTTGCCGGAGCCGGTCGTACCCAAGATAGCCACCGTCTGCCCCGGCTCGGCCACGAGACTTATGTCGTGAAGTGTGTCGCGCTCGCTCCCAGGGTAGCGGAAGCTCACGCCGTCGAACTCTACCCGGTACGAGATGGGGGGGAGGGGCACGGCGTCGGGCTTGTCCTGTACCTCCAGGGGCGCGTCGAGGACCTCGAAGACCCGCTGGGAAGAAGCGCCGGCACGCGAGATCTGGGCGGCCAGGAAGCCTATCGTCAGGATAGGGAAGAGCAAGAAGCCGAGGTAGGTGTTGAAGGCGACCAGCTCACCGATGGTGAGGCTTCCCCCGATCACCTGCAGCCCGCCGAAGAGGATGATGATCAGGGTGCCAAAGTTGGCGACGAGGAAGACGAACGGGAAGTTGTTCGAGAAAGTGCGGACGGTTTCGAGGTTTCTATCGAGGAGCTCATGGTTCACCGAACGGTAGCGGGCGCCCTCGTAGTCCTCGCGGGCGAACGTCCGGATCACGCGTATCCCCGCCAGGTCCTCTTGCAGCACCGAGTTCAGCCGTCCGAGCGTTTGCTGCACCTCCCTGAAGAGTGGCCCGATCCTGCGGACGAAGCGCAAGAGCAGCACGAAGATGACCGGCACTATGGAGAGTGCCATTAGGGCCAGCCGCCACTCCGTCCAGAACAGGAGCGCCGTCGTGCCCATAAGCATCACTACCGCCGCGGCGAGCTGGACCACGCCGCTCCCGACGAAAGTCCGGATCTGCTCGACGTCGCTGGTCAACCTGGTAACGAGCTGTCCGGTCTCCACCCGGTCGTAGTAGCCAAACCCTAGGCGTTCGATCTTGGCGAAGAGGTCGTTCCTGAGGTCGTACGCTACCCCCTGCGACGCCCTCTCGGCCAGGTACCCCTGCAAGAACTGGAATAGCCCGCGCAAAAGCGCCGCTCCCACGAGCCCTCCGACCGCGAGCAGGATGACGTTCATGCTACGCGGGGCTATGCCCTCGTCTATGGCGATCCGGATCAACTGCGGAGTAGTCAGGCTCGCCACCGATGCCAGAAGCAGCGCCAAGAAAGCCCCGAGCGCCCCGCCCTTGTACGAGCGCAGGTAAAGGAGAGCACGGCGTACGGCCACCAGGCCGCTCCCGGAGTCTTCCCGTCTTCCGGAAGCTCCTTCCGGAGGATCGCTCCCTCGAGGCCGGGGTTCACGACTGCTGATCGTCATCGCCTCCTCTTCCCTGCCTCAACGACGAAACGTGCTACCGGCGGCGGCTTTTGTGCGGTCGTAGTTCCAGCCGAGGATCTCGATTACCGTCGAGACGTCTTCTTGATCCTTTATGGGGTAGCTAATGTAGCCTTTCACTCCCGCCCGCACCGGGCGGGAGCGGCCCCCCTTGAGGAGGTCTTCGCGCATCTCCGGCGTGACGGGGAGGTCCGCTATCCGGTCACGGTGGATGTGCCCGCTCTCACGCTTCTCATAGCGGAACGCGACGGCGCCGAACATGCCTGGAGCAGAGGTCACTCCCAGCCAGCGGAGCACCTCCTGCTCGGTGGTTACCGCGTCGCTGTCCATCGTTCCTCCCTCTCTTGAAGAAGTTGCTTGTCCCTTCGGGGGCGACTCACCTTTTGGTCCCTTTGGCCGGGACCTGACCGGGGAGATTGGGCTCCTCGTTGTTCTTCTGCAGCTTGAGCGAGGCTATGAACGAGATCAGGATCGCCACGCCCACCATTAGGAAGGCGTCGGAGAAGGACGCGGCGCCCAAAGAGTAGAGGGGGTTGAGGGCGTCGGTCCCTGCCTCCCTCCTCGCCGCCAAAAAAGCCCCGATGAGTGCCGGCCCGGTCCCACCGCCCATGAAGAAGAGGCCCTGGTAGATCCCCAACCCCACCCCGATCTCCGCACGCGGGAGCGCCGCGGCGGCCGCGTTGGTGGTGGAGGAGTTGGAGAAGGCGAACCCCGTGCCCACGCCGAGCATGCCTACTGCGACGACCACCGGCGAAGCCCCGGCCCCGAAGGTCGAGAGGAAGAGGGCTGAGAGCAGCATTACCAGAAGGCCCGCGAAGATGGGCGGCCTGAAGCCTATCCGGTCGGAGAGGCGACCGGCTATAGGCGAGAGGAGGGCCAAGGAGATCGCGCCCGGCGTCAACGCTAGCGCCGCAGCCCCGCTCGAGAGCCCGTTGACCGACGAGATGAGGAGCGGGATGAAGACCAGACTCGAGACGTTCGCCAGCATCGAGAAGAACCCCACGGCCACGGCCGCCACGAAGCCCGTGTTTCTGAAGAGGTTGGGCGACACGAACGGGTGGGAAGCGGCCGCAATGCGCCGGGCGAAGCCCACGGCCGCCAGCGCCGCTACCAGGAAGCAGCCCCAGGACGTGATCGAGCCGAAACCTGCGACCTGACCCTGTGTGATCCCAAACAAAAACAGCCCGGCGGCCAGCCCCAGCAGGATGCCCCCCGGCAGATCGAAGCTCCGCTCACCCGTGGGCTCGGTGTGCGGTAGCTCGCGCAGGGCTATGGGTATCAGGACGAGCGTCAGAAGGAGCGTCCCGTAGAAGAGGGCCTGCCAGCCGGCGAGGCTGTCGAGGACTCCGCCGACGACCGGACCGACCGCCGCGCCGACACCGACACTCGAGAAGATCAGGCCCAGCGCCGTACCACGTTCGCCGGGCGGCAACACCTTCGCCACCGACGCGTTCGCAAGCGCCGGTATCGCCGCGCCCCCCGCGGCCTGCACCAGGCGCCCGAAGACCAGAAACAAGAGGTTCGGCGCTAGGGCGCAGAGCAGGGAGCCGGCCGCGAACGCGAGGAGGCCTAGGACGAACGTCTTCTTCAGGCTGAAGAGGTCCGAGACGCGTCCGTAGAGGGGGATGCCGACGGCGTAGATGAGCAGGTAGCCCGTGATCACCCACCCGACCTGCCCCTCAGAAGCCCCGAACTCCTTCTGGATGCTGGGCACGGAGACGTTGACCATCGAGCTGTTTAGAACCGAGATGAAGACGGCGGAGATCAAGACCGCCAGGAGCAGCTTGGTCCCGCCGGTCCGGGCTGCTCCTGTGCCGGCTTTTTTCGGGAAGCTCATTAGCCTCTCTCTAAGCTACGGTCCGAAGCTCGTGCTCGTCGGACTCTTCTGAGCCGGACTCGAGCTTCGTCGCTATCTCGACCACGAGCCGACCTAAAGCCCCCAGCCGCTTGACCACGCCTTCATCGCGGACGTTCCCTTCCTCGTCGAACGCTTTCCAAGATTGTTGGATGGGCACGGAGAGCGGGGCCGCGACGCCGCGCAGCGCGTGAACTACGTTGACCAGCGCGTTGATCGCGTTGATCGCCGCGATACCCCCTCCAGCCGTCGCGACGAGTCCCACGACCTTATCCTGCAGGAAGGGCTTCTCGTCCCGCGCCATGAACTGCGTGAAGTCCAGGGCATTCTTGGTGACGCCCGCGAGCGTCCCGTGGTAGGCGGCGGTGCTCCAGACGAGTGCGTCCGCGCCGCGCACGGCTTCCACGAGCCCCTCGACGCTGGCGCCGTACTCTTCTAAAGGCTTGCCGGGCTCGTACATCGGCAGGTCCAGCTCGCGCAGGTCCAGAAGCTCGGTCGTTGCCCCGACCTCTTCGGCTGCCTGGAGCGCTTCCTCCAAAGCCATCAGGCCCGTCGAACCGTCGCGTAGCGTGCCGCCGATCCCGACGACGTGGGGTTTTCTGTTGGTCGAAGTCAAATGATCCTCCCCAAAATTCTGTTATCAAATTGAACGGACTAAAAATCTATTCTCCGGTGACCGGGTCTCGGGTTAGGTTGTCGTGGACCCTGGCCAACAGCCGGCGGAGAAGGGTTTCCTCCTCTTCCGTTAGCCCCTCGAAGGCGCGCTCCTCCACCGCCTCCCAGCGGCGTTCTACCGGCTCGCGTAAGGAACGGCCCTTCTCCGTCAGATAGACCCTAGTGCACCGAGCGTCCTCCGGGTCCCGGCATCGCTCTAAAAGCTCGGCCCTCTCCATGCGGCTGAGCATGTTGGTCACCGTGGGAGGCTCCACACCCAAAGCTCCGGCCATCTCGGAGGGGGTAAGCCCGTCTCGTTTCCAGAGGTGCAAGAGCACCATCTCCTGGCCGACGTGCAACTCCACCTCTGCCAAAACAGCACCGACGCTGCCGCGGTGGGCTTTACAGGCCCTCGCGAGGAGGTAGCCGGTCGTCCGGTCGATGGCTCCCTTCGCCGCGGACGACCTCACCCTGCTTCCCTGCCCGAGGCGCCTTGCTCCGCCTTATTTCTGCTCCTCTCCATGAGGTGTTCGTAGTTCAGGCGGAAGAGCTCCACGACAGCCGAGGCGTCCTCCGGCCCGCTAGGGTAGTAGCTCACCCAGCCGGTCTGCGGCAACAGGTGGTGCGGCTGGGCCCTGCCCTCGGTCACGAGCTCCTTGCGCACTCGGACCGGGAACGGCAGATCCGCTAACCGTCTCCCATGAAGGTGCCCGATCTCGTGCCCCCTCACCCGAAACTCGACCCCGCCGAACCGGTGCGGCCTCGCCTCGACTCCCGGCCATCCCGAAACTTCTTCCTCTACCAGCTCTCTCAAGCTTGCCACCTTTCCTCCCTTCTCCCGACTTTATTTAGCCGGCTAATTAATAGTACTCTTCTCCGGGTGTTTGTCAAGGTGGATCAGGCTGACCCCAGGGCCAGAAGAGCGCGAGGATGGTGAAGAGGGAGTCGGCGGTCGAGACGTGGATAGCGCTCGAGGTAGGGCGACGTAGACAGCGTTCTGGCAGGTGACGGGGAGGGCGGCGCCCAAGGATGCGACGGTCGCCCAGAAGGGGCACGTCGAAGGGGTGGTTGGTGGCGAAGGTTGCCCCGGCAAGGGTAAACTATCAGACATGGTGGAACGAACCTAATGTGGGGGAAGCCTGTGCGAGACGATCAAGGCGTGGCCTGCAGGGTGGATGAGGTCCTGACACGGCAGGCGAAAGCCCGCGCTCCTCTGACCGCAGACTCCTTGGAGGACGCGTTGGAGGTCGTTCTTGGTACCGAGGCCAGCCGGCAGCTACGGGAGCTGGGTAGTGGCCCGCGCCGTCGCGAGAGGGTGGACGAGTGGCAGGTGAACTTCGCCCGAGAGCGGGCCGAGCTGCTCGGTTGGCGTTCGCCTCGCGAGACCCCGGACCCATCGGACGGCTGACGGTAGAGGCCGAGGAGGGTGGGAGAGATCGGTAGGAGCACGCCCGTCCCCGAAGCTTGGATTGGCCAACCGGTGAAGCTCGTGTTCGTCTCGGGGGCCAGCACCGAGTACGCCGCGGGTGGTCTCGAAGAGGTCAATGATAGGGGCATCGTCCTGTCGGTAGAAACCCACGTCGGACGCCCGGCGCAGCCCCTGTTCTACCCGTGGAGCGCTGTCATCCAGCTTTCCGAGGCACAGGACGGGTAAAGGAGGAGCCTTATGCCCCTAAACCCATCGCAGCAACAGAACTTGGAGAGATGGATGCGCTCGAAGGCAATCCGCGGGTGTCCGGCTTGCGGGGATAGCAAGTGGCGCTTCGCCGAGGCCTCTTACGTCAGGGCGCTCTTGGAAGCGGGCGACGCGAACCTTACCGAGGACAGGGGGGTGGTGAAGCTCCCGTGCGGCAACTGCGGGTACGTGATGCTCTTCGACGCCGAGACGCTCGGCATCAGGGGGTTGTGGGACACGGGGAGAAGTGTCTAGTCTTAGTTGCCCGGCATCTCTGTGCCCGTCATCTCACATACCGATTCTGCCCACAACCTAGTACCCGGCAACTGCAAGTCAGTACACGAGCCTGCGACGGATCCCGGCCGAGAAGCGGTCCACCAAGAGCACGACGACGATCGTAGCGCCTACGAGGGTCGCGACTTTCGAATAGTCGAAGAGGTTCATGGAGATGAGAATCTGTTGTCTGATGCCCCCGGCTCCGACGAAGCCCAGGATCGTTGCCGAGCGGATATTGCACTCCCATTGGTAGAGGGTGAGCGAGGTGAACCCGCCCATGGCCTGAGGCAGTCGCCCGAAGTGGAAGGCCTGCAACGGGCCCGCTCCTGTCGCCCGCAAAGCTTCGACCGGTCGAGCCGGCACCGCTTCGAGCGTCCGAAGCGCTCCTCCAAAGCGCGCAGGTGGTTCGATACAGCCGGTTGCGTCATCCTCAACTCCTGCCCGGCCGCCGAGAACGAACCGTGCTCCAGCACGGAGAGGAAGACGCGTATGCTTTGGATGCTAAACCCCACCGCCGCAAGCTATCACGAGAAGGTTATGGCATCAATCAAGGCACTAAAAAGTGTTGCGGAACCTACGCAATTACGCGGATGCCTGTCCCCTCGACTACCTCGCCAACTAAGGCGCCCGACGCCCCATGTTCCTCGAGCGCGTTCAGGAGGGCTCGGGAACGGTCCGGCGAGACCGAGATCAGCAACCCCCCGCTCGTCTGCGGGTCGAAGAGCGGCAAGAGGCCTTCCGTTTCCACGCCGTCCGCGAGCACGTGCTGGTCGAGGTACTCCCAGTTGCTGTCCAGACCGCCCGGGTAGCACCCTTTGGCTGCCAGGGGGACCGCCCTCTCCCAGACCGGCGTCTCACCCCGGCGCACGATTGCCCCGACCCCGCTCGCCCCGATCATCTCCGAGAGGTGCCCGAGAAAACCGAACCCCGTCACATCGGTCGCTGCCGAAACCCCGACCTCGCGCATAGCCGCGCCCGCACCTTTGTTCAAAGTGGCAGCCGTCTCGATGGCGTCCTCTATCTCGACTTCGGAGACTAGATCCTTCTTTAGTGCTGTCGTCAAGATACCGTTCCCTAAAGGCTTGGTGAGCACCAGCGCGTCCCCGACCTTCGCCCCAGCGTTCCTCACGACTTTATCCTCCTCGACGAAGCCGGTGACCGAGAGGCCATACTTGGGCTCGTCGTCCTGGATGGAGTGCCCGCCGCACAGCTTCGCCTCCGACTCCTCGATCTTGGACTGCCCACCTAAGAGGACCTCGCGCAGGATCCTTAAGTCCAGCGAGCAGGGGAAAGCCACCAGGTTCATCGCCGTCAAAGGCACGCCGCCCATCGCGTAGATGTCCGAGAGGGCGTTGGCGGCAGCGATCTGGCCGAAGCGGTACGGCTCGTCCACGATCGGGGTGAAGAAGTCAACCGACTGCAAGAGCAGGCCGCCGCCAAAGGGTACGTACCCGGCGTCATCGCTGGTCTCCATCCCGCTGACGAACCCCTCCGCCGCTGCCGGCGAGAGGCCTTTAAGTACCTGCTCCAGGTCCCCCGGAGCGAACTTGGAGGCTCAACCGGCCTTCTGCGAGTACTTCGTCAGCCTTATGCGCGTCTTCTCGTCCATGCGCAGATTGTACCTTAGAACCTTTTAGAACCTTCCCGCGACTTTGCAACCTCCTTCACCAGCTTTCCCAAGCCATCCGCTCATGTTCGGTGTTACAAGTACCTGCACGCCTCGCACCAGGCGTTGAGGGTTCAGTAGAACCCGTCGTAGATCTCAGCGCGTCGCAGCAGCCGGGCCAGAGACCTCTCGACACCGACCGGGTATTAGCCAGGATAGCCCTCGTCCGAGCAAGCCGACGTCGCCGGGCGTAGCGATGCTGCTGGCAGGGCTACTGGTTGCCATCCTCGACCCGGTAGACGTATCCACGGTCGAATCCCAGATCTTCCTCTTCCAACATCTCCAGTGTCCGGAGAACGAGCCGGGGAAGAACTCTGGCCGAGAGTGAAAGCAGGCGGTCTAGTTCCTCCTTACTCTCGGGCTCCGCAACCCCGGTTGCGTAGTTCACCGGTAACCCTACGAGCCCGTAAGGAAGCTGCAGCTCCCCGGCCAGGACCACTTCGGGCCCGCAAGTCTGGCTTACCGCCACCACCCCGGCTATACCTAGGGCTCTGATCTCCGCCCGCGTCTCGAATCGTGGGCCGTTGGTGTGCGCGTAAACGCCGTCTATGGTCATTTCGATTCCCAAATCTCCGGCAGCAAGCTCCACCTTCCGCCGGAGGCTCGGGGAGAAGGGCTCGGTTCCTATCAGGTGGCCCCGCTCCGGGTCTCCGGGCTCGGTAAAGATCGTGCACGGCTCCCCGCCCGGCAGCCGGTTCTCCGGAAAATACAGGTCATCGAAGATGATAGGTAGTCCTAATGGTATACCGGAATCCACCGCCCCCACGGAGGTCGTCGCGAGGACCGCCCGCGCCCCTAGCTGCTTAAGGGCCACGAGGTTAGCCCGGTGAGGGATCGTGTGGGGAAGATGATGGTGGCCCTTCCCGTGGCGAGAGATGCCCCCGACGGTCCATCGCCCGGTCTTAAAAACCGCAACCTCTGCCGCTCCGAAGCGGCTCTCTACCACGTGCGACTCCCAGGTCCTGGCGAGCTTGTCCATGCCTGATCCGGTGATGACGCCGAGGTCTATCATGTTATTACCGAAGGGCAGCTTTCGGCGGTCGGCTCGTTAGCGGGCGGCTTCTTTCCGGTCTTTCGCCACCGGCGAGCCCCGGCGGCGACGGCCAGCGCAACGAGCGCTACACAGGTGACCAGCGAGACCGCCATATCCGCTCGCATCCCGCTTAGACGATCGGTGAAGGCCAAAGACTTCGTGGTTCTGCGGTTTGTTGTCCTTTCTAGCTCGTCCTTGCTACGACGTCCTTAAGCCAGCTTCGGGCGGCTTCTATCTCGGTACGGCCGATGCCGTGCCCGCCAGGCTGCCAGTCGAGTGTCACCTCGGCGCCGGCGGCTTTCAGAAGCTCGGCGAGGCGTTCGGTGTTCTCTGGAGGCACCATCTGATCCGAGCGTCCTGCCGCCAGGTAGACCGGCGAACCCGAGAGGTCCGGGGACATCTCCGGCTCGAACGGGGCCATCGCGCGCAAGAGAACCGCGCCGGCCAGCAGGTCAGGGTGGAGCAACAGCAGGCTCGCCGCGATGTTAGCCCCGTTCGAGAAGCCCACCGCGAAGACGCGTCCTGGGTCGAAGCTGTATTCGGAGGCGCTCGCCGTAACGAACTCCGCGAGCTCGTGGGTGCGGTTCACGAGGTCTTCCTGGTCGAAGACGCCCATCGCCAACCGCCTGAAGAAGCGGGGCATGCCGTTCTCCAGGACCTTCCCGCGCGGGCTCAGGAGCGCGGCCTGCTCGTCAAGCATGCGGCCCAAAGGCAAAAGGTCGTTCTCGTCACCGCCGGTGCCGTGTAAAAGGAGCAGGGTAGGGGCGTCGGGCCCTTCGGCGGGGACGAAGCGGTGGGCGAAGCTCAAAGGTTCGTTCGTCACGCTTCAGACCTTTCTGTGTGGTGAGTGGACGGGGAGAAGTGATTGCTCGATCTGATCCCGGTTCCTCTCCAGCCATGGTGGAAGCTTCAGGGTCTCGCCAAGGTGCTCAGGGTCTTCGTCCACGGTGAAGCCGGGCGGGTCGGTGGCGATCTCGAAGAGGACCCCGCCGGGTTCGCGGAAGTAGACAGAGTGGAAGTAGTTGCGGTCGAGGACGGGGGTGATGTGGAAGCCCCTCGCCGCGATCTCTTCCCGCCACGCCGTTTGCGTCTCGTCGTCCGGCGCCCGCCACGCGACGTGGTGAATCGTGCCGACCGCCGTCCAACCGGCGGGACCGCCCGACTGTTCGAGTACGTCCGCGAAGCTGCCTTCGGGTCTCATCGTCAGGTACCGCGTCCGTCCGGCTTCCTCCTCGACCTTCTCGAAGCCCAGGAAGTTCGCGAGGAGGTCCTCGGTGTCCTCCCCGGCCTGCTCCCAAAAGGTCACGCCCGAGATACCCCGGATCGCATGCTCGGGAGGGACCGGGCCTTCGGGCAACTCCCCGTCGCTCCTCCCCGGCCGGGTGACGAGCTCAACCGCGAGCCCGTCTGGGTCGCTAAAGGACAGTACCGTCTCGTCGAAGCGCTTCTTGGGCTGCTCGAAGCGGACGCCGTGCTGCAGGAGGCGCTCCACCCAGAAGCCGATAGAGTCCTCGGGTATGGCGAAGGAGGTCACGCTCACCTGCCCCGCGCCGATGCGTCCCCGGGGGGCGCCAGGCCAGGAGAAAAACGTCATGATGGTCCCCGGGTTCCCGACCGCGTCGCCGTAGTAGAGGTGGTAGCTGCCGGGGTCATCGAAGTTCACGGTCTTCTTCACCAGCCTCAGGCCCAAGACGCCCGCGTAGAAGTCCACGTTCTCCTGCGGGTCATCCGCGATCGCGGTCACGTGGTGAACCCCTGCGAACTTTATGCTCATGCGCTCCTCCTGCTCGTCGATACGCCAGTTTAGCGCAACCGGAGTTACTTGGTTCGGGGGATTCTGGGCCGGCGCTTGACGCGGATTCCCAGCCATCTTAGAGTGGCCGGCGCGAGCGACGCAAGTAGTGCGGGGATAGGGGAAAAGGAGGAGGTATGGCCGGAGACTACGTGCTGGCGATAGATCAAGGGACCACCGGGACGACGGTGATGGTCCTCAACCACGACAGTGTTGTCATAGGCGAGATGTACTCAGAGTTCGAGCAGCACTACCCGAGGCCGGGCTGGGTTGAGCATGACGCCAATGAGATCTGGGACGTCTCTATGCAAGTGGTAGAGGACGCCTTAAACGAGGCTGGCGTCTCGGCGGGGGATCTCGCCGCGGTGAGCGTGACCAACCAACGCGAAACCATTGTTCTGTGGGATCGGGAGACCGGAGAGCCGGTCCACAACGCCATCGTGTGGCAGGACCGGAGGACGGCGGAGTTCTGCGACGAGCTGATGGAGCGGGGCTTAGAAGACACTTTCCGGAACAAGACCGGGCTGGTCATAGACCCCTACTTCTCTGGGACCAAGGTCCGATGGATGTTTGAGAACGTGGAGGGCTTGAGGGAGCGGGCCCAGAACGGCGAGATAGCCTTCGGGACCATAGATTCCTGGATGGTATGGAACCTCACCGGTGGGAAGGTCCACATAACCGACTACTCGAACGCCTCTCGGACGCTGATATACAACATCTATGATCTCAAGTGGGACGAGGAGCTCCTAGAGATTCTCGAAGTACCGAAAGAGGTATTACCGGAGGTCAAGCCCAGCTCCTACGTCTTCGGGGAAACCGATCCAGACTCCTTCTTCGAGGCCGCCGTCCCGGTCGCGGGGATAGCCGGAGACCAGCAGGCAGCACTCTTCGGGCAGGCTTGCTACGAACCGGGACTCGCCAAGAATACTTACGGTACGGGGTCGTTCGTGCTCATGAACACGGGCACGGAGGCGGTCCCGAGCAACGAGGGCTTACTCACGACCATTGCCTGGGGAATCGGGGACGAACCGGTCGTGTACGCCCTGGAAGGGGCCATCTTCATAACCGGGGCCGCGGTCCAGTGGCTCAGGGACGGGTTGGAGATTATCGAGGACGCCGCCGAGACCGAAGAGTTGGCCAAGAGCATTGACTCGAATGATGGAGTGTACTTCGTGCCCGCGTTGGTGGGGCTTGGGGCGCCGCACTGGGATTCCTACGCCCGGGGGACTATCGTCGGGATAACCCGGGGCAATACCCGGGCGCATTTGGCGCGGGCGGCGCTCGAGAGCATGGCCTATCAGACGCGCGACGTGGTCCGGGCGATGGAGCGTGACTCGGGTATAGAGGTCAAGGAGTTCCGGGCCGATGGCGGGGCGGTAGCCAACACCTTTCTCATGCAATTCCAGGCAGACATCCTGGGGGTCTCCGTAGAAGTTCCGGAGATTGTCGAGACCACCGCCGTTGGTTCGGCCTATATGGCGGGCCTCGCCACCGGATTCTGGGAGAGCAAGGAAGAGCTAGCCGAGAAGTGGAGCCTGCAGCGGCGTTACGACCCGGAGATGGGTGAGGAGGAGCGCGAGCGGCTGCACCAGCTCTGGCTCAAGGCCGTAGAAAGGGCCAAAGGCTGGGAACGCGAGGAACAAGAGGCAGCAGAGCAAGCCTAAAACAGAGAATAGGGCTCGGGGCCTAAGGTCCTGATCCCGGGGAATGGAGCGTAATGAAGAAGGTCGTCAATGCCCCCGAGAGGGTCGTCGAGGAGATGCTGCGCGGGATGGAGCTCGCGCACTCCGAGCTCATTCGACTGATCCCCGAACACAACGTCGTCGTTCGGGCTGACGCCCCCGTCCAGAACAAGGTAGCCCTCGTCTCGGGCGGCGGTTCCGGGCACGAGCCCACCCACGGCGGATACGTCGGGCCTGGCATGCTCGACGCCGCCTGCGCGGGTCCGGTCTTCACCAGTCCAAACCCAGAGCAGATGCTGGAGGCGACGAAAGCTGTGGACGGTGGGGCCGGCGTCTTTTACGTCGTCAAGAACTACACGGGCGACGTTTTGAACTTCGAGATGACCGGGGAGCTGGCCGAGGTAGAGGAGATACAGACCGATTACGTGGTGATAAACGACGACGTGGCCGTAGAGGATTCCACGTACACGAGCGGGCGTCGCGGCATCGCGGGGACGGTCTTCGTACACAAGATCTGCGGCGCCGCGGCAGATGATGGGAAGGACCTCGCGGGAATAAAGGAGCTCGCCGAAAGGGTGAACTCGAACGTGCGCTCGATGGGCATGGCTTTGACGAGCTGCGTCCCGCCTGTAAGCGGGGAGCCGATCTTCGAGATAGGCGACGACGAGATGGAGATCGGGATGGGCATCCACGGCGAGCCCGGCACCGAGCGCAAGAAGATAGAGCCTGCCGATTCGATGGTGGACGAGCTGCTGCAGAGGGCCCTCGGAGACGATGTGGACTTCACGCAGGGGGACGTGGCGGTCATGGTCAACGGCTTGGGCGGCACCCCCCTCATGGAGCTCTACGTAGCCTACGCTCACGTCGCCGACGTCCTAAAGCGTGAGGGCGTGAACGTCTACAGGATGGCCTACGTGGGCGAGTACATGACCTCTTTAGAGATGGCGGGCTTCTCCGTGACGCTCCTCAAGCTCGATGAGGAGATGAAGGGGTACCTGGAGGAGCCGTGCGACGTTGCGGCGGGGCGTCCGTTCTAGGAAGAAAGGAGAAAGACGTGGCACCGTACGTAGCGGAGTTCGTTGGAACTCTGATCCTCGTACTGCTCGGCGATGGGGTCGTCGCCGCCGTGCTGTTGCGTCAATCGAAGGCGGAGCACGCGGGCTGGATCGTCATAACCTTCGGGTGGGGAATGGCCGTGGCTATCGCGGTCTACGCCGTCGCAGCCGCCAGCGGCGCCCACATCAACCCGGCCGTAACGGTCGGTCTGGCTTCCGTTGGCATCTTCCCCTGGAGCCAAGTTCCGGGCTACATAATCGCCCAGCTCCTCGGTGCCTTCGTGGGGGCCGCACTCGTCTGGCTCGCGTACTACGAGCACTGGAAGGTGACCGAGGATCCCGTCCTCAAGCGCGGCGTATTCTGTACCATCCCGGAGATCCGAAACACCGTTCCCAACTTCGTCACAGAGGTGATCGGGACCGCCGTGCTGCTCTTCGGCGTGCTCGCTATCTCGGGAGCCACGCAGCCTTTCGCCCAGGCTGGCATCATAGTCCCCTTACTTATCGGCTTTCTCGTGCTCAGCATAGGTCTGTCCCTCGGCGGGCCGACGGGATACGCCATCAATCCCGCCCGTGACCTAGGCCCACGGATCGCCCACGCCGTACTGCCTATTCCGGGCAAAGGCGAGTCTGACTGGTCGTACAGCTGGATACCGGTTGCCGCACCGCTCGTCGGCGGTATCATCGGGGCCGTTCTGTACACGATCTCTCCTTTGTAGGCTGACGGATAAAATCACGCGAAACAAAGACTGGAGGAGGAGCATGACGGACGAAGACGTCGCAGGTTCCCGATCAGAGCCAGAGCCACCAGCTCCCGATCGCTACTACGCGCAGAGTGTCACGCCCGCTTCTGGAGGCGGGGGCCTTTCGCTGGCGGAGATCCAGGAGGCTATGAACGAGGGCAGCCGGAAGAGCTGGAGACTGGTTGGCGTGGTGCATGTTCCGGCAGGACAGGGCGTTATCCTGGTGTGGGATCAGGAGGGGTTTATCTCCGGATGATCTTGAGCGAATGATGACCGTTCGCCCGTCTTCGATTGTCGGGACGTTCGTCCAGCACGCCGCAAGTACGCCGGAGAAGCTGTGCTTGCACTTCGAAGGCGAGCGGTGGAGCTACGAGCGGATGCGCGGGCGAGCCGAGAACGTCGCCGCCGCGCTTACGGAATGGGGTTTGCGGCCGGGCGAGCGCGTCGCGCTCTTCTTGGGGAACCACCCCGACTTCCTGGCGGCCTACCTGGGGACACACCTTGCGGGCTGCGTGGTGGTGCCGGTCAACACCCAGTACCGGCGGGGGGAGCTGCGGCACATCTTTGATGACGCCGGCGTGCGCCTGTGCCTCACCGACGAGGAGCGGCGGGAGGAGCTCGAAGGCGTCCGGGGAGACCTGCCGGAGCTGGAGGTGGTGGTCGAGACCGGCGAAGAGCTCGACGCTTTCCTCGATGAGGCGGAAAGCTACGAGGGCAAGCTGCCGGACGGCGAGGACTTGGCGGTGATTGCGTACACCTCCGGGACGACGGGTCGCAGCAAGGGGGCGATGCTGCAACACCGCAACCTCGCCGCCAACATCACGGCCGTTTGCGAGGCTTGGCGGTGGACCGCCGACGACCACCTGCTCCTGACCCTGCCGCTCTTCCACACGCACGGGCTGATGGTCGGCGCGCACGGCACGCTCTTTACGGGAGGAAGCGCCGAGCTCAGGCGCGAGTTCGACGCCGCCAAAGTCTACGATACGCTCTTGGAGGGTTCGGTCACGATGTTCTTCGGCGTGCCGACGATGTACACGCGCCTGCTCCGGGAGGCGGTGTCCCACGACGAGCGTCCAGACTCCTTGCGGCTGTACGTGTCGGGCAGCGCGGCTTTGAGCCCACAAAAATTCAAGGAGTTCGAGGAGCTGTTCGGGGAACGCATCCTGGAACGGTACGGGATGACGGAGACGGGCATGAACCTGACCAACCCCTACGAGGGCGAGCGCCGGCCCGGCACTGTAGGTTGCCCGTTCCCCGGCCAGGAGGCGCGGGTGGTGGATCTCGAAACTCGTAAGCCCTTGCCTCCTGGCGAGGTCGGGGAGATCGAGGTGCGCGGCCCGCACGTCTTCGAGGGGTATTGGAACCGGCCCGACGCGACAGAAGAGGTCTTCGCGGAAAACGGATGGTTTCGCACGGAGGACCTGGGGTGGGTCAGCGAGGACGCGTACTACACGATCACCGGGCGGGCGAAGGAGTTGATCATCAGCGGCGGCTACAACGTGTACCCCCGCGAGATCGAGGAGGTCCTCGAAGGACATCCCGGCGTGACCGAGGTCGCCGTGGTGGGGCTGCCCGACGAGGAGTTCGGGGAGCGGGTCACCGCCGCCGTGGTGCGCGAAGACCCAGAACTGACCGCCGAAATGCTGACGGAGCTCTGCCGTAACGAACTTGCGGGGTACAAGAAGCCCCGCCAGGTCGTGTTCGTGGACGAGCTGCCGCGCAATGCCTTGGGCAAGGTGCTTAAGCACGAGGTGCGCGATCGACTAGACGAGCCGGGGGAGGGAACTTGAGCGCCACCGAGTCCACGCTCGCCGTCATAAAAGAGATGGCCGCCGCGATGGAGGAGCACCGCCGGGCCCTGACGAGGCTGGACTCGGAGATCGGGGACGGTGACCACGGCAACAACATGCACCGCGGCTTCCAGGCCGCCCTCGAACGCCTCGAAGCCACGAACCCCCAGTCACCAGCCGACGCTCTAAAAGCCCTCTCTACAGCGCTCATAAGCAAGGTAGGTGGCGCCGCCGGTCCTCTATACGGCACCGCTTTCTTGAGGGCCTCGACCGCTCTCTCGGGCAAGGAAGACCTCTCGCCGGAGGACGTGGCGGAGGCCGTCGGGGCGGCGCTCTCGGGCGTCAAGCAGCGCGGGAAGGCTGAGGAGGGCGACAAGACGATGGTAGACGCCCTTGCGCCGGCCGCGGAGGCCGCGAAGGAGGCCGCTTCCGCAGGGTCGGCGGGCGCGGGTGAGGTGTTCCGGGCCGCTGCCGAGGCCGCGGGGGAGGGGGCGGAGGCGACGGTCGAGCTTACCGCCAAGAGGGGTCGGGCGAGCTACCTCGGAGAGCGGGCCGCCGGACACATGGACCCCGGAGCTCGCTCATCGTACCTCTTGCTCGACGCCACGGCCCGCGCTCTGGGAGCGTAAGAGGTGGTCGGCTTCGTTCTCGTCTCCCACAGTCCCGGGATCGCCGAAGGCACCGCCGAGCTCGTCCGGCAGATGGCCGGCGAGGTAGAGATGGTGGCGGTCGGGGGAGATGCCGACGGCTCCTTCGGCACAGATCCGGACCAGATACAATCGGCCATAGAGGACTTAGAGTCCGAGAATGTTCTCGTCTTCATGGACATAGGGAGCGCGGTGCTCTCGGCAAAGAGCGTCGTCGAGATGCTGGAGCCCGAGGTGGCAAGAAAGGTGCAACTCGTGGACGCGCCGTTCGTTGAGGGTTCCTTCGCCGCCGGCGTTCTGGCCTCGACGGGGGCGGACGCCGGGGAGTGCATCGAGGCGGCGAAAGAGGCACGCACCGAACCCAAGCTACACGACGAGGAGTAGGAGCATGGAGCGCAACGGCAGCCGAATCCCGCACGACATAGAAAGCTATCCTTTCGACCTGATCGTGGTCGGGGCCGGCATCAATGGGGCGGGCATCGCCCGAGATGCCGCGATGCGGGGCCTGAAGATCCTCCTGCTGGACAAAGGAGACGTGGCCAGCGGGACGACGAGCTGGTCGACCCGCCTGATCCACGGGGGCCTGCGCTACCTGGAGTACTACGAGCTCTACCTCGTGCACGAGTCGCTCTCCGAGCGCGAGAAGCTCTTAAACATCGCGCCGCACCTCGTCAAGCCCCTGCCGTTCGTAATACCGATCTACGAGCACTCCAAGCGGGGCACGATGCTGGTGAGGATCGGCATGGTCGGCTACGACCTCCTGTCGTGGAGCAAGTCGCTCGACAGGCACAAGATGCTCACGCGCGACGAGGTACTCGAACGGATCCCTGGCCTCGACCCCGAAGGACTGCTGGGCGCCGCCACGTACTACGACGGCCAGGTCGAGTACGCGGAGCGCCTCGCCGTCGAGAACGCCGTCTCCGCTCACGAGCACGGCGCCGTCGTCCTCACCTACGCGCAGGTCGAGCGGCTCGTCGTCGAGGACGGAGCCGTAAAAGGCGTCGAGTTCACCGACCTGCTGGATGGCGGGAAGCACACGGCGCGGGCTCCGGTGACGCTGAACGTGGCGGGACCGTGGGTGGACGAGGTCTTGCGGCAGATGGACTACGCCGAGGAGCGCATGATCGGGGGCACCAAGGGCAGCCACCTCGTCGTGGACCCGTTCCCCGGCGCCCCCGCGGGCGAGGCCCTATATGCCGAGGCCAGGACGGACGGCCGACCGTACTTCATAGTGCCGTGGAACGGCCGCTACCTTATCGGCACGACCGACATCCGCTACGAGGGCGACCTCGACCTGGTGGTTGCCGACGACGAGGAGATCGACTACCTCATCGAGGAGACCAACAACGTCATCCCCGAGGCGAACCTGACGCGCGACGACATCCTCTTCACCTACTCCGGTGTGAGGCCGCTGCCTTACGAGTCCGAGGGCGAGGAGGGGAGCGTGACGCGGGGCCATCTCATCTACGATCACGCCGAACATGGCAAGAAGATAGGCGGCTTGTTCTCGATCATCGGCGGCAAGCTGACCACGTACCGCAACCTTGCCCGCGAGACGGTGGACGCGGTATACGGAAAACTCGGCAGGGAAGCCCCGCCCTGCCGCACCGACGAGATCCCGCTCCGGGGCGGCGTGGTGGGCGGAACCAGGGGTTTCGAAGAGTTCGCCGAGGACTTCAAGCTGACGAGCGGGCTCACGGAGGAGCTGGCCGCCAGGCTGCTCAAACTCTACGGGTCTCGAGCACCGGAGGTTTTGGCCGAGGCCGGGGACGATCACTCCCTACGGGTGCCGCTCTCCCCGTCCGCTACCGTAGAGACCAGCGTCCTCGGGGCTGAGGTTTTGTACGCGTTCCGTCGCGAGCTGGCCGAGAAGCTCGGCGACGTCCTCCTCAGGCGCTCGATGGTCGGTATGGGACCCAAGGTCGCCCTCGACGTGGACGAGGCCACGGCACGGATCGCAGCTCAACACCTCGGCTGGTCCCAGGTACGCGTCGACCGCGAGGTGAAGGAGTTCCGCGACTACGTCCGACGCTACAAGCCCAAAGACCTCAGAGTGACCGAATCCCTCAAAGCGTAGCTAGAGGCGGGCGATGGCCTCTTCGACGGGTGTGCCGCCGGCGAGGACATCGAACGTTTTGCCGTAGGTGTTCTGGGCCTTCAGCGTGGCGACGATGGTGCGGGCCGTGTCTTCGCGTGGGATCTCCCCACGCTTGCCCAAAGAGGGTGCGGCCTCTACCGTGCCGTTGGCGGGATCATCTGTGAGGCTCCCCGGGCGGACGATGGTGTAATCGAGCCCGCTCTCCTGGAGCGACGCGTCGGCACGGGCTTTTGCGAAGAGGTAAGGCTGCATCGCCTCGGAACCGGCCTCGGGGTCGGCCGCCCCCATCGCGCTCACCATGATGTAGCGCCGCGCGCCGTGCACTTTGGCGGCCTTGATGAGCTTCACTGCCCCCTGGCGGTCCACCGTCTCCTTCTTCTCGGCGCCGCTGCCCGGGCCGCCGCCGGCGGAGAAGATTACGGCGTCGCAGCCTTCGACCGTGTGGGCTACCTCTCCTTCGAGGTCGGCGACGACGGGCTCCCCGCCGAACTCTCGTAGCGTGGGCGCCTGGTCCTCGTCCCGGATCATGGCCCGCACCTCATGGCCCTCTTGCGCCAACAACCGGACGATGCGCTGCCCTACCTGCCCGTGCGAGCCCGCGACGAGCACCCTCACGGTTCGATCCTCGGTAAAGGCCTGCGGTTCACGGCTCCTTCCTCCTTCCGGGTCAGGGACATTTTGTGGGGTCCAACGCTTCGCCAGTGTACCCTTTCGACGGGTCCCGGAACGACCGTGCGTGGTGGCATCTCGAGCGGCTGGGGTATAATCCCCCGCGTAACGCGATGGGTGGACCCGACAAATACTCGAAACCGAGGCGCCGGGGTGTTTCCTCCGGCGCGGCGTGACCTTGCAAGAGACGGCCTTTTCTTCGCTCAACCTCCTTGTGGCGCTTATCTTGGTCGCCTTGAACGGGTTCTTCGTGGCGGCGGAGTTCGCGCTGGTGCGGGTGCGGGAATCTCGCATCGTGCAACTCGAGCAGGAGGGTAGCGCCAGGGCAGGGGTGGTGCACGGTGCTCTGCGGGACCTCGACGCCTACCTCTCCGTCAGCCAGGTGGGCATCACCATCGCTTCGTTGGCTTTGGGGTGGGTCGGTGAGCCTGCGGTGGCGGCCCTCATCGCCCCGGGCCTCCAGGCTTTGGGGATCGAGAACGAGTCGCTCATCGAGCTCATCGCGGTGGTCTTGGGCTTCGCAATCATAACCTACGCGCACTTGGTCTTCGGGGAGCAGGCGCCCAAGTACTTCTCCATCCAGCGGGCCGAGGAGACGGCGCTCTGGATCAGCCGCCCCTCGAGGCTATTCATGTTCCTCTTCAGGCCGATAGTGTGGCTGGTCAACGCCTCGACCAACTTCGTGTTGAGGCCCTGGGGCATACGGTTGGGTGAGGGGATGGAGGCCCACTCCGAGGAGGAGTTGAGGATCATGATCTCCTCTTCGACCACTTCTGGTGTGCTCGAGCCCCAGGAGCGCGAGTACCTGAACAACGTCTTCGACTTCGGCGACACGGTGGCACGCGAGATCATGGTCCCAAGACCCGACATAGAAGCCTTACCGAGCAGCGCTCCTCTGGAAGAGCTGGTCGATAGGGCCGCCTTCGGCCGCTACACCCGCTACCCCGTCTACGAGGACGACCTCGACCACGTCTTGGGCGCGGTCCACGTCAAGGATCTCTTCAGGGCGGCTAAGGAGAACGGCGAAACCTTCGACCTCGAGCCCCTCATCCGCGAGTGTCTCGTAGTACCCGAGAACAAGCGGATAGAGGAGATATTGCGCGAGTTCCAGCGCCGCACGCTTCAGATGGCGATCGTCATCGACGAGTGGGGGAGCGTGGAGGGCTTGGTCACGATAGAGGACGTCCTGGAAGAGATCGTCGGGGAGATACAAGACGAGTTCGATGAGGACGAGGCCGCCATCGAGCCACTCGACGAGAACACCTACGCCATAGACGGGCGTATCCCCATCACCGACGTGAACGAGTACTTCAGCATCGACCTACCCACCGAGGACTTCGACACCATCGGCGGCTACGTCCTCGGCTCGTTGGGCCGCCCTCCCGAACCCGGCGACACCGTAGACGCCGATGGTGCCACCTTACGAGTAAAGAGCGTCGATGGTCCCCGCGTCTCTATGCTCACCCTGGAACGGGGCGAGGATTCGTATGAGGATAACGATTTTTAGCGGGACGCCTCGGGCTTGAGGACGAGGCGGTGCTCGACGGCGAGCTCGGCCGGCTCTCGTCCGAAGATCATCGGACGGTAGCGAACGTTCAACCAGAGTCCGACCTGGTCGTCGTAGTTCGCGCTCGCCGGGTGTCCTGACTGACCGGGCGAGACGGCGCTCCACGCGCTCTCCCAGTCGCTCGTGTCCACGACGAACCGGTAGTTGGGCCCCGTGGTGACGGGGCCGAAGGCGGGCCGCCCGTTCCCACCGGAGCGGAAGGCGGCGAGTCGCACGGTATTTTCGTCCCCCCCGAAGGGGTACGGGCCGCGGTTGAGCAGGCTGCGCAACGCCCTCACTATCCCGAGCGGGTGCCGCAGCTCCGCCGCGTGTAACGCTCCCCAACTCCAGCCTGCCGGCTCGGGGCCGCAGGACGCCTCCAGTATCCCCACCGCTTCTTCCAGGGCTCCGTGCAAAGCCTCTTCGGGCAGGTTGTCGAGGCTTTTTAGGAGCGTTGGGACGAGGTTATCTATGTAGGCTTCGACCCCGGTAGGGAAGGGCGAGTCTATGCGGGGCAGTGCTTCCGTGGCGCGTCTCAGGAGAACTTCGAGCGCGACCCGGGCGACCGCGCCGGGTCGGCTTTGTGCGACGAGGTGCCCGTCCCAGGCCGCGAGTTCTCGCGTCAACCCCTTGGGGATGCCGGGCGTGGGATCCAACCTCGCCAACCTTTTGGCGAGCGTGTGGGCCGGGGCGCAGTAGAGGTCGCCCTGTATCTCGCGGAAGGTCTCCAAAGTGTGCTCGCCGGTGTCCCAAAGCAGCTCCTCGATCCTGCTCTTGCGGTAGTCGGGCAGGTAGACACCGGGGATGGAGTCAGCTTCGGGGGCTTCGTTAGCGGAGGCGATCTGGCCCTCTTCGGGGTCGAAGTTTTTCGGTAGCTCCTCGAACGGAAGAAACCCCTTCCACTCGTACTCGCCGCTCCACCCAGGCACGGGGCGTTCTCCCCGATGGTTTCTTCTTACGGGGACAGGACCTGCTAGAGCCCAGCCCACGACGCCTGTCCGGTCGGCGTAGACGAAGTTCTGGTTCGGTGCCGTCCAGTCTCGTAGAGCGCCAAGGAACTCCTCTTTGTTGCGCGCCCTGCCTATGGCGAGACCGGCTTCGACGAGTTTGAGTGGTTCGGGGGCGGCCCAGCGAAGCGCCAGGTCGTCCTCGCCGCCGACGACATCAGAGATGATGGGGCCGTGAAGCGTGGTCCTGACCTTTTGCGCAACCGGCTGGCGACGGCCGCGGACCGGGATTTCCTCTTCCCTGACCTCCGCCTCTCGCCACGTACCCGCCTGCTCGTACAGAGCATCGTCTACTTCGGCGAAGCGTTCGACGTAAAGGTCCTGCACGTCCGTCAGGGCGGCGGTGACACTCCAGGCTATCTCCTCGTTGTGCCCGATCACGACCCCCGGTGATCCCGGTAGCGAGGCCCCGACCACGCGGTAGGGACCGCCGTAGAGCCCCACCTCGTACCAGAGGCACGGTATGCCCAAGACCAGGTGGGGATCGCCTGCGAGCAGGGCCGAGCCTGTGGCACTCCGCCCAGGGGCCACGGCCCAGGCGTTGGAGCCCGTGCTGGGGTCCAGGTACGCGCGGAAGTCGTCCCGACCCCCGAGCTCCTCTTCGGCGGCCCTGTGCGAAAGTTTCGACTCCCAACTCGCGGAGAGGCTCCAGGCCATCACCACCGACCAGGCAGCGGTATCGTCGGGCGTCCACGGCTCGGGATGCGACACGCGCAAGAGGGAAAGCTCTGGGGGGCGCGGCTCGGTGGTGAGGCAGGCGTTTACCCCGGCCGAATAGCTTTCGAGCGCCCGGAGCACCTCCCGCGGGGCGTCTTTCGTGGAGGAGGTGGCGATCCTGCCGAAGCCGACCGTGCGGGAGAGACGGTCGAACCCTAGAGCGCTCTCGCCCAAGAGCTCTGAGAGGCGTCCGTGCCCGGCGCGGCGCCCCAGCTCCATCTGGAAGAAGCGGTCTTGAGCGTGGACGAAGCCCTGGGTGAAGAACAGGTCCTCCTCGCAGGAGGCGAAGATCTGGGGTACCCCGAAGCGGTCCCGCAAAACCTCGACGGAACTGCCCAGGCCCGGAAGTTCTACCACGCCCTCCAAGGTCGGCAGCGAGCGACGCAAGAGGCCCCGCAGAAGAGGCCTACTCGCGCGCCGGAAGGCGTCGTCTAAAGTCTTGCCGAAAGATTCGAGCGGAGGATGCGAGGGGCTCATAGCCCGGGAAGTTTAGCAGCCGTGGGGGTCCCCTGTTACCATTGCACGGTCGGTCCGCGGAACTGCTCTGTACGGCATGCGTTTCGTCAAAAAGGGGGTGCGATTGGCCATAAAGAAGCGGGGCCAGGACCTCGGAGCTCTAACGTCCGGGGCGATGGCCGGTCCCTGGGAGTGGGTGCGAAAGACGATACCGTCCGGCACCAGAGTTTTCGACGCCCACGCCCACATCGGGGAGGACGTAGACGGACGCACCATGACTGCCGCCGGGATAAAGGAGCGGATGGACGCTGCGGGCGTCGGTAGGACCATAGTCTTTCCCCTCAACGACCCGAATGCCTACGACGACTACTCGGGGCCGAACGACGTGGTCTGGACGGCCTACGAGGAGCACCCGGACGCTTTGGTGCCCTTCTTCCGCCTGAACCCGCACAAAGACTACGACGCAGAGTTCGGCCGGTGCGTGGAGCGCGGCTTCAAGGGCCTGAAGCTCCACCCTGTCTCCCAGGAGTTCGAGTTCGATGACGAGCGGGTCGTGAAGCTCTTCGAGATGGCGGCGGAGGTGGATCTGCCGGTGCTCGTACACGCCGGTTTTGCGATGGAGAGGATAGTCGAGCCCCTGCTGCCGACGGTAGAGAGGTTGCCTGAGTTGCGCCTGATCCTGGGCCACTCCGCGATGGTCGAGCTTTTGGCCGCGGTCCGCGCCTTCTCTAGCTACCCGAACGTCCTCTTCGAAACCTCCGTCGTAAAGGCCAAAGACCTCTTCGTGCTCTTCCTCTCCTTGGATCCCGCGCGCATCTGCTACGGCTCGGACATCCCCTACGGCGACCTGCCTTCAACACTGCACGCCGCCCTCCTGGCCGCGGACGCCGCCGGCCTCTCCGAAAAGGAGCTTACGGGCGTCCTCTCCGGCAACTTGAGGCGGTGGTTCCCGTGAGCGGCGAGCCCGTCGCCACCGGACCTGCCCCCGAGAAGGTATCTTTAAGGCTCAGGGTCGGGCATCTATTGAGGATAAGCAGCTACCTGGACATAGCCGTGCTCGCGATGTGGACGGGGAGGCGCGCCGAGGTGCTGATGGGCATGGCCGAGGCGAGCGTCAAGGGGTATGGCCCCGGCGGTGAAAGGGGCCCCGACGAGAAGCTCCTCGCCAAACTCAGGTGCCTTGTGGGGGAGGCGCGGGAGTACCACGCGGGGAATGATTTCCCGGCGGCGATGGCCCGGATGCGCGTTGCCCACGACCTCCTCTCCCTGCACATCGTCCGCCTTGCCGTGGAGTAGGATTTTGGGACCGGACCCTTCCGTCGAGCCCGCCCAAGCATTACCAGGTGCGATCCCGGACCCCCCGCCGTTCGATACCCCCGTCACCGCCGTCTGGCGCGGGGACCTCATGGAGAGCATTCACCGCGGCCGCTACGTCGTCTGCGACGCCCGGGGAGAGACCCTGTCCTCTTTGGGTGACCCTGATGGCTACGTCTACCTGCGGTCCGCGGCGAAGCCTTTCCAGGCGCTGCCGCTCGTCTTCTCGGGGGCGGCGGACGAGCTCGGGATCGCCGGTGAGGAGCTGGCGGTCGCCTGCGCCTCCCACAGCGGCGAGCCCCGTCACCTCGCCGCCGTGCGCTCGATCCTGCGTAAGGCGGGCCTCTCCGAGGACGACCTCCAGAACGGCACGCACCCGCCGATGCACACCCTCACCGCGGCCCGCCTCGCCCGGAACGGCGAGAAGCCCCGCGCCATCCACGGCAACTGCTCGGGGAAGCATGCGGGCATGCTCGCCGTGTGCGCCCACGCCAGCTGGGATACCCATACGTACCGAGATCCCGAAGGACCGCTACAGATGCTCGTGCGGCGCACTGTGGCGAAGCTCTGCGATCTCGAACCGGAGGCGGTGCGGCTCGCCGACGATAATTGCGGCGTCCCGGTCTTCGCCACACCGCTCCGAAACCTCGCCCTCGGCTTCGCCCGCCTGGCCGCCGGGGGGGCGGAAGACTTCCCCGATGACCTGCAGGAGGCTGTTCAGAGAATTCGGGACGCGATGCGTGCGCACCCCTATATGGTCGCGGGAACGGGCCGCTTCGACACCAAGCTCATGGAGGCCACGGACCTCGTCGCCAAGAGCGGGGCCGAGGCCGTCTTCGCCGCCGCGAGCCCCGGAACCCCCTCCTGGGGCCTCGCGCTCAAGATCTCCGACGGCGCACCCCGCGCTGTGGCGCCGGCCGTCCTCGCCGCCCTCGCCCGAAGGGGGGTGCGGGTCCCGCACGAGATGAAAGAAGGAGTGGTGACAGACCTGCATGGCGAGGTGGTCGGCAAGATCTCACCGGAGACGTCCTTCTCGCAAAAGACCTAGTAACCCGAGCAAGGAGTTTGCCACGATCGGCGTCCGGTGAGAATAGGGTACCCGCGTCGTTCGTACGTAACGGTGTCACCCAGGGGCCACAGACAGGGAAGGGATTGATACGCATGATGGACCGGGAGAGGACCAACAGGGAACGCGAGCGCATCTTCTAGGCTACGCGGCAGTCTTACAGGACGGCGATAGAGAACGCTTTCGCGCTCCAAGAGCGGACCCTCGAGATTGCCCGAAGCTTGCTCGAGAGCTCGGCGGAGGCTTCGCGAGCCCAGGCCGAGCGCAACCGTGCCTTGCTCGAGGACCTAGCTGAGCAGTCCAGGAGGCAGCGAGAGATCCTTGAGAACCTGCTCCAGGAGACGACCAACGCGTACGTAAACGTTCTTTGGGCCCCGTTCTCCTATTACCAGGAGGTTCTGGAGGCCATGACCCCTACCGGAAGGAGATCTCCTCGAAGCCAGGAGAGTAGCTTGCCAATCGGGATTGTCACTTTGATGCCAGGTAGCTGCTGCCTCGGTATACTTTTGGGGTGTTCACAAAGTTGCGTCGCTTCGGTCCGCTGGTTGCTGCGTTATTGGGCCTACCCAGCGACCTTTTCTTCATCCTTACCAGTCTTGGTCTCGGGGGAGTGGTAACGGTGGTGGGAGGATATTTTCTCAGTTTCTACCAGCAGCTACCTACTCCCTTATTTTGGCTGCTCGTTGCTAGTAACTTCATCCTTGCTTTCGTCGGCTTGAATCATGCTCGGCTTCGGTATCGGAAGTGGCGCTCCTCTCGCCAGGAAGAGACACCTACAGGCCACAGCTCCAGCTATAAGGGGGTTACTTTACTTAAAGCAGATGGAATGCACTTCATAAACTCAGAAATCAGCCGCAATAGAATGTACGGTCCTGGGCGTTTTTCTGATTTGAAGGACACTACCTTTACTGATTCACGCATGAAGGACAATCTGCACGATGTAACCGGAGAAACCCTCAAACCCGATAAAGACGACAATGAAGAGCCTGACAAAGACTGGAGTATTCGTTAAGGAGGGTTCTTCGTAGGAGGCGCCGCCATACCCTAGAAGAACTCTGGCGGAGCGGAATCGCTTAGCGTGATGGAACTTAACTTTCATCCGCATCTTCTTTGTCTTAAGCCTAGCCTTTAGCCTGAGAAGAGGACGATTACGCTGCAGGCGGCGCCGTTTGCGTGCTCCCCGGAGCGGGTACGCGTCGAAGGGGAAGAGAAGGTAAGACCAGAGCTAGCGGTAGGAGGGAAAATGGATCCCAGCGAGCGGGCAACAGGCACCCGTGAGGAGCACTACGATCTCATAAGCGTGCTCTACTATGCCCTGCACGGAGCCGAGACCGCCGAGGTGTACGCCGCGGACGCCGAGGTCGCCGGCGACGAGCGGCTCGCCGCCTTTTTCCGAGAGGCGCAGGGGGTGCACGTGGGGGTGGCCGAACAAGCGAAGGGGCTGCTCGGCATCCTCGTGGGTGCGCCGGAGGAGGGAAGATATTCTGCGGGGACCGAATCGGCTGGCGGAGGGATACCTATGGGGGAGGTACCACCACGGACGGCCCAGTCGGGGTGGAAGACCTCGCCACCCGGACCGAGGCGAGCGTCCCCTGCCGAGGCCTCGCCGCCCGGCGAAGACGTCACGCCGGAGGGAGAGACAGTCCCGCCCAACGCCCCGGCACAAGGCGAAGACAGGGCGTCACCGGAGAGGACACCAAGGAGGGCAGTCCCGCCCGATGCTCCGAGGACGGAAGAGCCCCCGCCCAGGTCAGGAGATGCTCCGCCCAGCCCGAGCGAGCAGCCGCCGAGGTAACCCCTGAGCGTCTCCGGCCTAGTCACGGGGCACATTGTCTGTAGCTTTCTTGTTGGGGCTAGGCGGACCTTTCGCGGGCAGTCTCCTCTTCGGAGGTGACGAAGCGAGGCTCTCTGCACTCGTCGTGCAGAGCCTCGCTGGCTTCCTTAACATCGCGCCACGTCTCGGCGAGAGCGTGCTCGAGAGTCTCCTCGATAACGCCGATCCGGAGGTCTGCCTTTTCTCGCACCGCTTCCGCCTTCTCCATCAGGGCGGCCCCCTCCGCAACCTCGTCGAAGTCGACCTTCTCGAAGTTTACGCGAGCTTTCTCGAGAGCCTTCTCCGCCTTCTTCACGGCACGCTCGAGGGAACCGAGCGTGGAACCGATCTCGGAGAGGGCGTCCTCATCCTTCCCGTAATATGCTTTCCAGAACCGTTTCTTGAGCGCGATCCTGTCGTTATGCACTCTCCTCGCCTCGGCCTCTGCCCTCTCGAGCGTATCTCGGGCTGTCTCCTTGAGCTTCGACCGACGGCGGAACTCCTGGAGGTTCCTCTCCAAGTCCGCGATCGAACCCGCAAACTCCGCCCTTATCGCCGCGCCGATTCTTTCCTCTAACACCTTCTTCCTAACGAACATCGTCCCCTTCTCCCTACGGTCCCGCACCGTGACTACCTAAAAGCCCCAGCGCTGCCTCTGCGCTGTTTCCTTTTTCACCACTCTTTACGCGCTACTAGCTCTCTGGAGAGCCTATAGTGGTCAGGTCCGGTCTTGCACAAAAAGTCTGTTCAAGCGCTATGTGTAGAGTCTTCCTTATACTGATAACCCAATCTCTGGTACTTGCAGGCTTTCTGTGCAAAGCCGGTTAGGCCCAGATTCACGCACGTCTAGGCGTCATGTACAACGTGAACTAACCTTAAGTTAACATTGGTTGTGCTTGACCCTAAGTTTTAAGAAAAGGTCATATGAACGTCTGGTCGAGGTTTAGTCTTTCTGCTAGCCGGCGCAGCGTAGAAGCAGGGGGTTGGGATTGATGGCCGAGGTGCTGGGGGCGAGGGGCTCCGTCGTTCTCCTAACGGTTGGCATCGTGGCAACGGTGCTTTGTTCCACGTCCGAACGCCAAGGTTTCTGGGGGCAGAGTACCCGGCGCTGGGGAGGGGAATGGGTGGGGCCGGAGTGCGCCCTCTAAGGTTGGCGTCCATTGCTTTCCCATGGCCTTCTTCCTACGGGGCTGGCGCGGTCGTCTCGCCTCCGGTCGTCCCGCTGCCTGGCGGCTGTTCGCTGGGGCTCCACCTGACGCCTGCGGCCCCGTAGTCTTTGGTGGTGGTGCTTTCCTTTAGCACTCTGCCGCCATCCAGGATCTGCACCTTCAGTTCTTTGCGGTCGTCGGTGGTCTTCCACGCCGTAGCGGAGACGTAGTCCCCGGAGCTGGGGTCTGTGTGCACCTCCACCTCGTAGTTGGCGGGGATGACCCCTTCGACCGAGCGGCTCGAGCGGAGGTTGCCGAAGTTGGCGCCGAACTGCTCGCCGCTCGCGCCCGTCACCCGGACGGTCACCTTTTTCGTGGTGCCGTTCGAAGTCGCCAGGTCTGTTCGGTGCTCCGTTTCGCCTCGCTGCGAGCCCTCATCTCGGGTCTGTTCCGCCGCTTCGCGGATCTGGGGCGCGTAAGCCAGGGCATAGTAGACCGCGACGTAGCACACGGCCAGCCCGACCAGGAGCCCCAAAATCTCACGCCAGCTTATCCTCAACTTCGTAACCCTGCCTTAGAGCGCGTTTCAAAACCTGTCGGCCACCCCTCGGGTTGCGGGTACCGATTGGGCAACTTGGCTTCCCGATAGGCCAACCGAGGTTCCCGCTACAATACCAGCTCCCAGCCAAGCGGTTCTGAAAACACGCTCTTAATACGGGTTTGCTTTGCGACGCAATCATAACGGGGCGCTTTGCATTTCGCGCCGTTCGAACTTGCGGAGGGCGGTGGACGGGACCGGAGTGTAACCGACCAGGCCTTTTCCGTGTCTACTTCCGTGTCTACCGAGGTAGACCGGGCTGGCAACGATTATCCCCTCCAATATAAGTCCAGCCCTGCTTTCCTTCGCACCGTGGCGCGACGGTCCTGGCCTCCTGTCTAGTATGGTAGGAGGCTTCGTCGGCGACGGTTGAGAGTTGCCCGAGTAAGGGCCGCGAAGTGAGTCAGGGCCGCGCTTACCGCCCTGTTCCTTGCGGTGTTCGTGGCCGCGTATCTGCTTTCGGATGCTTCTCGGGGCGAGACGAACCGGGCGATCGGGGTGCTCACGAGCGGAGACATCGAAGTCGTCCGGGACTACCTCCTCTCCTACGGCGCGTGGACGGCGTTGATCTCCGCGACGCTTATGGCCTTGCAGGCTATTCTGGCGTTACTGCCGTCCTTCATACTGGACTTCGCCAACGGCTTGCCTTCGGTGCATTCTAGGGCGCATTGTGGAGCCTCGTGAGGAGCGCTTTAGCGGCGGCCATCTCGTTCGGGATCGCGCACGCTCTATGCCCGGCGCCGGTCGAGATGGTGGTCGCAAAGCAGAGCCACGGCGGCGCCGACAGCTGGTTCTCCCGGTACGGGGCGTACGCGGTGCTGACCGAGGCCTCGTGTCCGTGGTCTCCTTCGATGCCATCTCTTACATCGGGCTCACGAGGATGGGCTTCTGGCGCTTCCTCGTCGCCACTACCGTCGTCATGGCGTCCGCCTGCTTCATCTCTACGCCTACCTCGGCGAGCACGCCCCGCATTCACGACGCTGCTGCTCGTCCTCTTCGGCCTCATTATCGCCGGCGTGGTTGTCGCTGCCGCGGTCCGGCGTCCCCGGTGAGAGAGGCCGGTGCCGTAGCTTTTAGTGGGCGGCTATCAGCTTCTGGTCGATCGCGGAGACCAACTCCTTGAGGTTTCGCCCGTTCTGGCCGAAGTCCCACAACCCGAGGCGGGAGGCGCTCCTGAAGTCGGCCCGGGTGTTCCGGGAGATCCCGCTGTCCCTCATCTCCCAGATTCGGATCGACACGTCGTCCTCGAAGCCGAAGAGCCGGGTTCTGCGGACCACCCGGATCTCCGCCTCGGACAAACCCGCGAGCGACCACCCAGGTGACTCCCCGACGACACTCTCGATGGCGTAACGAAGCTCCTCTGCTCCGATGGGGTAAGTGCGGGCGGTAGCCGCGGAGCGCAAACTCTTGAGGTCGAAGCGTTGCATGGCACTCTCATTGTAGGCGGGTGACGGCTAAAAGCTGATAGTTGATCTCCGACGGCTTTATCATACCCACGTGAAGTTGAGCTCGGAGATCCTCGAAGCCTGCTATCGTGCCGGCGCCTTCCCGATGGCCGACCGGTGGGGGAGGATCGCGTTCTACCGCTCTGACCCCCGGTCCGTGCTGGAGCTAGACGCGCTGCACGTCTCCAAATCGCTCGCGCGCGTCGTCCGCAAGGGCGTCTACGACGTCCGGGTAGACCGCGACTTCGAGGGTGTCATATGCGCGTGCGCCCGGCGTCCCGAGACTTGGATCAACCAGGAGATCATAAGAGGGTTCGTCGCGCTCCACAAGGAAGGAAAGGCACACAGCGTCGAGGCATACAAGGACGACGAGCTCGCGGGTGGGCTCTACGGCGTTACTTTGGGTGGCGCGTTCATGGGTGAGTCCATGTTCGCCCGGATACGCGACGCCTCGAAGGTCTGTCTCGTGTACCTTGTAGAACGCCTCAAAGAGCGAGGGTACGTCTTACTCGACTGCCAGATCCAGAACGATCACCTAGCGAGGCTCGGCGCTACGGAGATCCCCGAGAAGGAGTACCTTCAGCGGCTCAAGGAAGCCTTGGAGCTACGGCGAAGCTTCTCGTAACATCTCCGAAGGGGAAAGATCGGATCTATCGCGTCCCGGCCTAGATCATCTTACGTAGCGCAAGGGTTCGCGGTTCCCGATCGTGTAAGGTCATCGGGCGAGATTTCGATATCCTTCTGCTAGCTGACTGAACGCTCTGTCGCCATGTCCGTATACATTTGCAAGTTCTCGCTGTGTGTGGGATCTACGAGGATTCGAGAACGCCAACCACTGCCACTACGCCCCGGACAAACGGTGGCTCCGCGAAACGGCGGGCGTGTTAAGCTTGCAGCATGACTGAATTCATAAACCTGGAGTGGCGGCCGGAGCTAGAGCGTCCGGTGCTCATAGCCGGGTTCACGGGCTGGAACGACGCGGCGGAGGCGGCGAGCTTCGCGGTGAGCACCATCGGGGAGGCGAGCGAGGCGAAGCGGTTCGGTAGCTTCGACGGTGAGGAGTTCTTCGACTACCAGTCCACGCGGCCCCAGATCAGGCTGGTAGAAGGCGTTACCCGCACGGTCGAGTGGCCGGAGAACCCACTCTCGGCCACGGGGGCGAGGGTCGAGACTTTAGGAGGGCGGGGCGCCGTCTTGCTCTCGGGCCCCGAGCCAAACTTCCGGTGGCGGGCGTTCTCGCAAGGAGTCGTGGAGCTTGGCCGCGAGCTCGACGTGAGGCTCGTAATCACGCTCGGCGCCCTGCTGGCAGACGTGCCGCATTCAAGGCCGGTCTCGATCGCCGCGAACGCCCAGGACCCCTCTCTCGTCGAAAACCTGGGGCTTTCGGCCTCTCGCTACGAGGGCCCGACAGGCATCACCGGCGTACTGCACCGCTACTGCGCGAGCGAGGGTCTCCCGGCGGTGAGCTTCTGGGCCTCGGTACCCCACTACCTGCCTTCGGTGCCTTCGGCCCCCGCCGCCCTCGCGTTGCTCACAAACCTCCAAACCCTGCTCGGCGGCAGCTTCGACGCCTCACACCTCGAGCGCAGCTCGGAGGACTACCAGCGGCAGGTCTCGGCCGCCGTCGCCCAGGACCAGGATCTCGCCTCCTACGTCCGCATGCTCGAGGAGCGCTACGACGAGCAGGCCGAAGGGAGCGAAAGGAATCTCCCCTCAGGGGACGATCTCGCGAAGGAGCTCGAACATTTCCTGCGTGAGAAGGGCGAGGAAGAGTAACTTTTAGCCGACAGCAAGAAGACGACCGCTCTAATTAAACAGCGCTACCACGAAGACGATCACGCTTAGCAGCCCTAGGATGCCCTGCGCTACAGTGCTGAAGAGGTAGCCGACGAGGACCCCGCCCGCGGCCCTCGAAACTCGCTGCCAGTCCCCGCGCCCGGACCGGACGCTTCTCACCCGCGGCCTCGCGCCTTCTCCAGCGGAGGATGTTCGTTCGCGTCGCCGGAGGTACTCACCGGCGAAGATGCCGGCGACGGAGCCGACGAGGAGGCCGAAAAGGGCTCCGACGCCGAAGAACAGGGCACCCAGCAAGGCGCCGACAAAGCCTCCTATGGAACCGCCGATCGTGCCCCAGTTGCTCGCCCCGAAACGTCGCGCCCCATAGGCCGTGAAGAGCAGATCCGCAACGAAGGCGAGGAGGGCGAAGAGCCCGAGAAGGACCAGTACGAGGGCGCCTACGACCTCGAAGCCCGTCACGTAGGCGTAGATGAGAACCGCGGCAAAGATCAGAGGAACACCCGGCAGACCCGGCAGAACGCTACCCAAAAGGCCGAGGAGCATGACCAAGAGCGTGACCCAGAGTATGGCCTCGTTCGTGGCCTCCACGAAGGCTACCCGACTACGGGCAGCGTCTTCTTGGCCTTCTTGCCGGGCGGACCGAGGACGGCGTTCAAGGAGCCGGACCTGTACCCGTCGAGATCCAGCGTCACGTAGAGGAAACCCGCGGTCTTCAGCTCGGCGGAGATCCCCTCCCTCTCGGCGAAAGCGCGCTCCAGTTCCTCGGAACCGACTTCTAGCCTTGCGATCTCGCCGTGGTGCCTCACTCGCACCTGCTCGTAGCCCCGAGAGCGCAAAAACTCTTCGGCCGTCGCCACCTGGGCAAGCTTCTCTGGGGTAATCTCCTGCCCATAGGGGAACCGGCTCGACAGGCACGCGAGCGCCGGCTTGTCCCAGGTCGAAAGCCCAAGGTACTTTGCAAGCTCCCGCACCTCGACCTTGCCCATCCCCGCCAGGACCAGCGGCGAGACGACCCCGAGCTCCTTCGCCGCCTTCCTGCCGGGCCTGTGGTCTCCTTCGTCGTCCTTGTTCGCCCCGTCTATTACGCACTGAAAGCCCTTCTCCCGGGCCATCTCGGCCAGGTCTGAATAGAGCGTGCTCTTGCAGAAGTAGCAGCGGTTGGTCGGGTTCTTCGCGTAGTTCGGGTCGTCCAACTCCCGCGTGTTCACCACGAGGTGCTCTACCCCTAGTGAACAGGCGAACTCCTCTGCCTGACCTAGCTCACTGGGCAGGTAGGTCTCGTTGTTGGAGGTAACGGCGAGCACCTTCTCCTTGGGCAGTGTCCTTGCTGCGACCGCCAGGGTCAGCGAGGAGTCCACCCCGCCCGAAAACGCCACCAACGCGCTGCCGAAAGGCGCGACTATGGCTTCGAGTTCTTCCAAACGTACTTTTTGAACGTTCACGGAAACGTGTCCCATCTCGTCCTCCCTAAGCCTGCTCCAGTACGACCGCTGCGTTGTGGCCACCGACTCCGAGGTTCGCGCAGAGCGCCACCTCGAGGTTCGGGGTCTCGCGTGGTTTGTTCACCACGTAGTCTAGCTCGGCGCACTCCTCGGCCAGGGTTTCGAGGTTCCGCATCGGAGGGACCTTCTTCTCCTTTATCGCTAGGGCGCAGATGGCAGTTTCTACGGCCCCGGTCGCGCCCATGGAGTGTCCTAAAGTGGACTTCGTGGCGGAAACCGTTACGTCCGGGTTGATGGCGTGCATGGCCTGGGACTCGGGACCGTCGCCCGCGGCGGTACCGGTGCCGTGGGGGCTTATGAAGCCGACCCGCTCTCCTTCGACTCCCGCCTCTTTGAGGGCGAGCTGCATGGCGCGCAGGAGGCCGCGGCCCTCGGGGTCAGGGTCGGTCAGGTTGTAGGCGTCGGTGGAGCGGCCCGCGCCGAGGATCCGAGCGTAGGGCTCGGCACCGCGGCGTTCGACTGAGTCCGCGCTCTCCAGGATGAGGACGGCGCTGGCCTCACCGATGACGAAGCCCCCGTGGTCCTTGTCATAGGGTCTACATGCTCCTTCGGGGTCGTCGTTGCGGCGACTCATGGCACGCATCGCGATAAAGCTCGCGACGATGAGCGGCGAGATCACGGCCTCGGAAGCACCGCAGACGACCATATCCGCGTCCCCGCGACGGATGAGGTCGAAACCCAGACCCATAGTGTCCGTGCCAGAAGTGCAGGCCAGCGCGGGGGTCGCCGACGGTCCCTGCATGCCGAGCTGGATGTTCACGTGGGCGGTGGCCGCGTTGGGCATGATCTTGGTCACGGCGAAGGGGTTCACGCGGCGAGGGCCTTTGTTGTCCATCTCCTGTTGGGTACGCTCTATGCTCGTTACCCCGCCGATACCGGTGCCTAGTAGCAACCCCACCCTCTCCGGGTGCTTTTCGAGAAACCCCCAAGCCCCTGCGTCCTCCAGAGCGAGCTTCGAGGCGGCCAAGCCCATCTGTACGAAACGGTCCGTCCTTTGGGTCACCTTGCGGTCCATGAAGTCCTTCGGCTCGAAGCCCGTGCACTCGGCGGCGATCTTGACCTCGAACTCGTCGGGGTCGAAGAGCGTGATTGGACCGACCCCGCTCTCGTTGGCCAGGAGCGAACTCCAGAACGCTTTCCGACCAACCCCGACGGGGCTGACTACCCCGACCCCAGTGATGTAAGCAGCTGGGCGGTCGTTCTTCATCTCGCCCTCCACTAACGCAGCCTCAACTCTCGTCCAGTAAGGCTGCATCTTAGCATCACCGTCCCGTTTCAACTTGCCCGACGGCGCCTCCGTACTCACCAGGGCTTCGGAAGAAGCGGTTTGGTGCTTGGGAATCGCGTGTTGGTAATAACCTTCGAACATAAAAACTTAACTAGCGACGGGGAGGTTTTACTCGTGCATCGCAACGTCTATACCATCGAGATCGAACGTCCTGCATCGTGGGTGTTTCTTGTCTCGTGGAGGAAGAGAGACTCGTACGGAAGATGAGCGGGCTCGTCGGGTCAACGACCTTCACTGCCGGCGAGGTCGAGGTTGGCTCCCGCTCCCGCGAGGTGATAGAGATGGGCTGGGCGAGGACGGAGGTGGAGACGGAGATCAACGATTTCAACCCGACGAGCTTCTGTAAGCCCATAGCACCTCGAAGGACTTCGAGACGATGAACACTTACCGCTTTCAAGAGGCGGAGGGACGCTGGTTAACAGCGTCGTCGAGTCGAAGGACGAGACGTTTCTCGTCCGGGTGTTGGCTCCCCCGATCACCATACAAGCCCGAAAGAAGCTCGAGGCGGATCTCACGAAGCTCAAGCAGCTCGTGGAGGAGAAAAGCCTAGCGGGCTTAACCAGGCATCGGCCCCCATCCTCATACGGCAATATAATACGGGCGTGAAGAGAGCGCGGCCCGGTGGACGAGTTCGCTACCGGTACTCGGCTCGTGATGGGTAGTGCTCCTGTGAGCCCAATGGGCAGAAGGCGACTTTGCGCATGCTGACGGAAAACCTAAATACCTGAAAGACTTGGCAACCTTAACCTTCTACGCAGCCGCGATCCTGTTCCTCCTTAACTTCGCGTTGGGTTTGCTCGTCCAGTTCCGCATCGTAGATACGAAACCGTTTCGTTGGCTCCATCACGCCCTTTTCTTCGCTGTCTTCGTCACCGCCGCTGTTGCCGTGCTCGCCGGCTTCGTCTCAGGGGAGCCCTACCGCTGGCCGCTCCTACCTGTGCTCGTCCTCTACGCCGTTCTGCCCTACGTCCGTGCCGGCACGATGGGCCATGCCGGCCTCGCCTGCGGCGCCCTGGCCTTCTACGCAGCGGGATTCCTCCAAACACAGTAGGTTCCCCAATCACTATCTTGGGCTTCTCCGGCCCCGGTGTGTCAGCGGTTTTCGAGCTCGCCACACGGGGAGCATAACGGCGAGTTCGTTACAACCGTTTTACTCAACCCTTCCTAACGACAAGCTCTGTTAAACCCCGATGAAATCTTATAGAATCGCCGCGTTTCTTCGCCAGGGGGAGTGACGAATTTGAAGGTTTTGGGCTTTTTGGGCATGCTTCTGAGCCGCAGGGATTGGGTTTACCTGCTTAGCCTCCTGGTGCCCTTCGCCGTCTACAACCTTGCGCTGAAGGCCGCCAGCGCGGTTTCGCGACCCGGCGACGACGGTGGGATCGTTCGGACCCTGGATCTGATGCAGTCGGACGTGTTCTTCAACCTGGCTTACGCGTTGCTCTGGATCGGGCTTTTCGCCGTGGCATGCCGGGGGCTTTTGCGCCGGGTAGTGGTCGTCCTCTTTCACGTCGTGACGGTGCTCGTGCTGGTAGTGACCACGTGTGCCCACGAGTACCTCCGGCAGAACGGCACCACGCTCGACTATGGCACCGTCGCCGAGTGGATCCCCAAGTTCGAGGAGATAAAGCCGATCCTCACCACCGACGTCCCGCTGTTTGCTTGGATCGTCCTCGCGGGCGCCCTATTCTATGCAACCTTGGGTCCCTGGCTCCTGACGCGGGCCGTCAAGAGGTGGCGGGGACGGTTTCCGGCCGAAACGCCCAATGTTTCCTTCTTGGGCCCTCTTGGGTCATGGATCTTGGCGCTTGGGTTCGGCTCGCTCGCGCTGCTGACCGGTGCCACCACCCTGGAGAGGGACCCGGTCACGAACATGATCCGGACGGGGATCGAATATGCGACCTTCGAGGAAGAAGCCTACGCCGCCGTCCCGCCCGGCGAACACCCAGCCGCGCGTGCCAGCCTCACGCAGACGCCCGGGACCGAGAAGCGCAACGTCGTCCTGATACACCTGGAGTCCACTCGCGCGCGGTCTGTGACACCCTACAACGAGTACCTCGATACCACGCCCTTTTTGGACGAGCTGGCCGAAAGCAGCCTCCTCGTCGAGCAGGCGTACACGACCGTGCCCCGTTCCTCGAAGGCGAGCGTAGAGGTCAACTGCGGCGTCGAGCCGCCCCTCTACCCGGGGCCGGAGTTCGAGCCGGATGGTATCCCCGCCCGTTGCCTCGCCGAGCTTCTGAAAGCGCAGGGCTACGGTACCGTCTTCTTCGCATCGACGTCCTCCGACATGGACAACTTCGGGGCCGTAGCGGACGGTTTCGGCTACGAAGAGTTCTACCCGTCGGAGACCATGGATACGACAGGTTTCCAGGTGACGAACACCTTCGGCTACGAGGACGACATCATGCTCGAGCCGAGCCGCGAGTGGCTCGAAAACCGCGACAAGAGCAGGCCTTTCCTGGCCGAGTACTTTACGGGCACGGGGCACTACGCTTACGAATGCTCCTCCCTGCGCACCGGCTTTGAGGACTACGGCGAGCCCGACGAGGTCAACCGCTACCTCAACTGCCTGCGCTACCTGGACTCCTTCGTGGAGCTCCTCGTAAACCAATATAAGGAGCTCGGGATCTACGAGGAGACGATCTTCGTCATCTACGGCGACCATGGCGAAGGCTTCGGCGAGCACGGCCGCCTCTTGCATGGCGACACCATCTACGAGGAGGGCCTCCATGTCCCGCTCCTCATCCACGCCCCGGGGTGGTTCGAGGGCGGCGAGCGGGTAGAGGGTCTCTCGAAGCAAGTCGACATCTTGCCCACCGTGCTGGACATGCTCGGTTACGAGGTGGAGAACGGGGAGTACCCAGGCTACTCTCTCTTGCGCCCCATACCAGAGGACCGCCGCCTGATGTTCAGCTGCATCACCGAGCGCAAGTGCCTGGCGAGCATAGACGGCTCGGAGAAGTACATCCACCACTACGGCAACCAGCCCGACGAGCTCTTCGACCTGTCGGAGGACGCTGGCGAGAGGCACAACCTCGCGAGCGAACGAGACAAGAAAGAGCTGGACGAGCGGCGCGAGGACTTATTCAGGTGGCGTTCGGAGGTCAACGCCCAGTACGGTGGCGAGTAGGCGGGGATCGTCAGATCCGCGCGAAGTAGCCGGAATGGTCAGACTGTTAGGGGGAAAGGCATATGCTATAACCTCTACCGATGCCCGATCTGCGATCGTATCTAGACCCGTTGCGTGGGTCCTGCGCTGACGAGTTAGGAGAACGCCGTGGAGCTTTTTGAGGCCATCCGGCGCCGGAGGACCACGAACGGGCCATTCCTTTCCGAGCCGGTGAGCGCCGAGCACCAGCGGATGCTCGTGGAGTTGGCCGCGATGGCGCCGTCGCACTTCAACAGCCAGCCCTGGCGCTTCGTCCTGGTGGACGACAAAAAGGTCATCGAGGAGATCGCACGCATCAGCGGTGAGTCTATGCGCCGTCTCATGGAGGAGGGCACCTTCTGGAAGCGCTACCGGCCCTACTTCCGCTTCTCCGAGGAGGAGATGGAGGAACGCCGGGACGGCATCCACATCGACCAACTGCCCAAAGTCTTGAAGCCTTTCCGCCGTCAGATCTTCTCGGACACCGGCCAGGCTATCATGAACCGTTTCGGCGTTCCCAAAACCTTGGCCGAGGACAACCGAAAGCTGGTTGCGGGTTCGCCTTTGCTCTTGGCGGTTCTTCTCGATAAGACCGAGTACCGGCCCGGCGAGCTCTCGGGCTTCTACTCTATCTTTGGGATGGGCGCCGCCGTCGAGAACGTCTGGCTCGCCACCATCGAGCTCGGCATGGGTATCCAGTTCATCAGCGTGCCGATGGAGATCCCCGAGAAGTGGGAAGAGATTCGGCGCCTGCTGGAGGTACCCGAAGACCTCGAGCTTATGGCGGTCTACCGCCTGGGCTACCTGCCCGCGGAGAAGCAGCGGCCGTCGATAGACTGGACGAGCACCCAGCGCAAGCGCCTCTCCCAGTACGTATTCCGCAACACTTGCAGGTCGCCGGAAGCCGATACCTTGGGAGTGGCCGGCAACGGACAGAGGTCCTGAACGCTTCGGTGCCCTCAACGAACCCGAAAGTCCTCTCCGTAGCGACGGCCGTGCCGCAGCACCGTGTTCCCCAAAGCATGGCAAAGGACTTCGCGTGTGCCTTGTTCTCCGAGGTCTACAAGGACGTGGAGCGACTCCTGCCCGTCTTCGACAACGTGGAGGTAGACGGCCGCTACTTCTGCGTGCCGCCCGAGTGGTTCTACGAGGACCACTCGTTCCCCGAGAAGAACGCCCTCTACGTCGAACACGCCCTCGGCCTCTCCGAGAAGGCCGCCCGCCGCGCCCTGGATAAGGTCGGCGCCGACCCTTCGGACGTCGGGGCTATCTTTTTCGTTTCGACTTCGGGCCTTTCGACGCCGTCGATAGATTCCCAACTCCTCCCACACTTGGGCCTCTCGGAGCACACGAGGCGCGTCCCCATCTGGGGACTGGGCTGCGCCGCTGGGGTGGGAGGGCTGGCGCTGGCTGCGGACTACGCCCGGGTTTACCCGGAGGAGCTCGTGCTGCTCGTCGGGGTCGAGCTGTGCGGCCTGACCTTTCAGAAGGGCGACCGCTCCAAAGCAAACCTCGTCTCCACGGCCCTCTTCGCCGATGGCGCGGCCGCCGTGGTCCTTGGCTGCGCACCGATGGACGGCCTGGAGCTTTTCGCGAGCCACAGCACCACCTGGCCGGGCACCGAAGGCGTTATGGGCTTCGACGTGACTGAGGGCGGCTTGAGGGTGCAGCTCTCCCAAAGCGTCCCGAGGATCGTGCGCGAACGGATGCCCGAGAACCTGCGGACGGCCTGCTCCTCGGCGGGGATCTCGCTTGAGGATCTAGAGCACTTCGTTACCCATCCCGGCGGCGCCAAGGTCCTTGACGCCTTCGAGGAGGTTTTGGAACTAGAGTCTGGCGGCCTCGTCCTTCCGAGGGAGATACTTCGGGACTACGGCAACATGTCGAGCGTAACGGTGCTGTTCATCCTCGAACGCTTCCTCGAAGGACAGGACTACTCGGCGAGGGATTACGGCGTCCTCTCGGCGATGGGACCGGGCTTCTCCGCAGAGCACGTCTTTTTCCGGTGCTGACGCTACTCGTCCTCGGCGTCGCCCTCGTCGCCACCCAACGCCTCCTCGAGCTCGTCCTCTCTCGCAGGAACGAGCGACGGGTACGGGCGAGGGGCGCGGTCGAGCGGGGGAGGGAACATTACACTCTCATGGTCGCCCTGCACGCTCTATGGATCGCCTCTACCCTTGTCGAGGGTATCTTGCGCGGTCCGGAAGTCCCCGCCCTTTGGCCGGTCCCGCTCGCGTTGTTCCTGCTCGCGCAGGCATTGCGCTACTGGGCGGTCTTCTCCTTGGGCGAGAGCTGGAACACGAGGATACTGGTCGTGCCCGACGCGAAGCTCGTCAGACGCGGGCCGTACAAGTACCTCGATCATCCCAACTACGTGGTGGTGGTCGTGGAGATCCTGGCCTTCCCCTTAATCTTCGGGGCGTGGGTGACGGCGCTCGTCTTCACGGCCCTGAACGCGGCGCTCCTCTACGTGAGGATCCGCGAAGAGGATCGCGCCCTGGACGAACTCTCCGGATGATATAAGCTAGTCGGCGTTCAGCAAGAACAGTAGCTGATACCTAATAGCCGCCGACCGGAGGGAGGCAACTCATGCTAGATCTCAGATTCGTTCGCGAGAACCCCGAAGCTGTCAAGGAGAACTGCGCGAACCGGGGCGTCGAGGTGGACGTGGACTTGGTTGTTAACCTCGCCGACAGGCGCTCGGAGCTTATACAAGAGCTGAATCAACTCAGGCGGCGCCAGAACGAGATGGCGAGGAGTGTAGGCCAGGAGAGAGACCTCGAGAAGCGCGAGGGGCTTATAGCCGAATCGCGGCGGATGAAGAAACTCATCCCCGAAAGCGAGGCCGAACTCGCCGCCGTCGAGGGCCGCTTGAGGGAGGAGATGCTCAAGATCCCGAACATGACCCACTCGGACGCGCCCATCGGCAAGGACGACACGGAGAACGTCGAGATAAGGCGTGAGGGCGAAATCCCTAACTTCGGCTTCGAACCGAAGGACCACGTCGAGCTCGGCGAGCTATCGGGCACCATAGATTTCGAGGCGGGCACGAAGGTAGCGGGGAGCAAGTTCTACTTCCTGCGAGGGGATGCGGTGCTCCTGGAGCTCGGGCTTGTTCGTTATGCTTTAGACAACCTCACCGAGCGTAGCTACGAGCCGATGATCACGCCGGACCTGGCGCGAGACGAGGTGCTCGTCGGGACAGGATTTATCCCGCGGGGACCGGAGACCCAGATCTACTCCATAGAAGACTCGGACCTCTCGCTCATCGCCACCGCCGAGATCACGCTCGCGGGCTCCCTCGCCGGCGAGATCCTGAACGAAGATCGCCTCCCCATCCGGCTCGCCGGGCTCTCCCACTGCTTCCGCACCGAGGCTGGCTCCCACGGTCGCGCGAGTCGCGGCCTCTACCGCGTCCACCAGTTCACAAAGGTCGAGATGTTCGCCTTCACGACTCCTGAACAGTCCGAGGCGATGCACGAAGAGATGCTAGGCATAGAAGAAGAGATCTTTCAGGGCTTAGGCCTCCCGTACCGGGTCGTGGAAATCTGCACCGGAGACCTAGGCGGCGCCGCCTATCGCAAGTTCGACCTTGAAGCCTGGATGCCCGGCCGCGACGCCTACGGTGAGGTCACCAGCACCTCCAACACCACCGATTACCAGGCGAGGCGGCTACAGATCCGGTACCGCAAAAACGGAGGGCGCCCCCATCTCCTCTACACCCTCAACGGCACCGCCATAGCAGTAAGCCGCGCCCTCATCCCCATCTTGGAGAACTACCAGCAAGAAGACGGCTCTATCCAGATCCCCGAAGCCCTAATTCCCTACGTCGGCAAGAAGGTGCTCGAGCCCGCTGGCTAAAACTCGAGTCTCCGTCCCACAGCACTCAATAACGACGACGCCTCGCTCCAGTCTTTCGGCCCCGGACGCTATACTCTCACCTCAGTTTGTATATGGAGAGGAGCGTCGGATGGTCGAGGCGGTCGAGAAGCTCACGAAGAAGAGCGAGGACCCGAGCAAGTGGTACCTGCAGCTCGTCCGGATGGCGAAGCTCGCCGACTACGGGCCCGTGCGAGGAACGTTCGCCATAAGGCCGTACGGCTTCGCGATCTGGGAGCGCATCCAGCGCGACCTCGACGGACGCTTTAAGGCTACCGGCCACCAGAACGCCTACTTCCCACTCCTCATCCCCGAGAGCTACCTCAAAAAGGAGGCTGCACACGTTGAGGGTTTCGATCCCGAGCTCGCCTGGGTGACTGTTGGGGGACGCGAGGAGCTCGAAGAGAGGCTCGCCATCCGGCCGACCTCCGAGAGTATCATCTGCGACTTCTACAGGAACTGGATCCAGAGCTACCGCGACCTGCCGATCCTCGTCAACCAGTGGTGTAACGTCTTGCGCTGGGAGAAGGTGACCCGTCCCTTCCTGCGTACCGCCGAGTTCCTCTGGCAGGAGGGACATACCGTCCACGCCACCGCCGAAGAAGCCCGGGAAGAGGCCCTGAGGATGTTGAACGTCTATCGCGACTGCTTCTACGAGACGCTGGCGATCCCCGTCCTAACCGGCGTCAAAAGCCCTTCGGAACGCTTCGCAGGGGCGCTCGAGACCTATACCTGCGAGGGTCTGATGGGCGACGGTCGGGCGCTGCAGGCGGCGACGAGCCACGATCTGGGGCAGAACTTCGCCCGGGCCTTCGACATCACGTTCCTCGACGAGGATCAGGATCGGGTGTACGCCTACCAGACCTCCTGGGGCTTCTCGACGCGCACGATCGGAGGCCTCATCCTCGTGCACGGGGATGATCGAGGGCTGAAGCTACCGCCGAAGCTCGCGCCCACACAGGCGGTGATAGTCCCGATCTGGCGCGGCAAGAACAAGGGCGAGGTCAGGCGCGAGGCCGAGAAGCTGTACGTCGAGCTCAATGGTGAAGCGGGGGTCCGGATGGAGGTAGACCTCGACGAGGAGCACTCGCCAGGCTGGAAGTTCAACGAGCACGAGCTCAGGGGCGTGCCGGTGCGGGTCGAGATCGGCCCGAAGGACATCGAGAAAAACCAGGTCGTACTCGTCCGGCGCGACACGGGGGAGAAAGAGTTCGTCGGGCGCGAGGAGCTCGCGGGTCGGCTACAGGCGTTGCTGTCGGAGGTTCAGGAGAACATGCTTCGTCAGGCCGAGGAGTTCCGCGAGACGAACACGAGGAGGGCTGAGAGCTACGGGGAGTTCAAGGAGATCGTCGAGGAGAAGCGGGGCTTCGTCTTGGCCCCCTGGGACGGCACCGAAGAGACCGAGCAGAAGATCAAAGAAGAGACGAAGGCCACCATCCGGCTTTTGCCCTTCGAACGCGAAGTAGGGAAGGACCTCGTCTCCGGCAAGCCCGGCCAGACCGCCTTCTTCGCTCGGGCATACTGAGTAGGCCCTGTGGGACGTCGGGCGGGGGGTAGCGAACGGACGAGCACGTCACCGCCGGGCGTGTTCTTCTAGGGGTACGGTGGAGTAGGTGGAGTTTCTCGTCCTGTTTGTCGCGGTGGGGTTGGGGGCAGTGGTGCAGGGTTCGGTGGGTTTCGGCCTCGCCCTAGTGGTAGCGCCGGCGATGACGCTCGTTAGCCCTGAGGCTCTGCCGGCCACGGTGCTATTGCTCACCATGCCTATGGCGTCGGTCATGGCCGCCAGAGAGAGGCGTGCGATCTACGCCCCCGGCTGGTGTATCTGCTCTCGGGTCATCTGTTGAGACGCTCGGGGGCGTGGGGCTACTCTTTTGCTGGTGCCGGACGACTACCTCTCGGTGCTATTCGGTAGCCTCGTCGTGGTGGCCGCGCTCGCGAGCTCGTCCAACCCCAAGATAGACTTGAGCAACCGGACACGGGTAACGGGCGGGATCGTTTCGGAGGTAATGGGCACCGCCGCCGGGATCGGGGGACCGCCGCTCGCCCTGATCTACCAAAACCGAGAGGGGCAGGAGATTAGGGCCACGCTCGCGGTCGCCTTCGCGATGGACAGCGATCTCACTTCTGGACCTTACTCTCGTCGAGAGGGTCGGCCTGGACCATCTTCTCCTCGCGCTCGAGCTATTGCCCGCGCTCCTCCTCGGGCTGTGGGGCGCAGGATTCTTTGCCAGTCCTCCTGTTCGCCGCCGTCTTCGGGTTTGCGGCGGTGCTCTTCGGTATCGCTGGATAGCAGAAGAGCGGGACACGCAAAAGGCCCTCGACGGCGATACGGAAGTCGCCGCACGATTCCGATGATTTCGTACGGTAGCGGGTCCTAGGGGCATTCGTGCTCAGTCGATGTGAACCTAGCGGTCAAGACGACGAATGTCTCTGCCTCAACCAGGAGACGGTCCGCAACCACATCTCCAACACTTCACCAAGCTCCAGGTCGCGGATAGAGTGCAGGCCTTCATCCGCGCTCGCGAGGCCGGGCTGGGACAGAACCAGGCGTAGGCAGTGTACTCGAGCGCACACTGCGCCAACCGGTAACGGAAAATTGTAAGGGAACTGACCTTCCATTTCGCTTGCCCTTGACGCTGAACCCTAAGGTGTTTTAGCATCCTGTTCTGCGTGGACTCGCATCGAGAGCGGTGGAGGGAACTGGCCCTACGAAACCGCGGCAACCGGCGGCGAGCTAGCAGAGCTAGCCACCGCGAGGTGCCAAGTCCAGCAGGACCGAACGGTCCTGGAAGATGTGGGGAGAGCCGGAGGGCCTCTTCTACGGAGCGGGTTGCGCGAGCGGCGGAAAACCCGACACGGTAGAAGGAGGCTGCATCACCACTGAGTATGACACTAGACCCGGGTGCCGGGGCTAACCGCGCCCCGGCCCGCCCAAACAAGAACTTTCACCATATAGGCTCTTTCGAGCCCGAGCTCGGCGGTTACCTAGAAGAGGTCACGCTCGCCTACGAGACGTGGGGCGAGCTAGACGATGCGGGCGAGAACGCCGTGCTAGTTGCCCACGCCTTAACGGGCGACTCCCACTGCTCCGGCGGGCCCTCCGAGGCTTACAAGCGGGGCGGCTGGTGGGACGCGATGGTCGGGCCGGGGCGCTCCGTAAACACCGACGAGTATTTCGTCGTGTGCTCGAACGTACTGGGCGGCTGCTCGGGGAGTACGGGGCCGGCTTCCGTGGCTCACGAAACCGGATATCCTTACGGGATGAGGTTCCCGGTCATAACCATCCGGGATATCGTACGGACGCAGAAGCGGCTTCTGGACGACCTAGGGGTGCGCAAGATCGAGGTCGTCCTCGGGGGGTCCATAGGGGGGCAGCAAGCCTTGGAGTGGGCTGTCGAGTACCCGGATTTCGTGGAGAAGTCGGTGGTGATAGCGGCGAACGGGGCTCTAGGGCCGCTGGGGCTGGGGATGAGCGAGATCGGACGACGCGCCATCATGGCCGATCCCTTCTGGCGGGGCGGCGATTACTACGGGGAGGAGAAGGGACCGGAGACGGGCCTCGCCATAGCCCGGATGGCCGGGATGTTGACCTACCAGAGCGCCCCCGGCCAGTGGGAGAGGTTCGGCCGCGAACCCGCGAGCCGCCCCGCCTTGTACGAGGAGTTCGGCGGTAGGTTCGAGATAGAGAGCTACCTCCACTACCAGGGCCAAGACCTGGCCGGCCGCTTCGACGCCAACTCCTACCTGTACTTGACGCGCGCGATGGACATCTACGACGTGGGCTTCGGGTATGCTTCGCAGGAGGAGGCCTACGAACGCGTAGATGCAGAAATGCTCTTCGTCGGCATCTCGAGCGACTGGCTTTTCCCGGCGACCGAGGTGCGCGCGTCGGCGGAGAAGGCGAAGGGAGCTGGGGCGGAGGCATACTACGAGGAGATGGAGTCCTTAAACGGGCACGACGCCTTCTTGAAGGACTGGGACGAACTTAGGGCGGCCGTCGAGCCGTTCCTTGATAAGTAGGAGGAAGATATGACGGACACTACTGACCAGAAGATACGGGAGCGCGAGTACGGGTTCGACACCCTGGCGCTGCACGGCGGGCAGGAGGTCGATTCGGGGACCACTGCACGGGCGGTGCCAATCTACCAGTCGACCTCTTACGTCTTCCACGATACTGACCACGCGGCGAACCTCTTCTCGCTCTCCGAAGAGGGCAACATCTACACCCGCATCATGAATCCCACGACGGACGTCTTCGAGAAGCGGATGGCGCTCCTGGAAGGGGGCGTCGGGGCCTTGGCGACCTCCAGTGGGCAGGCGGCGGAGACGTTGGCGCTCTTGAACATCATGGGGGCTGGCGACGCGATAGTCTCGGCCGCCGGCCTCTACGGCGGGACCTACAACCTCTTTCACTACACCCTGCCCAAGATCGGCGTGGACGTGAAGTTCGTGGACGACAGGGACCCAGAGAACTTCCGCGAGGCCATAACAGACAAGACCAAAGCGCTCTTCGCCGAGACCGTCGGCAACCCGTCGCTGAACACTTTGAACATCGAGGCCGTGGCGGAGGTGGCGCACGACGCGGGGATACCCCTCATCATAGACAACACCCTACCCTCGCCGTACCTGGTGCAACCCCTCGAGCACGGGGCCGATATCGTGGTCCACTCGGCGACCAAGTTCATCGGCGGGCACGGGACGAGCATAGGCGGCGTGATCGTGAGCAGCGGCGACTTCCCCTGGGACAACGGGAAGTTCCCCGGGTTCACTGAACCCGACCCCTCTTACCATGGCCTCCAGTTCTACCCCGCTTTGGGCGAGCTGGCGTACATCCTCAAGACCCGCGTCCAGCTCCTGAGGGACTTCGGTCCGGCCCTTAGCCCGTTCAACAGCTTTCTCTTCTTGCAGGGCCTGGAGACCTTACCCTTGAGGATGGAGCGCCACTCGCACAACGCCCTCGCCGTCGCGGAGTTCTTGCAGGGCCACCTGAAGGTCAACTGGGTGAACTACCCGGGACTCCCCGATCACCCGACGCATGACCTGGCGCGCAAGTACCACCGGGGAGAGATGTACGGCGCCATCCTAGGCTTCGGCATAGACGGCGGCCTGGAGGCCGGCAAGCGCTTCATAGACCGCCTTCAGTTGCACAGCCTGCTCGCGAACGTGGGCGACGCGAAGAGCCTGGTTATACACCCGGCCTCGACTACTCACTCACAGCTCTCGGTGGACGAGCAGATGTCCACCGGGGTGACGCCGGATTACGTGAGGCTGTCGGTGGGCCTGGAGTCCATAGACGACATCCTTTACGACCTCGACCAGGCGCTGAACGCGTCGTGAAGCGCGTCGAGCTGGTCCAGCTGGGTTTGGGGAACGTCGGTCGGGCGGTCGCCCAGATCGTATTGGAGGAACGTAAACGCTGGCTCGAGCGGTGGGGCGTGGAGGTCGTGTACCGGGCCGTCGTCGATACCTCGGGCGCTCTGGCGGGCGAGGAGCTCTTGCCCCGGGCCATCCGCCTGAAGGAGGAGGGGAGCAAGCTCTCCGAGTTGGGCGTCGAGCCTTTGGAGGACGTCTTGCGCTCGGAACCCGAGGCGGGGGCGACTCGCGTCGTCGTGGACCTCGCGGTGCACGGGGACACCTCGGATCTCGATCTGCTCGGGGTGGAGAACGGGGCGTACCTAGTGCTCTCCAACAAGGGCCCGCTCTCGGGGACGACGCAGCGCTACGAGCGGCTCGTCGGTACTTTGGGCGACAGGTTGTGGCACGAGGCGACCGTAGGCGCCGGGATGCCCGTCATCTCGACGCTAAAGAGTCTCATCGAGGGCGGAGACGAAGTGTTCGAGATCCAGACAAGCCCGAGTGGTACTTTGGGCTTTATCATGAGCGCCGT
>Ga0126308_10000002_pt1 | contig 56518 bp, 52 predicted proteins | sample Plot55_FD_92533 | JGI IMG/M metagenome (GOLD analysis project Ga0126308, IMG submission 92533) | Serpentine soil microbial communities from UC McLaughlin Reserve, CA, USA - Plot55 | ecosystem: Environmental > Terrestrial > Soil > Grasslands | place: USA: UC McLaughlin Reserve, Lake County... | reverse complement strand
TGCACCGTTGCTGCACAAAGATCCCGTGCACTTACCGAAGCCTGTTCATTTTCCCGCAATTTGCAGGGGGAAAGAGAGTGAGCCGCCCAGGACTCGAACCTGGAACCTAGAGATTAAGAGTCTGTCCCGATACGTTTGCAGCTGTTGCTGGTTGTTCGAAGACCCGCTTTTCTAAGCTGAATTCTCAGATATGGGGTTGCTCATCGTTCACCGTTGTTTCTGGTGGGTTGGTGTACTAATTGGTGTAATTGGTGTGGGCCGCGTTTTGTGCGCGTAGCAGAAACTCGCAGTCTTTCGAGAGTGTCGTGAGGTCTCACGCTGTGCCGACAGGATACTCGGCAAAATTCGAACCTATGAACTTCTGATTCGTAGTCCGATTATGGAAGCGTGATACGGTAGTATCCGGCGCGAAACCCCTCGAAAAAGGGGTTGTGGCCTGATGAGGTGTGTTGTGGTGGTATACGGCCCCGTCAGTGCTCCCGTCAAGACTGTTTAATCCACCGCTAACGCCGGCCGTTATCGGCTCCTCTTCTCTGCGTCCTCCTTCGGCAGTGGCTCCTACGGCTTCACCTACGAAGACCTCTGCCTTTGCCGGCGGAGGTCAGGGGTTCGAATCCCCTCGGCTCCACTTCTAGAATGTGTGTGTTTGCAGGTACAACGCTGTGAAGGAACCTAAAGCCTGAAGATGTTATGGGCCGTTCGTGCAGCAACCGTGCAGCAACGCGATGTGTAACCTGCAAATTGTCGGAGCTGCTTTTCGGCTCCGACCTCATCATATCCCCGTCAAACGTCGAAAGCGCGGAAAAACTGAGGGTGAGCGGTGAGGAAAATCCGCCTATTTGCAAGAGAACTAGTGGCGCGCTCGGCAGGACTCGAACCTGCGACCTTCTGATTCGTAGTCAGAAGCGACGTGTTTCCGGTTGTTTGCTGTGGTTGAGAAAGCCGCTTGGTTAAGGCAAATCTTCAAATCGAGCGTTACTCGTTGTTTGCAGGCGTTAGCCCGGGTAACTGTCAAATCTCTGTCAGTAAGAACTGTCTTAAGCTTGCTTCTTACTCCTGTGCTGAGCCTGGCGGCACGCGTCGTCGCAGAATCTCTTGTCGCTCCGGCGCTTTCTGCCGTCCGGATGCGTCTTAGCAAGCGAGAGCACTTGGCCGCAGTATTCGCAGCGTGTGATATTGCCGCCGGAAGTGATGAGCCAGTACATCTGCAAATAGGCCACTCCTAAGAGGCTTTCGAAACGCCATGCGCCCTCGATGCTGGCAGGATCGACTTCAGGAGGCTGCGCACTTCCCGTGAAACGCAGTGTCGGACGACACAGTTGCCCCACCGTGTGACCTACGCTGAGCGCAGCTTCCTGAAGTGCAAGAGAGAGATACGTTTCCGGCGAGTCATCATAAGGATAGTTTTCCTCTCCTCCAAAGTCCTCGTCTGCGATAAGTAGTGATTTGGCCGCCATCCAGTCGCGGGCCAGTACGGCCTCGTACATCTTGAGGATGGTCCACGCCCGCTTGGCCTCCTCTCGGAAATTAGCGATGCTATCTCTGTATGGTCTGTATCGCTTCGGGGAGCTTCCCATCGTGCTGCTGCCACCCAGCACTCCATAGGTATGGCTGAAGGTGATGACCGCCCTCTCGAAGTTCGGCTCTTGATGCAAGCGAGCTAACTTTAGGAACAGGTCGGGTGTCTCCTCGAGAGGATCGTAACTTCTCCAATGCAACTCTTCCTCGCCGGCCCAAGGGGGGGAATCCGACGCGACGAGCCAAGGAGGAGAGTACCTCGCAATGATCTCTTGCCCCCGAATCTGATACTCATCGCATATCCGCCATTCGGTCAGCCCTCGCTGCTGCATTAGCTCGCCAGTCAGCCTCAGGGCCTCTGGAGTTACTGTGCGTTTCATTCCCGACCGCCCTCCGGATTCGTAACGTTTTGTCACGATTATTTAGGTTTTATGCGTTGCACGCAGCTTACAGCCTGGCGACAATGGAAGCAAGTAGACACCGCCGCCGACGAAGGAAGGATGGAGATGCAGGCAGAGGTAACCCGCGAGTGGGTGACCTACAAGCAGGCCGAGGAGATCTCGGGGCTATCCAGAACGACATTGTGGAAATTGCTGAGCGCTGGAGAGATCAAAGCGGCTCGCGTGGGGCGTGCCGTTCGCATCAATCGCCGTTCCGTAGATGATTACCTCGAGCGGGCTTCGGAAGGGTCCTAGGTAGGAGGGAGAAGAATAGAAGGAGCCTTGAGAGTTGACAGGTCTTTAACTAACGACTTCGAAGGAGACACGCATTGAGCTTCAGGATGGAAGTGATGGTGGAGAAGGTGCTCGAGGACGGCGCTTACGACGCCAAGCTGGTCAACGTCGAGCAGAAGGAGACGAAATTCGGCGACCGCCTCATGTGGACCTTCCAAGTTAACGGAGAGAATACCGAGATGGTCGGCTTCACCAGCATGTCGCCTAACACGAAGGCGAAAGCGTACCAATGGGCGGTCGCAATCGCAGGTGAGATAGATCCCACGCTTGGGTGGGGACCGGAGGACCTCATCGGCGGAGAGTGCGTCGTGGTGCTTGAGGCAGCCGAGGACGCTCAAGGCACCGAGAAGAATAAAGTCGTGAAGGTCAAGCCTCCGAGAACGAACAAGCCCGATGCCTCTAAGAGAGAGGCTGACGGGTCGGAGGGAGAGCTAGTCCGGATCCCGCTCTAGGGGTGGTGCATTTCACGGGGCGTCTACTGTTAGGCGCCCCGCGGTTCAAAGGAGACGCTTAGCATGTTAGCAGACTTCGAAGACGTGCTGGATAGATTGGACGTCGCAGGCCGCAACGGCGAGAAGGCAATGTCCTTCTGTCCGGCCCACGACGATCGCAACAATCCTAGCCTCAGTCTAAAGGCAGAGAACGGTAGGCTCCTGCTGCATTGTTTCGCCGGGTGCCATCCAGAGGACATCCTCTCCGAGTTAGGGCCTTCAGATGAAGGACCTCTTCGTCAAGGGGGGAGGGGGGTCCTCTATCCCCCCGCGCACGCCTGCACGCTTGCACGCTACCGGCGAAAAGCCGCATACCAATAGGCAAAACGAGCGTGCAAGTGGTGATGCACGCCCTGAGCACGGCTGCACACTCAAGGAGTACTCCGAAGATAAGAAGCTACCGGAGGGCTTTTTGCGAGGGTTGGGCTTGAGAGACGTGACCTACATAGAGAAGCCCGCCGTCCGCATCCCCTACCCCGATGAGGAAGGCCAAGAGGCCGCTGTCCGGTTCCGCGTCTCCCTGGACGGTGCTGAGATGTTCAGGTGGCGGAGTGGCGACAAGCCCTTCCCGTACGGACTCAAGCTCTTTGGAGAGGCACACAGGGTCGGGTACGTGGTCCTGGTAGAGGGAGAGAGTGACTGTCACACGCTCTGGTTCCACGAGATACTGGCCCTTGGCATCCCCGGCGTTAACAACTGGCGGGATGGGTGGGCGGCTTACCTGGACGGCATCGAGAGAATTTACGCCGTGATCGAGCCTGATCAAGGCGGGGATACCATCCGGGAGAAATTGACCGTTTGTCAGGCCATACGCGAGAGGCTTTACCTGGTGGAGTTGGGTGAGCACAAGGACCCCAGCGCTCTGCACCTCGCCGATCCTAATGGGTTCGGGGAACGGTTCGAGGTTGCCCTGGAGAACGTCAAGCCCTGGATCGAGCTGGAAAGGGCAGAGACGGAAGCGGCGTCCCGCGAGGCGTGGGAGGCATCCCGGGAGTTGGCGCAGGAGACAGACATCTTAGGGCGCTTCGCTGTTGAGCTGGCTCGCTCGGGCGTCGCCGGAGAGTCAAAGATAGCGAAGATGCTGTACCTGGCCATGACCTCGCGCCTGCTGGAGCGTCCGGTCAGTGTCGCTCTCAAGGGCCCCTCAAGCGGCGGCAAGAGCTACGTGGTGGAACGGGTGCTCACTTTCTTTCCGGAGAGCGCCTATTACGCCCTCTCCGCGATGAGCGAGCGAGCCTTGGCCTATAGCGAGGAGCCGCTCTCTCATCGCTTTCTAGTGATCTACGAGGCGCCCGGCATGAGCGGTGAGTTTCAGACCTACCTGATCCGCAGCTTACTCTCAGAGGGTCGCATTCGCTATGAGACGGTGATGAAGACCAGCGAGGGGGTGAAGCCGCATCTCATAGAGCGAGAGGGGCCTACCGGCCTTATCGTAACCACAACGGCGCTCCGGCTGCACAGCGAAAACGAAACACGACTACTGTCCTTGACCGTCACCGACACCCAGGATCAAACCCGCGACGTTCTAGCGGCTCTGGCCGAGGAGTCGGCCGGAGATGGTCCAGACCTGGAGCGCTGGCACGCCTTGCAGATTTGGCTTGAGAGCGTCGAACATCGTGTCACCATCCCTTACTCTAGGACGCTGGCCTTCCTCATTCCGCCCATCGCGATTAGGCTCAGGCGGGACTTTGGAGCCGTGCTGAACCTCATCCGCGCTCACGCCCTCCTGCACCAGGCCAGCCGCGAGCGCGACGCCGAGGGGCGCATCGTCGCCACCATAGAGGACTACGCAGCCGTTCGGGAGCTGGTAGCAGACCTCGTCTCCGAGGGCATAGAGGCTACCGTGCCCACCACCGTCCGCGAAACGGTAGAGGCCGTAAAGAGCTTACGGGAAAGCTCGAACGGCGAGCCTGTCACCGTGACGGACATTGCTAAGCAGCTGAAGTTAGACCGTTCGGCCGTCTCGCGGAGGGTGAGGAACGCTAAGGACCGCGGACACCTCCGGGACCTCGAGGAGAACCCGCGCAAACCTTCTCGGCTGGTACTTGGTGACGATCTGCCAGACGACCTGGAGATACTCCCCAAACCGGAAGACGTGCGTGCGGGCATGCAGGAGCGTGCATCGGGCAATGCACGCCCTGATGGAGCACAAGAACTGCATAGGAATGGGCAATACTCAAAGGATGCATACAAAGCGTGCAACCGTGCGCGTGTGCAGGAGGGGATAAAGAACCCCCCTCCCCCTGTAGCCATCGAACCGGGAGACGTTGATACCCCTCCAGACGACATCATCGAAGAAGTGCGCGACCTGTTCTCCAGCGACGCCTTGGAGGAGGTATGAAGGCTCGTACTGCTCTGCTTGAGCTGTTCAAGGAGTCAATTCAGTGGCGTGTCTTCTTCCGTTCGTGCTGCGAGAGCAGCGCCTTTAGGCTGCGCTCCCAGACCCCGCAGTTTCGCGACGAACTCAAAGAGCGGGGTCGTGGATTTCCGACCGAAGAGGTGGAGGATGTCCTGCTCGGGTTGGCAAGGGAACTCTTACCCGATACGCCTGCAGCACAGTGGGATGCCGAGTGGGCGCATGAGTTGTGCAAGGATGCCCTCGCCCGCTTGTCGGAACGCTACGCAGAGTTCTCGGACGCCGAAAAGGACGCTGTCGACCTCTCCTGCCAAGACGTGTGGGATGAGCGGATGCACGCTGCGAGCCTTGCCAACGATCCACCCGCCTTTTGGGTGGCCCTCAAAGGTTGGGAGCAGGCGAGCCTAGAGGCTATGCAGCAAGTGCGAGTTCAGGGAGGCGCAGCATGATTCATGCAACCGATGAAGGAGGTCTGAAGGTGACCACGGGAGGACCGGTAACTGAGGAAGGTAAGGAGATCGTACGCTGGAATGCCACCCGCCACGGCATCCGCTCCCCGGCACCGGTTGTCCCCGGAGTGGAGAAGAAAGAGGACTGGGAAGAGCACAGGGACGGCATCCTAGAGAGTCTGCAGCCGGAGGGACACCTTGAGGAGGTGTTAGCCGAAAGGGTGGCGCTGCTCTCTTGGAGGTTGCACCGCGTCACACGGTACGAGACTGAGACCATAACTCTCTCGCAGGAGAAACTAGAGGACGACCTGGCGGATAGGAGGCGGTTCGGCAGCTACTTGGTCGGACCCACGCACCCGGAGGACGTGCGAAGTGCTCTCCAGGACGCCCGAAGGACCCAGCGTGTGCTCAAGCAGTTTCCCAAGTTGCCCGACGACAAACGCCTTTCCGGTCCGGACGCAGCCGGCGTCCTTGACCTCGTTTGGGGGCAAACAGACGAAGAGTGGGAAGCTGAAGAGGTGCAATTCCCCGGAGAGATTCCCGACTGGGCTGGCCTGGAGGAGTACATGGCCGAATGGGACGGGTGGACCGTGTCCCTAGTGCGTGAGTGCATCTCAGCCATAGCCTCGGCGGCTAAGGAAGACCAGGAAGAGTTGATCGAAGCTGCTACCGAGAGGGCTCGGCTAGACATTATCAGCGCTAAGGTCGCTACAGAGCGGGTAGAGCAGGATCTGGCAAGGATGAGTCGGGAGCGCCTGCTGCCGGACGAGAAGACCCTGGAGAAGGTTGCCAGATATGAAGCCCATCTCTCCAGAGGGCTCTATAAGGCTCTCCACGAGCTGGAGGCCCTGCAGACCAGGCGTTCGGGCGGTGCCGCTCCGCTGGCCCGTCTTGATGTGGACGGGTGGGCCGGAAGCTAAAACCATCGAACGAACCGGCATGGCCGCACCTGCGAATTGGCGGTTCGCACTGAAGTTTCTAGCGTGTGGCCGCCTGGACCGTGCGCACCACCAACCGTTCCGAGAACCCAGCTACGAACGACGCCGCCCAAACCAAAGGGGGAGTGGGTGGATCTGAGGCTAAAGCTCCCGAAAGAAGCCCGGAGGTCAAAAAGACAAAGACCGCCAAGGCGGCCACGACCCCGACGACTTGCCTGGCCAAGGTAACCCACGTGTTGACAAGCATGTCGGGGATACGCACATTCCTTAGATCCGTAGCAACGGAAGTGAGGCTAAAGAACGCTGAGCCTAGCAGTCCCCAACATATGACAGAGGGAATAAGGGCCAGGCGAGCTGCTTCGAACGGGTTACCCCAGTAACGTGGCACGAGAAATATCCAGACGCCGCCAGCCACCAACGCGATCGCGCTTAACGATCCGAGCAATGCTTTGAGCCGCCGTTGCTTAAGGTAGAGGTTGCTGTAATGCTCATGGAGGATCTCGCTCGCCTGGTAGACCCTGCGGATCTCCTCTTGGTGCTTTCGTGTCTCCCCTTCATTCGCACGTAGTAACTCTTCGACGCTCTCTTTCCTCCAAGAACTCAGTTTCTCGGTAGCCTCGCGCAAAACGGCCTGCGCCTTAGTCTGGAGTTCCTCTCGGTCATATCCGTAGAGCGCCATGCGTTGGGACGCAAAAAAGCTCTTCCAGCCAAGATCTTCCTTGCCCGCTTCTAGCGCATCCTCAGCTCCCGTGAGCAAATCGCATGCAGCGCAGCCCCACCAAAGTTTTTTCATACCAACCGTTGAAGTTTCTGAATCACATCCTTGCGCACCTTTTTTCTTCATAAGGGCCTCTAGTTCGCAACGATAAGGTGGCAGAGAGCTTTCGAGCCGCCTATACGAGAACGAAAACCTCTTATGCCACCTACACCACCGGTGGCCTTGCTTAGATTCCGATGCTGTTTTGTCTACGTCGTCATCTGGTGGGTGCTGACCCATAGCAAAGCCCTTTCACTTGGGTAATCGAGCTGCTCGAGCGCTTCCTCGACAGTCAACCAGCGAAGTTCTTTAACTTCTTCGGATGGCTCAAAATTGCCCTCGCCAGTCAAGGTCATGTTCCAGAAGAGAACGACCTTTGGAACCCCGTTCACGTCGTAGGTGTTACAGCCTACGAAGCTCCCCAGCCGACTCTCCATGCCGATCTCCTCCCGTACCTCTCTGAGCGCCGCCTCTTGCCAGCTCTCGCCCCATTTGAGCTTGCCCTTGGGAAGCGTCCAGTCTCCGCCGTAACGCGACCTATGGATTACCGCGAGCTTCTTGCCTCGGGGCGAATCGCGCCAAACCAAGCCCCCCGCTGCTCGTATCAAATCGTCCTTACTGAATTTGTCCATCACTCTCACTTGCCTGGCGCCCTTTGGACACACATTCAATTCAGCCTTCGTTAGATTAGAATTAGAACAAACGGCGATGAATCGGCAATGAATTTTCGATGGATTCGGGGCCTTCGGCCAAGAATTTTTGGCGAGCAGGCGGCCCTGCATCCGCTCTTAGTTAGCAACGATCACTTTTTTGTGAAAGCCCGCTACCTACAAAATTGCCGAACACAGTTATCATCCGATGTTAGCTTGACTTATCGTCCAACTTCTCCAACCACTGCCTCATCTCGGCGAGCTGCTCCATCTCTGCCTCATGGTGCTCCCAGTACAGCTTCATGTAGGTGTCGTAATGCATCCCCTTAGGCCTCTCCGGGAAGAGTTCCATCATGTTCGCACTCCCTCCCAGCCGCTCCCTTATCTTCTGTGCTCTCCTGAGTGCTCGGTGCATCTTGTCCTCGCGCTGGGTCTCGTAGCGGAGGTCGTAGCAGTCGCGGCACAGGAAATAGCGCCCCGGCCCGTAAAGAAGCGCAACCCTCCGGCCGCAGTCCGCCCCGGGGCAGAGAAACCAGGGCCTCTCTCCTCCGAAGTTGCACGCCGTCCAGTCGAGCTCTACCGTTTCCTTAACGTCTTCCCACTCATCGCCTGGCCCTCTCCTATGGCGGTAGAAGAAGGTCACTCTAGCGTCGTAGGCCACGCCGCCTATGGAGCCGGTCTGTCTCCCAGCCCGCGACCACCGTAAGGAGAATGAGTGCCCCGGCTGTAGCAGGCCGTTGCGATGAAGGTAGCGGACGTCGATGGTTTGGCACTCATCGGTGGTGGTCTTCTTGTCGAAGCGGTACCAGCTGCCGCTACCTACACCGCCCACGAGCTTTTTCCCTCCAGCTTTTTGGCGAAATCATTAGGCAAGTTTACATCGAGCCGGTTCCTGTCAGCACTGATTGCTCATGTCCATGGGGTTTTCAGCAAGTGTGAGGGAAGTGGTCTCTGTTGCCAAATCCACCCTTTCCAGTAAGTTCTAGTGTCCATATTCGCACGCACTTTACTATTGACGTAAGTATTTAATAGGTGTATAATAGGGATATGCAGATGAGCTTCGAGGTAAACGGGCAAAGGCTCAGGGAACTCAGGCTGCAGAGGGCACTCTCCTTGCGGGCTTTGGCACAGAGGAGCGGCGTAGCCTTCGACACCATAAACAAGCTCGAGCTAGGCCATAGACCCGCCCGCCTTGTGACCATCCGCAAGCTGGCCGAGGCGCTGGGCGTGGAGCCCAAGGAACTGATGAAGAGAGAGGAGTAGAAGATGTCTAAGCGGCGCGGTAACGGCGAGGGCTCGATCACCCGCCACAAGAGGAGCGGCCTCTACATGGCCCGCTACACGGTAGAGACGCCCACGGGGCCAAAGCGCAAGACGATCTACGGCAAGAAGCGGGAAGACGTGTCCGAGAAGCTCGCTAAGGCCCTCGCGAATCGTGCGGACGGGATCGTGGTGGACGACAAGAACCTCACCGTCGGCGAGTACCTCGACCGCTGGCTCTCCGACTGTGTGCGCGACACGGTGCGCGAGAGCACCTTCTCCCGAGACAAGTACCTCGTGACCAACCACATTAAGCCGTCACTCGGGCGGCTCAAGCTCAAGAACCTGAACGCCATCCACCTTCAGGGCCTCTACCGCGAGCGCCTGGACTCCGGTCTCTCCGGGTCAACGGTCCAGAAGATCCACCACGTCATCCACAAGGCGCTCGCTCAAGCCGTGAGGTGGAGCCTCATCCCCCGCAACCCCGCTGATGACGTCAAGGCCCCCACGCCTACGCCGAAGGAGATGCACCCGCTCTCCGCGGACGAGGCGCGCAAGCTGCTAGAAGCGGCGCGAGGAGACAGGCTCGAATCCCTCTACGTGCTTGCTGTCCACACTGGCATGAGGCGCGGTGAGCTTCTCGGCCTCAAGTGGGAAGATGTTGACCTTGAGGGCGCCACCGCCCGAGTGCGCCGGACGCTCACGCGCACTGACAACGGCCGTCGTCTTGCTCTCGGGAAACCCAAGACTAGGAAGAGCCGCCGCACTGTGAGGCTCACTCAGAGGGCCGTGGAGGCCCTCAGAAGCCACCGTAAGGGGCAACTAGAAGAGAAGCTTAGGATCGGTGGTCTCTACCAAGATCAGGGCCTCGTCTTCGTGGGAGAGGGAGGCGGCTTCATCAACCCCTCCAACCTCCGTCAGCGGTCGTTCGCGCCGCTCCTCAAGCGCGCAGAGCTGCCGCAGATAACCTTCCACGACCTCCGGCACACCTGTGCCTCGCTTCTGTTCCAGAAGAACATCCATCCGAAGTTCGTACAGGAACTGCTCGGTCACGCCTCCGTTGCCATCACCCTCGAGACCTACTCCCACATGCTGCCCGGCATGGGTGGGGAGGCCGCCGATGCTATAGGCGAGATTCTAAGCTGAATAAAGCAAATTTGTACCTAGAGAAGCGCTCGGAGTTCGCCGCAGGCGGCTAAGATGCGTCTCTAATCAACCTGGCGGTGACTCGCGGAGGAGCGGATTAGCGGGGAGACCATCCGGGCCGCCTTGGCGCGGATGGGGGTTCGCTGGCAGAGAGCCAAGCGGTGGATCACCTCTCCCGACCCGTTGTATGCGAGAAAAAAGAAGACGCGACCAACTGATGAGGCTGGCGGAGGATAAGGCCGATTGGGTTGTTGGCTTTGAGGACGAGTGCTGGTGGAGCAGGGTGGCCCAACCTACCTTGCACAGCTTCAGCGAAGCTGGAGAGCCTCTGCGTCTGGTGGAGCAGTCTCTCGAAAAGGATGACTCCGATCCGAAGGCCATCTCTTGCTACGGGCTTTATGTGCCAGAGCTGGTGAAGACATGGCTGCGTTTCGTGGACGGGCGACCCGTAAGCGCCATAACCACACGCTTTTTGCGGTGGTGCTCTCAGAAGCTCGAAAGGCTGGGCAAGAAGGTGTTGGTGTTGATCTGGGATAACGCGAGCTGGCACATAAGCAAGGAGGTACGTCGCTGGATCGGAAGTCACAACCGAGAGGTCAAAAAGAGCGGTTCTGGAGTGAGGATCGTCACCTGTCTGTTGCCCAAGAAGAGCCCGTGGCTCAACGCGATCGAGCCCAAGTGGGTTCACGGCAAACGCAAGGTGGTCGAGCCCGAGGGTCTGCTCGGTGCCTACGAGCTGGCCGAGCGGGTCTGCGCGGCTTTTGGATGTCCGCACTACGAGCACCTGTCCGTTACCGAAAATGTCGCCTGATCGTGCACTGGGTGGTGGATTGCAATATAAGTTTGCGATTGACGGTGCTTGGGCACAAAGGGGGCACGAAATGCCAAAGGGGAAAGGAGCAGAAGTAGGTGGTTAAGATCTTCGCTGCTGAGTTGGTGTATTGGGGCACTGCGGCAAAACCCATCTTCAGGGGGTGTTATACCGCACGTGGCGGCATAAACACTAATTGGGGCGCAGAAAATGGATCGCTAAATGACCAACAGGCGCGTGGCAAAGTTCGAAGGAGGGATCACGGAAATGTCATTGGAGAGCGTGGCTCGCAAACCTATCATCGCCGTCGTCGGCACAAAGGATTTCAAGGCTCATCTCCGCCCTCCCTTACCCCCTGACTTGAAATCCATTGCGGAAACTGTTGGTAAGGAAGTCGCAACCAATAAGTGCTGGTTACTATGTGGTGGCCTTACAGGAGTGATGGAAGCAGCTGCGTGCGGAGCAAAGAACATAGGCGGCTTCACTATTGGCATTATCCCGAAGGCTGTTCGTGAACTTGAGGACAATCACAAGGATGAATGGCCTAACCGCTTTATTGACGTGGCAATATTCACGGGTTTGGGTGGCGGTGTTAACGGGGGTCGCAATGAAGTGATAGTCAATTCCTGCGACGCCATGATTGCTCTGCCGGGGAGCAATAGACCAGACCCAGACCGTGGCACAAGGTCCGAAATTAACTTTGCAATCGAAAAAGGAGTACCAGTCGTGCTGTACAAATACTGGAGAGACGTGAAAGACCCAATTGCCGAAAGCACACCAACGGTGCAGTACTTTACCGCAGACGCCGAAGAGGCGGTGAGTAAGGCTTTAGCAGCAATCTCTGACGGCCGCCACAAGACAACGTCCAGGAGGTAAGCATCCAAATCTAGAGCGGCGCTGGACTTGACCCGGCTAGGTGGTTCTCCCGAGAATCTGATGAAAATCCAGTTCAGGCTCGCGTCGAGTAGCAGGGCGCACTCAAGCTGCCGAGGCGTACAGCACACGCTTCCTCAACACATCGAACTTTCCGCGCCCGTACATGGACCGCTTGATGAGCTTTAGCTTGTTTATCCGGCCTTCGGTCTGGCCCTGGCTGTAGGGCATGACCACCGCCGCTACTACCGCTTCTATGTCCTGGCGAAGCTTCACCGCGAACGCCTTCAGCTGCGGTATCTCGGAGTCCTTCGCCTCCTCCATCCACTGCTGTAGCAATGCCCGGGCTTTCTCATCCCCAGCGCCAGCGATGTGATCTTCCTCACCCTGAGTAGTCGGGCAAAATCCTCGAACAGACAACAGCACTTCCCGACGTGGTGATCGACCATCTTCATGTGCTCAATGGTCAGTGTCTCCTGCTCCGTGCGTTTCTCGGGGCGTGTGATGAGTATTCCTTTTGCCTGTGCTGCGGAGAGTCCGGGAGGAGAGTCGGGTAATGGCTCTCCGGTACGTTCGCACTTTTTCAGGTACTGGGTGATGCGCACGACGTTCTGGTACGCACCAGGGTAGCCCTGCTCGACGATCTCTTTATGGATCTGGGTCGCGTTGTGGCATCCGTCGCTGAAGCGTTTGAGTATGTAATCCTCATAGGGGGCCAGTGCGCTCACCTTGCGGACGCGGGGTTTCCTCTCGGGAGCAGATTCGAGGGCCGAGTACTTCTGGACCGTGTGGCGATGTATTCCGAGAGTACGGGCGATGGCGGACTTATTCATCCCCGCTTTGCTCAAAGCCCGGATGGACCTAAAGAAGCTTCGCATCTCGGCCCTGGTGTGTTCGCGAGAAGCTTCCCGGTCCAGCCTGAGGCGTGTTAGCTGTAGCCGATGACGACCGGGAGCGGGTACGGACTAAAGGAACTCCGAACGCCGCTGGAACACTCGCAAGACTACGTCTCCGAGATTCTTGAGCAGGTGGAAGCGATCCGCAACCTGGATGGCGCCGGGCACAGCTCGGTTGATGGCGTCGGCGTACTCGCCGCTGCGGTCGCGGCTGACCACTTCGATGTCGGAGTGCTGAGCGAGCCACGCGGCAAACGTTTCAGAGCTCCGGTCCGGAAGGATGTCCACGAGAGTGTGGTGCTCTAGGTCCACCAGGATAGTGCCCCAGCTACGCCCGCGCCTGAAGGAGAAGTCATCCACGCTCAGGACCCGCGGCGTTGCCGCGCCTTTAAGATTGAGCGAACGGATGTGCCCCAGCAGCGTGTCGCCGGAGATCGTCACGCCGAGTTCGTGAAGAAGCCTCGCTCCGGCCTCACCTCCGAGGGCGAAAGAGGTGTGGGTGAACAGCCCATCCAGCCTACTGGTGCGGCGCGCGTAGTGGGCGACGACTCCCGGCAGCCGTTCGGCGAAGATAGCCCTCTCGCAGGAAGGTTCGTCGCAGAAGAACCGGCGGACACGCAGATGCACCCTCACGCAGATGCCCTGCCAAGGGAGGTCGGAGAGCGTACGGACATAGCGCGAATGAAGTCGGCCGGAGGACTTGTTGCACAGCGGGCATGCAGTCTCCGAACTGATGGTGCTGGCGGTCAGCGTGATGCGTTGGGCATCTGTGGTGAGACAGATAAGCTTGAGCTTTTGCGGATCGGGCAGAATGGTGTGGCTTGGCATCGGCAACCTCAAAAATAAACGGACACAAGTTACGAGGCAGGATGCCAAGCTCCCTCATCAAAAGCTAGGAAGAACTACCTAGCCGGGTCAAGTCCAGCGTCGACCAACCACAGCAAATCTTCATTCAGGCGTGTGCCGCTGCTGCGCGCGGCGTCGATCACCTGACCCTGGAGGATTAGCGGTTGCCCAGTCGTCAGGACGGTATTTGGTGGGGGGTGCAGGATGGTCACCGTCGGTCCCAACAGCGGCAGGGTGAAATTCTGTGTCGCGGCGACTGCGAAACGCAAGCCATTACTATAGATCATGACGAAGCGGCAGCGTCCCCCCGGGCCGATCACGCATATCGATCTCAAGTTCTTCTGTAGGCGGCAGAATGTCGGCGGTGTGAAATCGACGCTCGCCCCACCGCTACATCACCTGCAGGTATGCGCTGTCCTCTGGTGGCGACAGGTTTAGATGCAGGCGCGCCGGCTCCTCACGCGAAACCCGTTGGTTCGCCAACTACAGTCCGAGAGACGCTGACGGAGGGATCGCTCGTTGCCACAGCACGTGATCGTCACGCCGCAGCTGCACACTAGTGGCTTCTTCATGCAGCGCAATGTAGAACGTGAGCCGGAAGCGTGGCGGCTCCCTTGGATCGCAGCGGTTTTCCTCGCGCACCTGTGCCGGTCTCGGTTGACGGACCGGTCGGTGCTGTCCAACAACTCAACAATGTAGGGGCTCGCATCCACCTCAGGCCACTGCCGCACATAAAAGGTGGAGGCACAACGGAGGGGCGTAAAGTGGTCCGCGTGATTCAGCTGTCCGCGAATTACCAGCACCTCTCGCGCTTGTTCAATGGGCATCTCGTCTTCCTGTCTCCCACACCCGTTGGTGGGCGCACAGCACGATTACGCGCCAGGCACAGTTACGCACCAACAAAATCCCACAACTGCTGCCACCGCTTTGGCGACGGCTATGTATTATTGCCGCCGGTCGTCGGCGTTCCGCAGTAGGTCATCACGTCGCACACCGTCCCACCGGCTCCCTGCACGGTCGCGTTGGTCCACACGTCGAAGGGCACATCGACCAGCACGCCATTGTTCGGCCCACTTTCCCACTAACCACAGCACCATCGAGCGTAGGGAGGTCTCCTTAGTTATTCAACCGTTCAGAGAACGTGCACATAGGTTAGCTACTGGCCTCCCAGTACTCTTCCACCCGCACAGCCTCGTCCGGTCCCGGCCAACTCGGAATGGTAGCGATGATGAAAGTTAGTGGTTCTACTGCCATGTTGCGGATTTGGAAGTGCGTCCCTGCGTCGATGGTCAAGCATCTGCCGGGTCCCATATCGACGGTGTGCTCCCCGTCAGCTGTCTTACGCCATACCTGTCCAAGTCCTTGCAGGAAATATCAGATCTCTCCGACCGATTTGTGACGCTGCGCCACTGAAACTTGGTCTGGGCGCCATACGCAATGCGCCATGTTGCCCCGCTTATCCTCTAAGTGCAGCAACTCCCGAATCTCGCTTCCGTCCGGAGCAGAGTAATCAGACATGGCTTGCAACCACTGTGTCTGCCTCATTTCTCCTTTCTGCGTTATCGCTCTCTAGGAAGGGCTCGCTTCCATCGGCACAGTGAAGCTCCAGTGCTTCGTCGCTGCCGATCCTCAAATGTTGAAGCCGGAACGATACATGGAGGTAACTTCTAAAACAACGAACCTCCCAAACTTAGCACAGCACTCTCGTAGCGCGACAGACCCTTCTGGTTCGTACGTTTACCCCGAGTTCTGCGTGTCGCGGATGCAAAGCGGCTCGAATAAGCACCGGCAATCCGCAGCCTGGTCTTGATCTGGGACGAATACCGCCAGCGGCGCATAGTGGTGGTCTGTACCGTGCGGGGGCCGCGCTTCTGGCTTACCCTCATCCCCCGGCCATTCCACGTCACCGGTGGCCGTGCGCGCCGGTATCAACCAGTAGTCACCCGTGCGGTAGGTGTGCGGCTCGCCTTCCTCGGCAGCTTGGAAGCAGATCTGGACTCCATCTTCCAGGGTGAGCCAGTCGTTCTCTTTTAGAGGAAGGGTCCCATCTTCCATCTTGCTGTTCTTCGAGTCGCCAGCCCCGTGATCCCAACGACGCAGCAACAGGTGTTTATCTGGATCCTGTTTGACGTCCAAGGACGGTTCTCCGCTCAGCACCACTCGCATGCTCGTGGCATCGATCTTCTCCACCTGCAGCAGCGGTTCGGCACGCCCCTGGAGGACGTAATCGTCGTCCGCGATCTCGACCCAATCGCCCACCTTCAGTCCCAGGCGACGGTCCCGGCCCAGATTTTCCGGAGTCACCGTGTTGCCGTCCACGTCGCGGATGGGAATGGCCGCCGTGCCGTTATCCCGCGCCCACTTGAAAGTTGGAGATGACTGTTCTTGATCTCTGGTAGTCCCCTGTTGGACCATGGCAGTACCCGGACCGTTCTCCGGTGGGACTGCCTCGCCAGATCTGTGGATCTCCACGCGGTAGAGCTGGTTCTCGAGGCCACGGTAGCGCGCTTCGGGGGAGGCGACGCATGGATTGCTATCTCCATCCGGGGTTTCCTTAGCTTTCGCCTTGAGGGTGCCGCGGTTGACTGGCTGCCACACTTTCACCCAGTTTTCCCAGTTGGCTTCGACACCGGCCTTGTCGGTCGGAAAGCTGCTGGCCCCTTCTGGCGTTTCGGCCGTCACCTTCACCTGCCACACCACTTCGGCCCGCGTCGCCGTATCGGGGCCGCCGAGTGCCTTCTCGCAGATGTCGGGGTCTTCGAGGGCCGTCTTGTGGCGCTCCCAGACGTCGAGATAGACAAGGTAAGGAGGGTCCGGAAGCTCCGGTGGGAGCGGGTAATTCGGTTGCTCCCTGTACGGGAGGCCATCCTCGTTGCCTTCGCCGTCTCCCTTCGGATCGTTTTCGCACAGGATCCCGTCGACGTAGTAACGACCGGGGCCGATTATCAGATCTGTTGGGTTTCCAGCACCGGCTGGTTGCAGGGTGATCCCGAAGTTCTCGGGATGCGATGCCCCGGCCGGCTCGACGCGCGGTCCTCCGTGTGGACCGATGATATCCGCCGCCAGGGTCCGCATGTAGTGCAGCACGATCGCCGCCTGCTCGTTGAAGTCGGAGTCGAGCTGGACTCGCCCCTGCTGCATGAGCACGCGGCTAAAGTGCTTGTGCTGGTCGAAGGTATCGCGCGTTATATCGATCTTCATGCCAGTCCTCCTTAGCTCGCAAAGATGATGCCTGCGTCCGTTCCGGCGGGCGTGTACTCGTCAAGGCGTGCACGCAGGTTCGCTTCTCGCTGCGGTTGGAACAGGTCGTGGGACACCCCCATCTCCGACTCGTCGTCGGCTCCCCTTTTGATCTCCTCGGCGCAGGCCTCCGACAGCTGGCAGTAGGTGGGCATGCCGTACCGGACGCTGTTGAACTGTGGCCGGACTCGTTCGCGCTCGCGTCGTTGCCGGCTCTCTTTCTCCACGCTGGTCAGCATGGTCTTCTTCCCTTCCTCTTCGACCGCCTGTTCCACCAGATCCGGCTGGCAGTTGTATCGGCGCGGTGTACGGGAACCGGGCGTGACGTAGCAGAAGCGCATGCACCCCCACTGGCGGCGGGCGACCGTGATACAGCCAATAAATATGCTGTTCTCCGCCAGGTCGATGGCGTGCACCTGGACCTGGCCGAACACGGTGCTGCGCGCGATGGTCACCCGGGCGTGGGCCACGGGCCAGCCCGGCGCCCCCAGCGCCTCGCGCTCGGGGCTAGTGGCGTCCAGGATGCTGTCCGTGATAAGGATGCGGATCGGATCCGTGCGGACCTCGTCCTGGTTGACCTGGATCGAACCCACGATACTGTGCTGGATGTCGACGCAGAGGTTTGGCGCGTTGAACAGCTGCAGGCTCGGTTCGGACGGCGCCGTCGGTTCGCAATCATGGCGGAGCTCCCAACCGGGCACGAGCGTGGAGTGGCGGATGGCCACGCTGGTCAACTCGCCCTCGACCTGGACACCGCGGCCAGTGATGAGCAGACCGTCCAGGGCGAAGCGGCTCCCGCGCCTGCCACTCACGCTCAGAGCGTCCGGAAGGTCCGTGTGCCAGTCCAGCAGGCGGATGACCGGACGCCTGCCGTTGGCCGCGCGGAGCTGGAGGGTCTGGTTCTTGCGGAGCGAGATATTGATCTGCTCCACGTACACACCGCTGTCGGTGATCTCGATGGCGGCGTGGCGTGGCCTCTCATCACTCCACCGCTCCAGCGCCTGGTTGATGCGCCTGCTGGCGTGCGGTTCCCGCCCCACCAGGTAGAGGACGAAGCCCTTCGCTATCTCGTCTTTGTAAGCTCTCTCCAAGAGCAACCGGTTGAAGCGCATCAGACTCCGCCCCTGCGGCCGCCATCCTGTAAATTCCCTGATCTCCTCTCGCAGACGAACCTCTTTGAAGCGCTCTTCGTCGTAGAGATCCTCGTCTTCAAGTACCAGGTTGAGGCCCCCGATCAAGGCCCTCAGGGGCTTTTTGGGCAGAGGGTCGGCATCACGATGGTCTTCCAGCAGTTGTCGCGTCTCCTCGGGGAACCGATTCCAGATATACAGGGACAACTGGGATACGTCGCCCGGAGGGTCCAGCAGCTTGCGAATCAGGCCGGCCGGGTCCTTCAGATCGTCTTCATCGAACAGCAGGTGCTCGGTGGGAGGCGAGAGGGGCCGATCGTACTCGCCGCCGCCGATGTCCGCGCTGAAGCCGTAGCTGTAAGAAACCCAGACCCTGGAGGGCACCCGGCGCGGGTGAAAGGCGAGGCGTCCCAGTTCGGGGTCGACCACAACCTCCTCGTGCCGACGGGGCCGGTAGTGCCAGTCGGTCAGGTCGGCGGGGATTATGCGTTCCGGCGGAACCAGCTCGCGCGAATCCCCCACCAGGATCTCCAGGCTCTTACTCGGGCCGTAGTAGTCGGTCTTGCGTGCCTCGAACGCCCGTCTTCGGATGGGAGTCGGCAGGTTCATCTCGTCGGCGATGTCGGTCGGGTCAGACTCGGGCTCCGGGCAGGTATAGAGGGGGGTGTCGTTGCCCAGCACGCTGAAGGTGTAGCAGTGGGTGCCGAACTCCTCGCGGGAGTAGGCTGGGGTCTCGGTAACCCGGTAATCGTTCAACCGCCAGACATAGAGGCCGACAGTCGGGATGTTGTGGCGCCCGGGGGTACGATGTGAGGTGATGCGGCGCACGTCGACCGCGTGGGTCAGCCCGTCGAAGGGGCCGTCCAGGCGGTCCAGCGCGTCCACCTGGCGCACGTCCACGGTCCAGCCCTGCTCCAGGCGCAGGTGGTTGATGGCCTGGGTAAGGCCGAGAAGCCTGTAGAACTCCACCGCTCGGGCGGGCCAACCGGCCACGTCGCGGGCCAGCAGTTCCAGCAGCGCCAGCGTGCCCTTGCGCCGCCGGTAACGGATGGTGTTGGCAACCTCGCAGCGCGGGACCAGGATCTTGTTGCGTTGCTGGCGCTGAGGGGTGCTCACGTCCCCCGGCTCGCCCGCCTCGTGAACCAGCCGGTAGCCTATAAGATCACTGATGTAGGGCACACTCCAATCCTGGCACGTCTCAATGAACCAGTTTTCGTAGAGTTGAGAGATATCCTCCTCGACGACGTCTACCTGCTCACCTATGACCCGGAGCAGCGCCTGGAGCGGCTGACCCTGCTCCACATCGCGCTGGCGGTAAACAGCCGGGAGGAGTTTGTAGAGAAGATCTGGTGAGCGGCTCATTCGGTTATCTCCTCGAGAATCAGCGTCTCCGGGACGCGGGGCGTCAGGAAAGCGAGTTGGGCCGGGCGGACCGATCCGCCATCCCGGCCCGCCAGCTCCGCCGGGACTCGCTGGAGCGGCTGATCTGTGCACTCCACAAGTCCCTTTATCTCAGCGACGATCTCGCTCGGGAGAAGGACGCGCCGCTGATTGAGCGTGCTGGTGTCGGCGACTACCTCGGCGTCGGAGGCCGGCGCCTTCTCCGTCTTCTCGGGATCCTCTTTCTTCTCAGGGATCCCGCCGAAGGTGTCCACGTCGACGTAGGCCACGCCGGGAATGGACTGTATCGTGGAGATCACTTCGCTCAGCAGCGCGTCCTGGCCCAGCTCGCGCCGCTCGAAACCGAGGGTGTCCAGCAGGGCGGCGCGAACCTTGGGTTCAACCGACTCCCATGGGTAATCTGCAAGGACGCGCACTCCAGCGCTTATCACGAGCATGATGAGTTCGCGCACCTTCACTGAGAGCGGCTGTTGCGGATCGCCGAAGCGGTGCAGGGCCTGAACCAGGTAACGGTAGAGTTCCGAGTCCTCAGAGATTGGGATGTCGTCGATGCCGGCGATGGTAAGGTGCACGAGTTGCCGGCGGCCGTCGGAGAAGCGTACGGCGCTGGCCTTGGCAAGACCGGCGAAGGCGCGGGCGAAGTCCTCGTAGTCCCTCACCGACACCAGGCGGTCCAGTGCCATCACGGCCACCGGCACGTTGCGGCGCGCATGGTCACGGCCATCGCGGTCAGCACCCCCCGTCGCGGGCTGCGGGTTGGTCACACCCTTCAAACCGAGCGGGCGCGTCGCCAGCTGGCTGATCTGCTCCGCCGCGACATTGCCCGCCTTGCCGATGCCGGTACGGTAGACGGCCCTGATGTTCTCCACGCCGGTGGGCAGGCGTGCGCCGTGCTCGCCGTCACCGAACACCACCGTCACCTCGTCCTGATCGCTTGTCTGAGTGACGAAGCCGCGGTCGGTTGGCGTCAGCTCGGCCAGATTCCCGGCTTCGTGCCAACGGATATCGTCGACGCGGATCTCTAGCGTGCTCTCGGTACCGGTGGGCGTGGCCGCAGCCACGTGGGTGAGCGGCGACTGCCTCAAGCTGAATTGCTGCAGCGCCTTGCTACCGTCACTGCTGCCCAGCACCTCGGTGCGCGTTTCGCCGTGGGTGGCCAACCCCACGTTGCCGTAGATCGTGACGGTCTCGCGCCCGTAACAGTAAGCCAGTTCGTTGGCGAGAACCAGGGTAGTGTGAACCTTGTCGCCGGGAAGGTCGGAATCGAACCCCTGCTCGACCGCGGCGAGCATGACTAGTTCGCTGGCGGTCACGCCGGGAAGGTCCTCCCGCTCTCCTGAGACGATAAGCCAGCGACCCGGTTCCAGCCCATCGTAGAGGGCGTCCAGCTCGATCTGCTCGCCACAGACGGGCTCTAACGTCACCGCGTCGCTATTGTCGTCTTGCTCCTGAACCTCCTTGCGGCCGTTGGTCTCTTCAAGTGGCGCCTCGGCCAGCTCGAGCAACTCGCTCTGGGCATGGACTGCAGCGTGGCGAATAACCGAGAAAGTGTCCTGCTCTAGGTTAAGCCAAGGTTGGGGCAGGGTAATCTGAGTGCCTCTCGCCGTGATGCCGTAGTCGGCCCGGGAGGCCTCGCGGACTTCGCTGGCTCGGGTGATTATCGTCTGCGTTGAGGTGCCGGCGGCACTCGGCCTCTCCAGCACAACCCAACTGTTCTCGAGGATCTGCTTGTAGGAACCATCGAGCGAAACGACGTTGTCTCTCTCTGTCGGCTCGGTCGAGCGGCGCCTTATGCCGCCGCTTACTTTGACCTCCTTATCGCCGGCCTCTGGGCTGGCAACGTTGTGAGCAACCGTGACGGTCGTCGGGTCGCTTCCATCACTGGAGACTTTGAATTCATCATTTCTCTCTACCTCCACCACTATCTGCGTCGCAGACAAGGACGTTGCCTCAGCGTTTGCTGCTCCTCTAGCCTCGCGTCCTCTATCGTTGGTATCCACGCTCAATCTCCACCCTCGTACACCCCATCCCTTTATTTAGCGTGATTATGGTCGATCACCCTATCTGGCTAAGAAATACCTGATCAGCGGTCTTTACTACCGTCTGTCGATCTACGAAATTCAACTCCACGGTAAAGCGTTTTCCGATCGCCTCGTTCCCCTCATCGTCCAAGATATCCACCACGCCGATGTTTCCTTCGACGGTCTGGTCGGTTACTTCGAAGTAACCGACCTCGAAGAAGTCGACGTTCTGGAGGTGGTCATAAGTAACTGTCTTCTCAGGCTCCACCTCCTGTGTGTCACCCTCTATGGTCACACCTATCTCGATCCTGGGCAGGTCATCTTCACTGCCATACCAGTCTCGATCGACTCTGACGCGAACTTGAAAGCTCTCTTCGAAGTCCTGCGTGGTCTTCTCCAGGGTCCATTCCTCATAGTCCACGGTCGTCGTGCCATTCTCCTCCTTTATGATCGGCTTGAGGGGCGCATTGTGACCGAAGAGGGAGGCAGTGGCACGGAGAGCGTACACTTGGGCAGCGCTTCGCTTCGTACCAGCCTGCTCCCACGCCCCGTAGAGCGTGTCGCGCAGTTCTGGTCGCAGCGTCGTCAGCAGCCGTGTCACAGCATCGGGGACGACGGCATCGGACGTAGGAGCAATAAAACTCTTCTCGAGGCTCCGCGGCAACTTCTGGGCGCTGGCCGGTTGTCGGGAAGGCGGTACGACGAGCGGTCCGAGCAACCCTTCAAGCGTCCCCAGCGGCGATCTCCCGTTCTCCGACGGTGGTTCGGCAGGAACCTCCGACGCGCGGGCTGCGCTAGGCTCTTGGCTCGCGGGCGTCAGGTTTTCGATCTCCTGCACCAGGCCCCCGACCCAGGGTCTTAGGCGTCTGTATGCTCCTTCCTCAGCGATGGCGTACTCTTCGCGCAGTTCTGACAATCTATCGCGTACCAGGGCTAGAACGCGTTCGGGCGGCTCGTTCCGCTCGACAACGCTGGCCCGCAGCTCCTGCAGGATGGTTACCACGCGCTTTGTCATCTCCCTCTCAGAGGAGACGCCGTATTGCTCCACGTCGAGGTAGCGCTCCGCCACCAGGCAGATCTCGTCGCCAAAGTCGCTCGGCACCTCAAGCGCTGCTGGAGGGTTGATCACCACCGGCGTAAGCGTAACGAGCGTGCGGTCGGCCGCCAGGTCTGGCAGCACCCTCATTACCCGGAAGAACGCCTGGCTGTCCACGTAGTCGATCAGGACAGGGTGATTTGGGTTCAGGTTGGTGGCGACGCCCTTGAGGTAGATGCGAGTGGTCTGGTCAGGATCCTCTACAAGGACCGGTGACTGCAGGGACTGCGGCCGGCTGCGTCGCGGCGTGAGGGTGTTCCACTCGGCGCGGGCTTCCAGCTTCTCGGCCGTCTCGAAGAATTGGGGCAGCTCACCGGAACCACCCGGCAGGCTCTGGGCGCGGGTGCCGACCGGGATCTCGAGTTCGTATCCGTCCTCCAGGGTGAAGGCCAGATAGGCGCTGGCCGCTACGCCCGGACGCGGCTCGTAACCCACGAGCCGCGCGAGCTCCAGGATGGAGCGGCGTTCGGCGGCGGTGCGCAGATAACCCTCGTTGGCGACGCGTTCCTGGTAGAAGGTGAGGACGTCGGCGACGGTGGCCCAGGCGTCGAGCATGGCGATGGCCGGGTCGGTCGCTGCGCGCGTGGTCAGGTCGGCAAGCGGTGGGTATTCGCCAGCGGAGAGGCGGGCCTTCATGGTCGTCAGGAAGGTGGCGTGGGTACCGGTGCGGTAGGACAGCGCGCTCAGACCGGGCCGGTTGGCCGTCGCCAGCGGAGTTAAGGGTTCGAGGCCTTCGCAGCAGCCGCAGTTCTCGCTCATCTTCCACCTCGCATCTCTAGCCGGAGCCGGCCGTTCTCCAGGAAGTTGGGGTCGTTGTCCAGCCGGGCGACCTCCAGGGGACCGACAGGCAGGACGCCGGTTTGAAGCGGGCTGAGGGGCGGCACGCCATCTTTGGTCTTCTGGTCTAGCTCCTCGACGAAGAGGCGTTCCAGCCTCGTGACCACGACGCTCTCCACCCCGGGCGTGGCCTGCGCCGCTGCGACCAGCCGGCTCAGGTAGACGCTGTCGCCGAAGCTCAGGTTATTCGGGTGGAAGAAGCCGAGCCGGCCGTCGGGTAGGTTACGGTTGCTGAAGAGGTCGAGCAGAGCAGCTTTGACGTGGCCGCGCAGGTAGTCGGGACGGACGCAGATCAACAACCCGATATCCAGCGGCACGTACCGCGCTCCGACGACAGCCAGGTCGTGGCCGATGCGCTGGTAGGGGCAGAGGTGCCTCTCTACCTCATCGAGCAAGGCATCGTCAGCTTCTGTCTCGCCCCGCGGATCTATCGCGACCTGGGCCTCGTACCAGCTCCCGGTCCAGCGCAGCTCGGCCGCCGCACGCTCCACCTCAGGGTGGCGCTCGGCCAGGCGGGCGTAGTCGTCGGCGGTGATGGCGCGCTGCACCTCCGTGCGGAAGACGTGCGGGGCGAACGACCTGGCCTCGGCGAGCGGCTCGGGAGCCGTCCCACCCCGGGCCGGTAGCGGGTTGCGGGGGCGCAGCGACACGCCTGTCTCGCGGTTGCGCCGGAAACCGATGTGGGTGATGGCATCCGCGCCCACGTTGCCGGCCAGCCCGTTCCCCACCCGGTACGTCGCCTCAAAGATCGTACCGGCTTCCGGCACCCGCCCCAGCTCCCCGTCGCCGAAGCGCAGGCGGGCGCGGCCCTCGTTGTCCACTTCGACCACAAAATGGCGATCCTCGCTCCTGCTTTCCAGCAGGTCGCGCTGTGGAGTCCAGCTCTCCTCGACTACACCGCCTGGCGTGAGGCGCGAGCCGGTAAACGCCATGATCTCGGGTATGGCCTCACGGGCCAGAGACGCGAGCTCGCGCGGGCCCGGGTCCTCTCTTATGGCATTGGAGGCCGGTTCGCCGGCCACGAGCGGCAGGCCGAAGGTCAGCGGCCCCTTTTGCAGGCGGGGGCGGAACCTGCGCGGCTTCGCCACGGTCTCCGGTGGATGGCATTCGTCCTCGCAGCGGACGATCACCTCGGCCTCGGGCACCGTCTCCAGTTTCTCCGGAGGGAGAGTTTGGCCGTGGTCCGCGAGGACGACGTTGCCTCGCGCGACGCTGACGTGCTCGATGGATTTGCAGGCCGGCGGCAGACCGGTGGCCGATAGGCAGAGCGGGAAGGGGAGCGCGTCCTCGGGCGCCCACTCGATCTCGACGACTGGGGTCGGGTACTCTCGGCCGGTGCCGGGTACGCGCTGCTTGCAGAGCGGGTCCTCGCCAAGCTCAACGTGGGTCAGGCGCACCGCGTGACGATGCTCGAGGTCGCGGTCCGCGGGATTGCCCGTCCTGGGCCCGAGGATCTCCTCGAAGAGGAGGACGTCGCCTACCTTCAGGTGCAGGCTGCGCTCAAGCTTAGGTTGAGTGGCGGTCTCCTCCTTGTACGATTGCTGTTGGGCGGTCCCTTCATCGTCTGGCGCCTTCTTCCATCTGTCTCTCAGCGTTGCGGTCGTCGCGCCGCGGGGGAGGCAACAGTCCCCATTACCCCAGGTGTAGAAGGGGATCTCGTTGTGTTCTTTGTAGAGATCAATCTGTGCGCCCGGTTCGACCAGCGGCTCGAAGATCTCGTGGCGGCCGTCGGAGACGGCGAGCAGGTCATCGAGCTCGAGCGTGGCGCTGCCGTTGGGAGACTCGGCGTGGTGGGCGATAAAGGCGATGTCGCCCGGGTCGAGCGTTAGGTCCTGAGAGGTATGCACGCAGACCCACATGCGGGCGTTGCAGCCTTCGTGCAGCCGGTAGTCGACGAGGCGGGCGTGGCGGCGGACCGAGATGCGCTGGCGGGCGGTCTCGAGATATGCCTCGGTGGCGACGGCGTCCTGGTAGTAGCTGAGGTGATCTCCGACGTAGGCCAGAACCTCCACCAGCGCAATGCCGATGTCGGGGACGTGGCGCTCCTGCCAGTCGGGCATGACGAGCGCCAGGCGGTCCAGTATCAGCTGGCGGAAGCTAGCGTAATCCTTGGCCAGGTAGTTGATCTCGGGCTCGTCGCGCTCCGGTGGGGGACAAACTTCTTGGGTACTACAGTCCAGGTCGCTCGGGCAATCGACCTTGAAGCTGAACTCGAGCTCGGCGTAGCAGGGGTCGAAACCCGGCATCGGTTCATTTGTCGGGCGGCCTTCGTTATCTAGCTCGACCACGCGCAGCGTGTAGGGCGAGAAGTCGCCCGGCCGATCCACCTCGACCCGCATCCAATCGTCCAGGTCGGGGTCTTCCTCGCGATGCACATGACGGTCAACGACTTGAATATCGCGGGTGCGTCGGCCGCCTTCGATGCGGATATTCTCTATCCCGATATTCTCCGGCGCCTTGTCCATAAAGTAGACGATCAGCCTGCGTTGGTCTCTACTAACTTCCAGGTAATCGAGACCGTTGACGTATCTGGTCTGGCCGGCCCGGCGGCGGCGGCGATTCTCCTTACGCATGGTGTTGCGGCGTTGCTCCTCCTGGCAGGTCAAGGTGGGATCTTCCATCAGGCGGCGCTCCCTTCGATGACCTCAGTGCGCAGCTCACCGGTGCGCCGGAGTACGTACCGCACCAAAATGCGCAGGGTTGCGTCCTCGCTGGAGACCTCCAGTGTTTGCAGCTCGATCAGGTCACCCAGCTCGCGCTGGAGGGCCGCCTGCGCGCTGAACTGCAGCGCCGAAGCTAACTCGGGGGCATTGGGTGCGAAGACCATCCCCAAGAGGCCGCTACCGAAGTCCGGCCGGTTGACCCGCTCGCCGGGGTTCGTGAAGAGCAGTTGTATGATCATGTCGAGGACGTGATCGGCGTAGCCCGTTGAGGCCGTACGGCCCCGGACATCAAAGTGAAGTGGGTAATCGATGTAATTGATGTTCATCACGTTCCTCTCGCGCGCACTTGCGTAACGACGACGTTCAGCCCGGTCCCGCTGGGAGCGCAGATGGCCTGGTTGTCCTGCAGCAGTACGGGCACGCCCCCGGCCCGCACCCGGGTCGCCGCCGTGATCCATTGGGCGGTAACGCAGGGGCCGTTGGCACCCGGTGGCGGGGGCAGGGTACAACCCGCGACGGTGTAAGGATTCGGTTGGGTCGTGATCGGTTGACCCCCGACCCTCACCCGCGGGTTCGGTACGATCGGCTGCGCCTGCCCAGCGTGCATGCACAGCACCGTTGCGCCCACATGGAGCAGAAAGCCGGGCATCAGGTCACCTCCAGAGCGCCGTTGTTCACCGATACCTGGGGACCGGTGAGCTGTATGGTGCCGTTCTGCCCGTTCGTGATCTCGATCCCTTGCGTGCCGATCTTTATCTTCATGCCGATCGCCGTCTCGATCGTGATGCCCCCAGCGCCCGGCGTATCGTCCAGGGTGATGGTGCCCGCATCGGTCTTGAGCACCTTCTTCTCGGGCACGGCGGGGAGCACCGGTCCCTCGCCCGTGGCCCAGAAGCAGCCGGTCCAGATGGGATAGTCCGGGTCGCCGTGCTCGAACTCGAACCAGACTAGTGCATCGACGGGCGGGATGAGGAAGAACCCCACGCCCTTGCCCGCGTAAGGTACGGATGGCGTCGCCCAGCCGCTCTCCTGATCGCCCAGCACGTCTTGTACCCGGGCCCGCACCCGGCCCAATTGCATAACATCTCGGTTATCCGTGACGACGCCGCGGTACTTGCCATAGAAGGGCGGTCCCTGCGCGTTCATGACACCATCCGGGAGGACGCCGCGCCGCGCCCCTCGCGCAGCAGGGTGAAGTTCTGCTTGTATTCGCCGCGCTTGATGCGATGCTTGACCTGCTGGACGTAGTAGTCGCCGTCGTAGCTGGACCCGGCTCCCCGGACTCCAACGAGCCTCCTTGACTGCAGGGCCCGACCGTAGCGCACGGCATCCAGCTCACCCGTAGCGGTGACCGCGTCGGACGACTCGCCGGACGCCGAGAGGGCCCGCAGCAGGGCTTGGGCCATGCTGAGGTTGGCGGTGTCGCGGGGTATGGTGGTGCGCAGCGGCGTGGCGGGACGGCTGGAGAGCGACGGCAGCAGACCGCTCGGGAGCGGTATCGGTATCGAGATCCTGGTTAGCGGCTCGACGATCGTCACCTGGGGCTTGGTGGGGCCCAGCGCGTTGAACCGGAAATTGATCGGCGTGTCTACGTTTGTGTCCGACCCCATGTTCATCGACAGCGGGGGTTGGCGCCGCCCTTCCCGGTTCTCAGGACCCCAGTAGGCGGTGTTCACGCCCGGGACTTGCGTGGGCTCGATGTAGAAGACGAAGCCGTTGCGCCGGGCGAGTTCCCGGATGAAAGCCAGGTCCTTGCCCTGCTGGGTCGGGATGCGGTCGTTCTGGGTCGGCACGTCGGAGGTTGCCTCGACGTTGGGCACGAGGCCGTAGGTGGCGTACGAGGCGAGGATCGTGTTGACGATGACCGAATCGGACTGGTTGGGGTAGGTCTTGTTTTTGTCCTCCAGATCGAGGCGCAGGCTGATGTCCTGGCCGGTGACCCTCAGGGTCGACTCGCCCGGCTTGTTGCTGGGGACGATTTGGTGGTCGGTGATGATGCCGTCGATTAGCACCTGGGTCACTACGCCGACGGTGACCGCGATGATCACCCGGCTGGGCGGGTCGAAGTAGCCGTTGCTGAGCAACCCGTAGTCCATCAGGGAATCCCTGCCCAGGGTGAAATCCATCTGGAAACCGTCGCGCTCGCGGTCGTTGCTGGTGACCTCCAGCTCGATTAGGGTGTCCACCACCGCGTAGGGCGCGGGCAGCGGCACCTGCGGTCCGATCAGGAGCTGGAGGCGCACGGCGGAGAGGATCACGGGGCATCCGCCCCGGGCATCGGTATGCGCAGGCGGCGGCCGATCTCTGCGGTCAGCTCGTCCGGGTGCATCGCGCCGTTGGCGTCGCACAACCGCCAGAACTGCTCCGGGTCGTCCAGGTAGCGCGCGGTGATGTTGTCCAGCCGCTCGGCCTGGGTCACCGCGTGCTCGGCCAGTGTTGTGCCAGCGGTGTTGGGCACGAACCGGCGGCGGAGGTAAGGGTATATTCTCCCGTTGGCGGCCGTAAACTGTGTTATCTCGATCCCATGATAACGGCTGGTTATTGGAAACATGCCCTCACCTCAGAATATCTTCAGCGACGCGCCGACGTTCTGCGCGCTCGAGGTTACACATTGGTCGAGGCCAAGAGCTCTTTGGTGATCTGGTGCACCAGGAAGAGGCTGTAGCCGGGGTGGGTCTGCTTGAGGTCGGCGTAGCTGAGCACCAGCAGCGTCAGATCCACCTTCGCGCGGATCGGGTTCAGCGCCGTGTCGTAGGCCTCCTCGTTGATGCTGAAGCCCGTGAGCCTTACCGGCAGCACGCGCTGTGCTCCCCAGACAAAGATGGCCATCGGCGCCTCCGGCGGGATGATCTCGATGTTGCCGACCTGGGCCAGCACGGCGTTTTGGATGACCGTCTGGCTCGTGGGGTAGAGCAGCATCTCCAGCGCGGCCAGCGCCGGGTACACGCCCGAGGCCACCGCCAGTGGTTCTGCGGTCTCCAGCTGGTCGGTGGCGTCGATCTCGACGCTGAGGTTGATCGTCTCCTTCGGGGGGCCGGTCAGGCGGAAGGCTTCGGACTTGTCGCTGCCCTCCCCCCCGCCGGTGGCACGCGCCTCGAGACGACGGGTCAGCGTGTCCGGGTTGTACTGGAAGGCGATCACGCTGGCTATCGGGTTCGCCGGGTCGGCGCCCACGATGGCACCCTTGAGCAAGCGTGGCGAGCCGGGGAAGGTGGTCATCGATACGTGTCCTTTCGTAGGTTATCCAGTAAAGCAACCGATCCTCAGGTGCAGCGCTTCCTTGTCCGCATCGCCAGCCGTCGTGCGAGTCGTGAATGTGCTGGGGTCGCATCAGGACACAACCATGCTCGCCGAGGGGTTGATCGGATCAGGGTCCGCGAGGTTTGTTACTAGCAAATGGCGAGATTTGGGGGACGATTCCCCACGGCCAATCCAGCTCACTCGCTGCTCGCTACACTGGCTGCAATCTCGGGTCGCTGCGTGGCTCATCGTGCCACCGTCCAGATGATGCGCACGTTGCGAAGCCCCAACTCCTTGACCTGACCTTCAATAAAAGCTTTGGTTGAGGCCGGTGGTGGCCAAGGCGAGAAGAATCGGTAGACGATCCGCACGTTCGGCTCGCCCTTGTAGCGCTCAGCTAGATTGAAGAGGGTGCCAGGAATCTGTAGCCTCTTGTGAGAAGCTACACCCTCCTTCCCAAAGCTAAAGTTGACATCAAGAGTAGCCTCGATAGCGTGGACTTCGGTAACCTGACGCCGCCGCGTCCCCGGAAGCGGATCCACGACCTCAGCGATCGCCTCTGGCCTGCGTAGCGCCCCCCCGACGCGGATGCCACGCTCCTGCCGGAAGCGGACGAGCCCCATAGTCGACCCGTAGGCATGCGTGCGACTGGCTGGCACGCCATAGCCGCGCAGTGCCGGTGTAGTGATCTCGACCGGGCGGCCAGCGGCGATCTCGGGGGCTACTTCCCGCCGAAAGTAGGGTCGCAGCGCTCCCTGGTACGCTGCCCCAGTCGCGAGCGCTGACTCCGGCAGGTTGAGGTTCACCACCCTAATCTCGATAAGTTCGTCACCTGTGACAAGATCTGAGCCAGGGCTGAAGGCACCGTAAATCGAAAAGCGGCCTTGACCTCGTGGGCGAATCTCCAGCGTTTGCCAACGCCAACGACGCTTGAGCCACCACACCCGCGCCCGCAGATGCAGGCTACTCACGTTGCGGGCTAACAGCTGTTCGAGCACAGCCTTCGTCTCCCGCTGGGCGCGTTCTTGCCACTCACGCCGCCGGCGGACACGATCGACCCGCCGCTGGCTCTCATCTCGCTGTCGGCGTCCCAGTCGTCGGCGCGAGATCCGTCGAACACGGCCCCGCAAGACCCGGCCCAGGCGCTGCAACCGCTGCCCGATCCGCTGCGCCAAGGCCCTGATACGTCCGGCGAGCACGCCCGCGCGCCGGCGCAGGCGCACCAGCATGAAGTTGGATACGAAGTCAATGACCGCGACGGCGGCGGCGGCTAGCGCTTCGGCAAAATGCGGTCCGGCGTTGCCAGTCTTGACCGCCCGCAGGAAGGCGAAGAAGCGTTCGAACGCCTGGATGATCCGGCTGACCGTGCCCCAGGCCGCCTGCAACGCCTCGATGATCGCCATGATCGCCCCGACCGCAGGCACGATCATGGCCACGAGGCGCTGGATCAGGACCTGCACCAGCACCACGGGGATAATCTGCTTGAGCCCTTCCCACACCATGCGGCCGATCTGGGCAACGGCGATGCCGCCCCGCCGCAGCAGCTGCCACACGGCCAGCCCGAGGCCGAGCACCTCCTCCACCTTGCTGCTAAACCAGTTCTGCACCGCCATCTTGAGGGCCCGCCAGAGGTGGTTGCGGATGCCGTCTACGATCGCCGCGCCGAGGTTCCTGATCCACTGCCCCGGGTTGGCGGCGACGTCGCGGATCAGGACGGCGAAGGCGGCCAGCGCCTGCACGACCGAGCGGGCGAATTCGATGGCCCCCTGCACCGTCCGGCCGACCGCGTCCACCGCCGCGAGCATCCCGCGCTCCAGGAGGCCGAGCGCGGCGTCCAGCGCCCCGCCCAGCCGGTTCAGGGCCTCCTGCACCCCTTCCTTGAGCTTGTCCGCCAGCCGATTGACGGCGGCCTCGGCGCGGGCCACTCGGTCCTTTATGCCGTTGCGGAAGCGCTCGCGCAGCTCCGGGAACCTCGCCAGCACCTTGTCGCCGATGGCGATCAGCGCGTCTCCCACCTTGCGGATGATGGCCACGATCGTCCGGCGCGCCGCCTCGATGGCCTCGGCCGCCAGGCGTTGCGCCGCCTCGATGGCGCTCCTTAACGCCTTCCGCGCGGCCTCGAAGGCTTGCTGGATGCGGCGCTTTACACCGTCGAAGAAGGCCTTGGCGCGGTCTGCCAACCAGCCCAGTATCCCCCCCGACTCCTTCTCGGCCTCCTGGCGCGCTTGAGCCGCCTCCCCCTCTCCCTTCCGGCGGGCTTCCGCAGCCTTACGGTTACCTTCATGGATGTGCCCGGCGGCCTTCTCCTCCGCCTTCGTGCGCTCATCCGCCAGGTCCTTTTCGCCCTGCCGGCTGGCGGTGTTCACCTCGGTGCGTGAGCGGTCCACGAGGTCCTGCTGGGCCTCGGTCCACTGACCTCGCAGATCTCGCACCTCGGTGCGAGCTTCGGTTCGTTTCTGTGCCTGCTCTGTGGCGTTGCGGTTCACCAGCTCGTCTACCTCGCGCCGGGAGTCGGCCTGGTGTTCGGCGGCTTGCGTAGCTTGCTCTTGCCGGCGCGAGATCACCTCGCCCTGGGCTTGGGAGACGGCGGCGCGGATCTCCTCGCCCCGCTGCTCCTGGGCGACTATCGAGGCGGCGTCGTCATCGGCTGCGGCCGGAGCGGCTGCAGGGGCGCCGCCGGCAGCGGCCGGAGGTCCGGCCGGGCCAGCTCCGCCGCCGTTGTTGGCGGGCACTTCGGCACTCAAAACCGCATCCGGCACGTCGGGGTAGATCTCGTCCTCGCCCATGGGTTGTGTCGCTTCGCGCTGTCCCTGAGTTCGGGCATCCGCGATGCTGCTCTCGAGACTGGCGCGCTGCTCCCGCGCTCGCTCGGGGTCGGCGTCGCCTTTGAGCGGGAGGGTGGGCGGCGGTCCGGCCGTGACGTCGAGGGCCGGGTCGCGCGTCGGCAGGTCGTGCAGCGATTCGCGCAACGCCTCTGCCTCATCGGCGGAGATCCCTTGCTGGGAGCCGCTCCCGACCTGCGGTGTGCGCACGGCCTCGGTCGGCGGTGCTGGTGGCGGAGGAAGCGGTTCGGGCTGAGGCACGGGCACGGGACTTCCCTGGGGGGCGCGCTCCAACTGCCGCGGGCCTTCGGCCTCCGCGGGAGCCTCACGAGCCTCCGCGGGCCCGGCTTGAACGGCGGCGGCGCCGGAGGGACGCTCCATCTGCGGTGGGTTCGCCGCCAGCTCGGCGCGCTGCTCGCCGACGGAGCGGGAGGCCGCGGCGGAGACACCACCGAGTGCGGCCGCAAGCTGGGAGGGGGGCAAGTTGCCTACCGTCGACAGCGCCTGGACCGGATCGGCCCCGGAGACGTCCGGCACCTCCGGAACTGGCGGTTCGGCTATGGCGACGCCCCCGCCCCCTCCGGCTGGTGGAAGCTCGTCGCCCGTGGCGGCGCCTTCGTCCAGATCTATACCGGCACCCATGTCGCCCGGCTCCTCGGCGGGACTAGGCTCCGGAGCACCCAGATCCTTCCCCTCTACCGCTGTCTCTATCCCCTCGCCCGCCATTTCGGGCGTGACCGCTTCCGGGACTGCTTCGTCGAGGGTGGGCTCGGGAGCCGCGAGCTCCGAACCGATCTCCGGCGCCGTTCCGGGCGGCGGTGCCGGCTCTGCCGGCCCAGGTGTGGGCTCCTCAGGTGCGGCCTCGGGCTCGGCCTCCTCTTCCTCGGCTCCCAGCTCTTCCTCGACTTCGGCTTCGAGCGCCTCGACGGGTCCGGTATCTGGCTCCGCGCCCTGTTCTTCCATGGCCGCCGGTAAGGGTTCGGACACGGCTGGGGCCGCGCCTGGTTCGGCCGCGGCTCCGGCCGGAGGGGGAGCGCCCTCCGTCTCTGCGGCTTGTTCGGGGGCGGCTGCCTGTATCTCCGGAACCGCGACACCCTCCGCCTCCGCCGCGGCGGTGTCAGCTTCCGGTGCTGCCTCTGCGGAGACGCCGGCCTCCGGTTGCGCCTCCTCGGTGACGCCCAGATCAACGGTGGGCTCCGCTGGAGCGCCTGCAGCGTCGGTGGTGGAACCGGTCTCGGGCTGCGCAGGGACCTCGGTCCCGGGCTCCCGAGCCTCGGCTTGCGCCTCTTCTGTTTCCCCAAGGGGAGAAGGCTCGGGCGTGGATTCGGGTTCTTCTCCCACATCCGAGAGGGCCTCGATTCCGGGAGGGAGCCGCCTGCCGAGTACCTGGTTCAGTTGTGCCCAGTCCTCGGGAGATCCGCTCGCCTCCACTCGCTCGAGCAGCGCGTCCCTAACCGGCGGGCTCAAGCGGGCGAGCCGCTGCCTTATGGTGCCGAAACGGTCCTCGGGGTCCGCCCGAAGGGTTTGGAGAACGCTCTCTAGCAGGTTCCCCAGAAGCTCGTCAGCCTCTGGGGAAGTTCCCACAAGACTCCGGGTGGCAAGGGTGGCCTCCTGGCGGGCGATCACTCCGGTCGCAGGCGTTGCCGCGAGGGAGATGGATCCCGACTCGATCCTGTGTCCTGCTGCCACTCGATCTGCCGCGGCTGCGGCCTGCCGCTCCAACGGGTCACCGGGTTGGCTTACAAGCAGGCTACGCTGAGGCGCGGGGATTATCCCGGAAGATTGCGCAGCCCGCTGCTGGATGGTGTGCGCCAGCTCGTGCGCCAGCAACCGGCGCCCCGGCGGCGTGTCCGGCTGATAAGCCTCAGCGCCGAAGAAGATATCCTGGCCGCTGGTGAAGGCGAGCGAATCCAGCTGGCGCGCCGCTTCTGCTGCTTGCGAGTCAGCGTGCACCTGCACCCTGCCGAAGTCGTGCCCGAACCGGCGCTCCATCACGGCGCGCGTATCCGGATCGAGCGGCTGGCCGGTTGACTGGAGCGCATCGTGCACCGCGGGGAGCACCGCGGAAGACTCGGACCGTTTGTTGGAACAGCCCTGCAAAACACCCGAGCGAACGGGGTTAGAGGATGGCTCCGGCGCCGGTGGGTGCTTCACACGAGTCCGCGCCTCGACGCTCATCCGGGTTTCCTCGTATACGCTGCGGGTGTATCCGGGCGGATGACAACCTCGCGTTCGTGATCATGGATACCGGATTCTGACGCGACCGGTGGAGAGGGCGGTCTTCCCGACGGCGCAGGCGTTCCCAAACGTCCCCTCACCTGCTCGACACTACGCCAAAGAGCTGTGGGCGCCTGAGGGGGCGTATAGGTACAATGACGCCTGCCCTCTCTGCTAGGCTGCGATCCCCGTTGAACCCTATCCCAATATGCTTGCAGCGCCCTCTTCTCCCTTCGCCACCGGGCTAACGTCGCTGTTGCTGAGCCGGCGCGGCCGGCACGCTCGCCGTGCTCCGCAGCCTCCACAGCGTCGTCCGGGTCCTCGGCTTGCGCCCCTCAGGTTTTTCGCTCCACCACTGCCGGGTCAGGCGTGTTATCTCCGCGTCCAACCCCGCCCGGTTGAACTCCTGCCACCCGCCACGAGAGCTCCACTGATCCGACCAGTACACCCGAGGGTTTGACGGGTCGTTGTTGTCGAGCGTCAGGGTCACGCTGTGGTAGCCGTCCATCAGGCTGAGCCCGAAGACACTCCATCCCGGGTCGCCTCCCGCCATCCGGACGAGAGTGTCCCACACGCCCTCGTGCAGCCTGTGAGGTTCTCGCGTTCCTGACGTGACCCGCCCGCTAGAGTCCTCGAACTCGATCACCCGCGCTGGGCCGGCCAGTCCCGAAGTCTCGAGCCTGCCCATAGTAGTCTGGACCTCGCTGCCGACCTGCTGCGTTGGTCTGTCCAGCAGCAGCCGGCCGCCCCTATTCAGCGTGGCTATGCAGCTTGCCGGGTTTGGAGATGTGGCGTTCGCTACGAAGTGGTTGCGCATCCGCTCGATGGCCTCGGGTGAGAATGTACGTCCCGCTGCGAGCGCCTTGCGGCGGCTCAACTCGACCCCTATGCGCCCCGCCTCCTCCGTCAGTAACGCGGCCTCGGCGGGGGGCGCCCGGAATGCCGCAAGGCTCGAGGCGATCAGGTCGTAGCGCTCTTGCAGCTGCTCGTCCGTGAGCGCCCCGAGATCGATGCTGCTCATAAGCTCCGCGGGAATCTGCTGCCTCTGGATAACCGGGTGCTTCTGCTGGACGACGTGGCTCAGCTCGTGCGCGAGGAGATGGAGTCCTCTATGTGTGCGTGGGGCATACTCGTCGCGGCCGAAGAAGATATCCGGGCCGTAGGTAAACGCCCTGGCGTGCAGAAGCTGTGCCAGCTCCGCCGCTCTGGAGTCGGCGTGAACGCGCACCCGTCCGAAGTGATGTCCCATACGAAGCGCGAACAGGTCCTGGACGCCCTGCGGCAGGAGCTCCCCGTCCGTGGAGGCCACGTTTCGCGAGCGGTGATCTGCGACCGCGGGACCCGCGGGCAGCGCCCGGGCAAGCGGCTCTATACCTGTTTCCGCCCGCAGATTGCCGTCCGGTGTGCCGGCCACCGCGTCCGCTGCTCGGTCGGCCTCGTGCTCATGCTCCGACCCAGGCTCGCCCGCGGTACTCGTGATCTGTAGTGGCCCCGGCTCAGCAGCGTGTACTTGCACCCGACCGAAAGCATGACCGGAGCGGAGCTCCGTCTGGGGAGGGGTTGCCTGGTCGAGGGACTTGACGGGCAAGCCCAGCATACGGCGGACTATAGATCGCATCATGAAAGCTCCCGACTGGTCGATCGGGCGGCGCTGCGGCACAGACCCGGATTTAGGCGTCCGGCACACTCGCCGGCATGAGCGCTGCTACCACCGCAGGGATGCCTGCGTTGCAGCGATACGGTTAGTGCGGGTGCGAAAATCGGCACTCTTACTTTGGCCGGCAATCTATCGGTCATCGGTTCAACCTTACATAAACCGTCTGCGCGACCTGGACGCCGATCGCTTCTGCGCCAAGATTCGGCTTCAGCTCGAATGCTCCGCCGTCAAGGTATTCCGTCTCGCTCTCCTGGTTCAGCGTCGGCGATACGCCCCGCTCGGTAAACAGCCGGTCGAGCTCGCGCTCCACGGCTTCGCTGATGCGGTAGCGGTCGCCGGGTGCGAAGCCGTGCAACACCAGCTCATCGACGCGCAGTTCGAGTTTCACAGGCTTCATGTCCAGCTGCCCATCTCGGCCTCGGTAAGCGGCTTCTCCAACTTCGCGTATTCGCCGCGCGCGGCGTGCAGAAGGTGAACCATGCGCACCGGCTCTCCGGCATCCGCCGCCAGGAACGCCGCACCCAGTGCTATGTTCCTGATGTTTCCGCCGGTTACATTCAGCCGTGCCAACCTGCTCGCGTCCAGCCCCTCGGTCGGGGTGCTGGCCGGGAAGACGCGTCGCCAGATCTCCGCGCGCTGCTCGGCGTCCGGGAACGGGAACTGGACGACGAAGCGGATGCGGCGCATAAACGCCGGGTCCAATGCATTCTTCATGTTGCTGGTCAGGACGGCCAACCCGCGGTAGGCCTCCATGCGCTGCAGCAGGTAGCTCACTTCTATGTTGGCGTAGCGGTCGTGGCTGTCCCTGACCTCGCTGCGTTTGCCGAAGAGCGCGTCGGCCTCGTCGAACAGAAGAATGGCACCGCCCCCCTCCGCCGCGTCGAACACCCGCCGGAGGTTCTTCTCCGTTTCGCCGATGTACTTGCTCACCACCTGGCTCAGGTCGATACGGTAGAGGTCCAGCTGCAGCTCGTTGGCCAGCACCTCCGCAGCCATGGTCTTGCCGGTGCCGCTGGCCCCCGAGAACAGCGCGCTGATGCCGAGGCCGCGTGCCCCCTTGGCTGCGAAACCCCAGGCCTCGTACACCCTGGCGCGCTGGCGGAAGTGCGCGGCGATGTTGCGCAGGATCTGGCGTTGGGGCTCGGGTAGGACCAGGTCGTCCCACCCCGCCACCGGATCGATCCACTCTGCCAGACCCTCCAACCGCGGGCGTGCCTGGGCGCGGCAGGCCTCCCACAGTATGCTGGAGGCGGGCACCTCCTCCCGTCTGTGTGTCAGACCTGCCAGTGCTTCGGTGCTCGCGGCGCGGATTTGTTGCACGCCCAGGTTGAACTGGGCCGCGAGGCCCTCGATCTGCCCGTTCAGTTCTTGTGAGAGCGGCACCAAGACCTTCTGCCACAGATCTCGCTGCTCGGTAACGCTGGGTTTGTCTACGTCCAGGCGGACGAGCGGTCGCTCGCGGGCGCGCAGCGGTTCGCGGCCGGTCACGATCAGCACGCTGTGCAAGCGCTCGACGAAAGAGAGCGCCGGAGGTAGATCAACCGAACTTTCCGAATCCTCACAGTCCAGAAGGAGGGCGCTGCCGCTCAGGACGGCCTCGCGTTCCCAGAGACGGGTCAAGGTCTCTCGCTCGACCACGGCGGCGGGTATATCGGCGGCGCGGATGGCATGCAGCCGCAGGCCCAACGCGGCGGACGAAGCGGCGGCTACCTCACGCTTGCCAGCATCTTCGTCGCCGCAGAGCTGGATCGTGGGAACGACCAATTCCCCTCCCGTTCGGGACCAGAGGGTCGTGATCTTGTGGACCAGGGTGCGGTGAGATGGCGGCAGCTCCGCTGGGGCACTCACAGGCTCGACGAGTCCCTGGAGGCGCTCGTCCAGGTGAGTAACCCCGGCCAGGTAGTGCAGCACGCGCTCGTCGATGCGCAGCGGGCTGGTCGTCAACACGTCGCCGGTTCCCACCTCCACGAGCCGCCAGTAGCGCAGGGGTGCTGCAGGGGGTATGGCACTCCAGTGCGCCCCCGGCAACGCCGCCAGCGCGAGGCCGAAGGTAGAGTGGGCGCGCCGGGGATCGCCGTGGGCGGCCGCGCAGAGCGCGGCGAAGGTCGAGTCCATCTCCACACCCGCACACATCAGCAGCAGGTCACGCTCGAAGGGCGTCAGGCCGAACACCGCGCAGAGCGTCTCCAGCGCCGGCGGCGCGGACATAGAGCCGGCCGCCTCCTGCACCGTCCGCGTCTGCTCGCCCTGTTCGCCCGGCTCGGGTGGGTTCTGGCGGGAATGTGCGTGCTGCTCCAGAGCAGCGCGCACAGCGGCGAGGGCCGCCACCAGGTAGCGTTGGTTGGCTTCGTGCCAGCTATCGGACGGCACAGCATTCACGGAACCGTCACCTTCTGGTTGGGATCGAACACGGGCGGCGTGACCGAGCGGTTGACCAGCCGGCTGTCTACACCGTCGACCCGGAGGCGGACGAAGTATTCGCCAGGAGGGACGGACCTGGCGACGAAGGTCAGAGTGTCCCTCTGCTCACGGTGTGGCCGGGCTTGGATCTCGAGGTTTCCTACGAGCAGGGCGGCGCGCTGTTCCGGGCGTACCTCCGGCCTGCACCTTACGGTGAATGTTACCCTGTTGCCGTCTCCATCTCTGGTAGCGTTCACCGTTCGAATCTCCGGCGCAAGTGCGAAGGGGACCTCGTTCGTCGTCCTGTGAAACGTCTCGTCGGGTCGCTGAACGAGCACGGCGATGCTGTAAACGCCTGCCGACCACCTCTTCCGCGGAGGAGTACCGGCGGGGGCATCCTGATCGACGGCTTTACGCAGCTCGACTGTTATTTGGCTCGACGTGTTGCTCTGGAACTCGGAGGCCTCCAGTACCTTTCGCAGACGCGGGTTCGTGAAGCGGACCGCGATGTTGCTCCCGTCCAGATGGTGTCCCCTCAGCGTCAGGGCGTCGCCGAGTTCGGCGCTGATCTGATTGTTGGGTGGTGTCGCGGCGGTGAGCTCTGGGAAAGGCGACGTCAGGTTCGGCTGCACAATCACGCCTTTGTCCTCGGGGCCGATCGTCAGCACCGGCAGCGGGCTTTTGCTGATGCGCTGGCTCTCGATGAGAACCACCGTAGCCTGGTAGGCCGCGGTCGGCCGGTAGTGCGCCTGGAAGGTCGTCCACAACTTCGAGACATCCTCTGCGTCTGCAGACTGCGGAACGATCTTGATCTGTTCCGCCTGTTCGGCCAACTCGGCGGAGGCGAAGGCCTTCAACAGATCGTCGTTGCCGGCCAACCAGGCCTGCTGCCTCTCGCGGATTGCTCTGCGCAGCAGGACGGGCGTCTCGTGCAGCAACTGCATCGCGCAGCCCAGCAGAATCTCCGCGTGAAAATTCTGTTTGGCGTAGGCCGTGAGCAGGTAGTGCAGATCGAGCGCGAGGGGAGGGTTGCTGATACGCTCGCCGTCCCCGTTGCGCGAGGGCAAGCCCACGTTGCGCCAACCGCTGTTCGGGCTAACCTTGTGGAGGAACAGGTTGAGCCGAATCTCCCCGTCGGTCTTGTTCTCGACCAGATCGGGCGGCAAAGATTCGACGGTGACCAAGTCCTGCAGCGTGTCCGGCACCCTTCTTTGGATCAGACCCTCGCTGAGTAGGCCCTGCAACAGGGCGGTTACGGCACCGACAGCCAGAAAACTGCTCAACGCTGCCTCCCATTGCGCTGCTTCAGGTAGTCGTCGAGTGATAGTTCTGGGCCGGGCCGGGCGGACCTAGCAGGCTGCACGGGTGGTGCAGGAGGCGGCGTGATCGCGCGCACCTCGATGCGCCCGATCGACACCCGGATAGTCGGGGGCGCAGGCGACTCCGGAGCGCTCACGCGTAGATTCTCCTCCTGCGGGCCACGCTCCGGGTGACCACCGGGCCGCAAACGAATTGACCTCGACGCGACGGAGAGATGTGCGTCTGGTGTTGAGTAACCCGGGCTGGCTTCCGCCTGCGTCAGAGTAGCTCTCCCAACATCTGGAGAAGCACCGTTACCCGGCGTGAGAACGGGCACACGGAGCCTGCCATCCCCGTTCTCACGTTCCACGGCGGCCCCGCGGAGGCGAGACGGATCTCTGGTCGTTTCATACCCCGCTGGCGATGGTCCGAGGGGAGATGTTTCGCTCAGCGTGCGCTGCGAAGCGGACAAAACGCGACGCCGCGTAGTTTCGGGTTGGACGTGGTGGAGCGTTACAGGCGGCTTGGGGGAACGACGCCCCATGTCGGCCTGAGGCGGATCCTGCCGATCTCTCACAGGCACAACCCTGGTCTCCATGGAGTTGATGTCATTAGGACGAGGCGGAGGTCCAGTCTGCGGTTCAAGCGCCTTCTGAGGTAATTGGGGCGTGACCGGGGGTGCTTTCCGTTCTTCCTCCTCGGATTGGGCAGCTCCGCCTTCGGCCATACCGGCCACGGAAGCCTTTTTAGGGCGGTCGGGTGCGGCGGGAACGAGCATGTTGTCTTGCCGCCCTGATGATTTCCTGTTCGTCGACACCTTGGCTTCGGGCGTGTGAGACGGGTCAGGCGGGTGCTTCGAAGCTCCTGAGCGAGGTGGGGCGGCGCGTACGCCGGGAACTTTCTCCCCACCTCGAGCCGCTCCCTCGAGCGCCTCCTGGGGCTGACGCTGGGCCGGCTTAGAAGCAGCAGGAAAGTCGCTTGTCTGTTCAAGCGGCGGTGCCGTCGCCTCGCTATCCCATTCTGGGTCTAGTGACTGGTTGGTCCGCTCGGTAGCAAACGTGGGAGAGATCAGCGGTTGCACTGCAGGCGCCACGCCCAGGGTTCGTTCGGCCAGCCGGGTCATGAAGTCGGCCATCAGGTAGCCATCTCCAGGTAGAGACCCCTACGGCGGGTATTCATCCCGAGGATCTCCGTCTCGCTCCAGCCGTAAGCGCGCGCCAGGGTGTGAACCTCGCGCAGCAGGCGTTTCGCCTGAGCGGCCTGCTCCGCCCAGAGAAAGGCGGCGATGTCGAAGGGAGCCTGCCACCGGTGGTCGCAGGCCGGGCAACGCAGGTCCAGCAGCACTTCCGCCTGCGGATCGTACTCGGCCATCCGCCCGGCAAGCTTGGCGATGACCTCGGCAGGCAAGTCGCCGATGTGCTCGGTGGCCCCATTCCGGCTGCCCTGCAACACGCATCGCCGCGCCAGCAGGTCTCCTGCCGCGGCTGGGTCCTCGCAATCTAGTACGGCTGCGAGGTCACGGCTGTCGGGCAGCCGGAATTTCAACTTTAGGCCATCCACGTCCAATTCGTGGGCCTCTTTTCCCGCGGCGGGTTCCGCCGCCACCCGGAGGTCCGCCACCGCCGCATCGAACTCCAAACGCTCGACGCACCGCGGGCATTCGGCGAAGCCGCTCAGGCGCGGGCCGGAGGTCAGTTCGCGCAGGGTGAACAGGAGCGTATCCCGCTGCCCGACGCTGAGCTCGGCCAGCTCATCCCAAGTAAGCTCCGGGCAGGCGGCGGATAGGAGGGTCAGCGCCCTGTCCAATGGATGCTGACCCTCTCCTACCTCCCAGACCTCGAGGAGTTCGTACGTGGATAGGGGACGCACCATCAGGCAGGCTCGGTGAAGCTTTCCTCTGCTGGCTCGGTCACGGCGTAGTCACGCTCCCAGCCCTCGTTCTCCAGCTTGAGCGTCTGGATGGCGACGGCGTTGGCGTTGGCGTCGAGCTCGGGCATGCACTGGTACTCGGAGACCCAGCAGCGGAAGATGTTGTAGGTGATTACGAGCTGGCCGGACTCGTTGTAGAACTCGATCTGCATGTTCTTGCGGAAGTCTTTGAGCGAGGCCTCCGAGCCCAAACCGCTGCCGAAGTTCCAGACCTTGTTGGCCCACCTCTCGAACTCGGGGTCGTGGGTCACGCCCCGCTCCAGGGTGACGGCCTCGTAGTTGGTCCGTCCGGGTGATTTGCTGTTGCTGTTGTTACCGCCACCTTCGCGGTGCTGCACCACCTCGGTGGTGCGCCTCAGGGCGCTGATCTTGCTGATCCCGGCGACGTAGCGCCCGTCCCACTTGACGCGGAACTTGAAGTTCTTGTAGGGGTCGAAACGCTCTGTGTTGACGCTGAACTGGGCCATAACCTCCTCCTTAGACCTCGATGTCTCCGACCATCTGCTGGATCTTGAGGATCACGAACTCGGCTGGCTTGAGCGGCGCGAACCCGACCACGATGTTGACTATGCCGAGGTTGATGTCGTTCTGGGTTGTGGTCTCGCTGTCGCACTTGACGAAGTAGGCCTTCTGCGGCGTGGTGCCCTGGAAGGCGCCCTGCCGGAAGAGGTTCTGCATGAATGCCCCGACATTCAGGCGGATCTGGCTCCACAGCGGTTCGTCGTTGAGCTCGAAGACCACCCACTTGAGACCCCGGTAGAGGCTCTCTTCGAGGTAGAGGGCCAGGCGCCGGACGGGGAGGTACTTGTATTCGTCCGCCAGTTGATCGGCGCCGCGCAGCGTGCGCGCCCCCCACACCACGTTCCCGAAGACCGGGAAATTCCGCAAGCAATTGATGCCGAGGGGATTGAGAAGTCCGTTCTCGTCGTCGGTCAGGTTGACCTGCAGACCCTGAACGCCGTTCAGGGCGGCGTCGATGCCCGCGGGCGCCTTCCACACGCCTCGCTGCGCGTCGGTATCGGCTATCTTGCCGGCGATGATTCCGGAGGGGGCGAATGTGTCGATCTGGCCCTCGCGCTTGGGGTCGGCCTGCAGGGCGCGCGGGAAGTAGAGCGCCACGTTTCGGGCAGGCAGGCCTTTCAAATTCAGTCCATCCACACCCGCGCTCGCGTTTGAGGCTGCCTTCGCTTCGTTTGTACCCCACTCATAGGGCGGATCGACGATGAGTATTGCCCGCCGATCCCTGCAATACTCCATCGCTTCCTGATACACGGCATTGGGCGTGTTTCCCTGACGAGTATCGGGGGGTATGCAGAGTAGGTTAAAGAGGTCCGCCTTTTCTAGCGCGAAGAGGCCCGTTTTTCCGTCCAGGCTGCCCGTGTAATTCTCCGCGTTCTCGCCTAACAGCGCGCTGTTCTCGCCGCCGGAGAGATCTTTGAACTTCGCATCTTCCTCGTCCCGCGCGCGCGCTAGTTGAGTCTTGATCATCACCGCGGTCCCACCGCCGTTGCTCGCAGCACCGTCGCCGTCAGTACCACCACCGCCACCATCAGTAGGGGGAGGTGGAGCGGTAGTTTCGTCCGGACGAGTGATATTTGGAAGATCAGGGTCTCCGTTTTTTAGCGGGATGCGAACCAGTTGTGATTCCTGCTTCAATACACGATCGACACGGCGCGAGCCAGCGTCTTGTTGGACCGCAACGTTGCGGATGCGTTCCTCTGACACGATACGTCGCTCCGAGCCGTCAGTGCTGTACTCTCTGATGGTCAGATTAAAGAAATTTCCCGACGTAACGCGCTCATGGTCCACTTTGACCTTCAGGTTGTCGCCTCCCTTACCGGGGCTAGCGGCTTCTACCTTAAAGTTCTGCCCACTGGTCCACTTCGCTTTGCCGTTATGGGTCTGAGCAACTTCGTCAGCCTTGTTGCGTGCGGCGTCTCTGACGCTCTGTGGGCTCGCGCCGGCCTGGCCGGCGGCCTCCTCTGCCGCCTTGGCAACTTCATCGGCGGCAGTCTTTTCCGGATCTTCATCGAATTCGTCAGCCTTGTTGCGTGCGGCGTCTCTGACGCTCTGTGGGCTCGCGCCGGCCTGGCCGGCGGCCTCCTCTGCCGCCTTGGCAACTTCATCGGCGGCGCGTCCGCTAGCGCTGACGAACAGCCGAACGATGATAGCTCGGCTACCACCGTTAAGGAAAAAGTCGCGCACCGCATAGCTCATCGGGTGATCGTCATGCAGGCCACCAAAGGTGCGCTCGAAGTCGCCGAAGTTGTGGATGGTAACCGGCTCGTCTACTTCTCCCCGAACCGCCCGTCCGATAAAGGCCGTGATCGAGGTAGCGACCCCGGTTATCGTCCGGACGCCACTGGGAATCTCCTCGATGTAGACACCGGGATAGGTAGGTGTGGTGGGCATCAGAAGTTCTCCTCCTTAATCTCGTTGCGCATGCTTTGTGCGGCACGGCGTCTTTGTTCGGGTGTCGCCTGATTTACGGGCGACGATTCGACGACCACGGCGCCGCCGGAGTACCCGGATAGATCGATCTGATCGAAGTTCACCGCCTTCTTCCCTCGGCCGAAGCGCTGCAAATGGCCAATAACCTTACGCTAGCCAGGACACTCCCCCTTTACTCCGGTCTTTCTTTGTTTCCGCTGTCGCACGGCTTCAGTATGTGGCCGGGGCGAGGGTCGGGCCATACGCCGGGCAGCCTATTTCGTATAGGCCGGGCGGCGTATCTTTTCGTATACGCCGCCCGGCCTATCTCGCAAAACGGGGAGCAGCTTAGTATCTCCGCCCCTCCGGAAATAAAGAGACCGAACCCGCTGGTCTGGATGCCCCTCGCAGGCGGCCGGAGACCACGAACGTGGCAGGCGAACGGTTCCGCCCTAATCTGCCTTCGCAGGATTAGCGTCGGCGCGTAGGAGATGCCGAGGTACGCCAGAGGCGAGGATCGCGACATTCATGTCAAATACATCGTTAGACCAGCAGAGCGTCGATTGCTCGCTTGAGTTCCTCCACCGAGCAGGGCCAGAGCACGACGCCTCCCCGGAAATGTCGCTCTTCCCCGTTCGCGGGAAGCAGCTCCAGAACCGGGATCTTCGCCGATCCTGGCGGGCTTAGCACTGCGTCCAGCAAAGCCCGGCGGCGCTCGGCGCTCAGGGCGGGTGCGACGACCACGAGTTCGAAATCGGCGAGGAGTTCGTCAAGTTCGTTCATCATGGACTCGGGTAGGAAGCGGACGCGGTAGCCAGCGGATTCCAATAATGATTCCAGAGCCGCACCGATGACCGGACCTCCCCCAACGACGACCACCTTAGTGTGCATGGTGGGGCTCCCATCTCGGGGAGCAAAGCGAACTCCGTGGACGGATTTCGTGCTGTTCACGTTTTCCTTGCACACTCCAAGGATGGCGTCGTGATCGGTGCCTGGCCATACGCCGGGCAGCCTATTTCGTATAGGCCGGGCGGCCTATTTATGTTCTCGCATACGCTGGCCAGCGCATACCTCAGGAGCAGCAGAGCTGGCCAGGATCTCTACTCTGTCGGGCCGAGCAGGCCGGCCTGGCTGGCCCGCACGGCCGCCTGGGTGCGGTCGGAGACCCCTAGCTTGGCTATTATGTGCTCTATGTGTACCTTGACCGTGGCCGCGCTGACCACGAGCTCCTCCGAGATCTGCCGGTTCGTCATGCCCTGAGCCAGGAGCCGCAGGATTTCGAGTTCTCGGGGCGTCAGGGGATCCGGAAGCGGCTCCGGGGACTTTTGTGGGCCGGGAGGCGGAGCCGCTCTCTGCTCTTCCTCTCTGCCGAGGCGTTGCAGTAGCCGCATGGCGAGCTCCTGATCCAGCGGGCTTTCTCCTCTTAACGTCCTCCGAACAGCGTCGGTTAGTTCTCGTTTGGTTGCATCCTTGATGACGTAGCCGCCCGCACCCGCCTTGACCGCCTCAAAGAGGTAATCGAGGTCTTCGTAGGTTGTTAGCATCAGGATGCTGGTACCCGGACACTGAGTCTTGATCTCGCGGGTTGCCTCGAGGCCATTCATCTTCGGCATGCGCACGTCCATCAAGGCCAGGTCCGGCTGTAGGCGGCGGCAGAAATCCAGGGCCTCCCGGCCGTCTTGTGCCTCTCCGACCACTTCCAGATTCTGCTCGCTCGCCAACATGGCCCTCACACCCTCCCTGGCGATGGCGTGATCGTCGGCGACGAGCAGCCGGAACGGCGAGTTCTTAGCTCTCATGCTCGTTACCCTCCTCTCTCGACTCCGGTAATGGCACCTTTGCCACCACAGAGGTACCGGTTCCTGGCTGGCTGTAGATCCGGCATTCGCCGCCGAGCAGGCCGATCCTCTCTTGCATGCTGAAGAGGCCTATCCTCTCACCCGGGCCGACCCTCTCTGGTAGCTCGTGCGGGTCAAAGCCGCACCCCGCATCCTTCACCTCGAGGCGGACCTCGTTGTCCTGGCGTGCCAAGGTGATACGGGCGCTCCTGGTGAGGGCGTGCTTGCGCACGTTCGTGAGCGCTTCCTGCGCTACCCTGTAGAGCGCCGTTTCGAGGTCGACTGGCAGTCGCTTCTCTCCCAGGCTTGCGTCGTAGCGGATCTCCCACCCGTCGGTCCGGAGCGTCTCGACCTTGAGTCGCAGGGCGGTCGCGAGCCCGAAGTCGTCGAGCGTGGTTGGCCGCAGATCTGCGATGACGCGGCGAGCATCTCTCACCGTCTGGCGGGCGAGCTGGAGTACGCGATCCAGTTTTTCTTGGCCAGTAGCAGTTGCTGGAGGGTGATCGTCGGCGAAGGCCTGCAAGGTCTGATGGGTCCCGATTGCCACTTGCGTCAGCCCGTCGTGCACCTCGTGGGCCACCAGGCGTCGCTCCTGCTCTTGGGCCACCAGCAGCTTGCCGACCAGGTCCTCAAGCTGGGCCTCACGCTCGGCCACCTCCTGATAGAGGCGGGCGTTCTCCAGGGCGCTGGCTGCCTGGCTGGCCAGGCTCTCGAGGGTCTCGATCGCCTCGTTGTCTATGGTTTCGTCCGCATCGTGGCATTCCAGAACGCCGATGATTCGGCCTCGAATATTTAGCGGTAAGCACAACCCGACCAAGGGTCGGCTCCTCCCTTCCGACCTCCCGACGCGGAACAGCTGACGCTCTTTGGTCTCCAGCGCCGCCTGGAGTGCAGCACGGGCCTCGGGCGTGCTCCTAGCGGCACGTCTGAGATCCTCTGGTCCGAAGGCATGCAGCGTGGGCAATCTTCCGTCTTCGGTGCACAAGTTCAGAGTCGCCGCATCCAGATTAGAGACACGACGCACGACCTCGAGCAGCCTCTCCACTATCTCCTTGAGCTTCAGCGTCGAAGTCAGGACGCGCCCGGCTTCGTGGAGGGCAAGAAGTGTGTGCATGATGCTCGTGGACTTCTCCTCCGCCCGCTTGCGCGCGGTGATGTCGCGCGCGACGGCTACAAGTTGGGGCGGCTTGCTCTCCCTCCTTAGCACCCTGACGGCGACTTCCAGCTCCACGCGCCACCCACCAGCATGCAGTATTGTGGTCTCGTAGCGCTCCTCCACCGCTTCTCCGCGCAGGCGCCGCTGCATACGATCTTCTATGAGGGACCGCTCCTCGCACACGACGAGGTCGAGGACCGTCGGCAGCTCCATGAGTTGCGTGACGGGGTAGCCGCTGATCTGACAGAAGGCCTCGTTGGCGTAGACTACGCGCCCCGCTTCTATGACGATCAAGCCCTCCCCCACGTCGCTCTGGGCCTGCAAAAGCGTCTCGTAGAAGCCCCACTGGTGGCGGATCTGCTCCCCCCGCTTGCGTTCGGTGACGTCCCGGGCAACGAACATCATTCCCTTGACGGTCGGATCGTCCAGCAGGTTGTGGGCGATCCCTTCGAGGTGACGCCAGGAGCCGTCCTTATGCCGATGCCGCCCCTCCGTTTTCACTATAGCCCCAGGCTTACCGAGCGCTTCGCGAAATTTGCCGAGTATCTCTTGGGCATCGTCGGGGTGGATGTACTCGCTAGCGTTGGTCCCGATCACCTCTTCGGGGCGGTAGCCCAGCACCCGCTCGTTCGAAGGGCTAACGTAGCGCAAGACCCCATCGGCATCCGCGACCACGAATATGTCCGACGAGTTCTGGACGAGAAGAGATAAGAAGCGCAGCTTCTCCTCGGTACGCCTGCGCTCCGTTACGTCGCGAACGACGCTTACCACTCCCTTTACGATCGGGTCGTCCAGGAGGTTGTTGACGTGCGATTGTAGGTAGCGGTACGAGCCGTCCTTGTGACGATACCGGTATTCTGCGAACCCGTAGGGCTCGGGCTTCTCCAAGATCTCGGCCATGCCCTTTATGAGCTGCTGGAGGTCGTCGGGATGGAAAAGGCCGATGGTCTTCATCCCCACGAACTCTTCGGACGGGTGACCCATAATCCGTTCATGCGCCGGGTTGATGTACCGCACGGTGGAGTCCGAGTCCGACACAGCGATGATGTCCAGCGCGTTCTCCACCAGGATGCGGAAGAACTCCTTGCTGCGGAAGAGCTCCTCCTCGACCCGCCTGCGCTCGGTGATATCCCGGACGTGCACCCCAATGCAGTCTTCCCCGCCATCGATGGGGTATCCGAACATCGACACTTCAGCAGGGAAGGAGGTGCCGTCAGCCCGTACGAGACGAAGCTCGCCCGTGAACGTGCCCCCGCCGCGCTGCTCCTTGAGTGCTTCCTCTGAACGCGGGTCGGAGGAATCGAAGAGAGCACTCAGGTCGGCTATCTCCCCTTGTGCACATCCAAGGATGCTGCAGGTCTTGGCGTTGGCTGCGAGGACACTCCCATCGCCAGTAGCCAGGAGCATGCCGTCGGCGCCTCTTTCGAAGAAGAGCCGGTAAACAGGGTCGCACTCTTTTGGATTAGTCCAATGCACTTTGCGTACTCCTTGCTGCTCGGAAATTCAGCCGCTCCGAGAATTTGTAGTTTGCCGCACCCCTGACGACAATCGGGTAACCTCGAGCGATCTAAGGCGCTGGTCACCAGTTCAACGGACCGATGAGTGGGATCGGGCCGTAAACGCTGTGCGCGCCCGTCTCGGGCGTCCAGTATATTGAGCCTCCCATGAAATGGTTTTGTATCTGCCTCCGCGCGTTGCTTGATACCATGCACCCGCCTCGTCCGACCTCGTTAGCTCCGCTCATCAGATGCCAGTAGATGGACTCGTTTTGATAACGCCTGTAACGGCCAACCCCATCGGGAGCCATTCGTTCGACATGGTCGGTGCCCCGAGGATGACGCCAGCGCTCGGGAGCGACGCGTACTTATCATCGATGGCGGTCATAATGCTTCACCCCCCTTAGATAGACTCTTTCCGTGCCTTTCGGCTGCAACCTACGCAAGAGCGGTCGGACATGAGAATCAAGATACATGTGCACAGCTACAGGAAGCCCTCGTCGCATCGAGTCAGGATCGATATCTTCTTTGTAAGCCTTCTCGTCAGGCCTTTTCCGCTCTCCGTCTGCTAAGGCAGTGAGCGTTCTGAACACCTGCTCTCCGCTGGGGTGTTCCTCGTCGGAGATCTCGAGCACGCAGTCGTACAGTAGTGACTGCACCGTCAAGATTCGCCATAGTATCGGCCTAGTGTCAGGATGGAACTCAAAGAACATGTCCCTAACGATACCGAGACCGCTGCGCACGTCGGAATCTTCTACCGAATCGAACTTCTCCTCGAATCGACCAAAGCTTGCGATGTTGTAGGAATCGTCCCCTCTTGACTCGATCAGGGCGTCGAGTGCATTGTCCAAGCGTCCTATTGGGAAGCCCTGTCTACGGTACTGTTTAGGATTCTCCTCCCTCTTTTCGCGCCAATCGGCTACGTAAGGCGTATAAGGAAGTTTCGAGATATCGGCAAGAGCGAAGTCGTGCGTGTAGCTGAGGCACACCGCCTTGGCAAGGATATACTGAGCATGGATTAGTGGGTCCAACTGCAGATCGACCAGAGTAATGCGCTTCGTCATCAGTTTATATACCGCACAGGGCAAGAGCAGCCGGTAGATGGATTCTTTCAAGTAGTAGTGCCTCCTGGACGCTGGCCAACCATTCGGTCCCAAGTCCCCTGCGTGCGCTTTTGCCGCAATGTCTTTTATGTGTCTAAGAGCGTTCTCGGAGCTTTCGAGCAACTGAAAGCGCAGGGGTTCGTACTCATGGTAAAGTCTCTTACGCGCTTCGTATTGGTAGTCACGCCTGGCATCGTTTTCGGCCTGTTTCCTTGATAAGTAGAAATTCAGGATCGACAACAGCAAGGACGCTACCGCCGCAACCAAGGCAACCGTGACTTCCAGACCCAGGTCCCCTTGACTCTTCTTCCATCTCGGTGTGGGAAAGCTGAACTGGCGGACGACCAAAGTACCGTGGATCCGAATTCCCGATCACGGAGCCCACGACCGCCCTGCCCGCCGGACCCGACCAGCACTGGCACCAGGTCTTCCGCCCAGGACAGGATGAAGACATGGGATTCTACGGCGTCTCGATACCTGGACAAGCCCTTGTCCGTCTTGCGCACGATGGTAGGCAACGAGAGGCTCCGTCCCCGCCCGAAGAGTCCGTTTCCGGCGTCCGAGTCGTAGGAAAGCATTAGTTGCGGACCGAAGCCCGAGCGCTCGGGACTCGTGTAGAGCGGGAAGCTTAGCGAGCCAATACCGGTAACCGGGTTGGTCGAAAACGTCTCCCTTATCCCCCTGAAGGCACCCCCGCCCTTAGGCAGCGATATGGCAGGCGGCGACGAGGGGGTACCGGCCGTACTTTCTCCTTGGGCATTGTCTCCTCTGGAACCGGCTGAGCCCAGCGTCCCCGCCGGGAACCGCCACGGATCGGTTGAAGACCGATCGTTGCCGTTCATGAAAATCGGTCCTTGCTACCGCTTGCTACCGTCTAAGCTTCTTTCCAAGCTAGATATTAATCAGCCGCGATGAATCCGCGATGAATTTGCAGGTGAGTCCATAAGAGATTTGGGGTGAGTGCTATAAGAAACGAGCGATGAGCAGCCCTCCTCTTCCGACGCGCCGTGAAGGCGATGGGATCGCGGAGCAATCTACGTTCTCCCCTGTGGCTCGCTTGGAACTCATCTGAAAGCGGTGAGAGGCAGCGTGCGCACTGATGCGAGCCGCAAGGGGGTATGTCACAGCACGTTTCACAGTAGGTGAGCCGTAGGCCGGTATCCGGCATGCTCGAAGAAGCCCCGAGCGTCTTGGGCACTGACCGCCGATAGCGCCACTCCTATCGCATCTACCAAAGCCTCCTTGGTCCTGGCCGCGGCCTCGCGAAGAAGGTTCTTGATCTTGGCGAACGCCTCTTCGATCGGGTTGTAGTCGGGTGAGTAGGCCGGCAGATACACCAGCTCGCAGCCCCTCTCCTCGATGAGCTCCCTTACCCTCTTCGGTCGGTGTGCTCCGAGGTTGTCCATGACCACCATCTGTCCTTCTTTCAGGCTCGAAGCGAGCACCTGCTCTACGTAAGCCTCGAGGACCCGGGCCGTGGTCGCTCCCTCTACGGTCAGCGACGGTCCCATCCCCTCAACCGTCATGCTCGAAAGAAGCGTAGTGTTCTTGCCCCGCTTGCGAGGCACCGAAAGCAGAACGGTGAATGTTATTTGCGCTTACCCGAGAAGGATTGCCGACGAAGGTCGAACGACGCACCGCTCCTCAAGACCTCGATACCTGGCGCTTCTTCTTGCTCCGGTGGTTGGCCTGGCGACAGGCATCGTTGCAGAACCTTTTGTCGCTCCGGCGCTTTCGGCCCTCGGGATGGGGACGGCTCAGCGAGATTATCCGGCCACAGTGTTCGCAACGGGCTACGCTGTCGCTAGATGCCATGAGCCAGTACATCTGTAGGTACATGGCCCCTAAGAGGTTATCGAACGTCCAGGAAATGCACTTTTTACAAGAGATGCTTGGCCTTGTATCGGGATCCATAGACAACATAATGTGCTGGCGGCAATATTTGTGGACGATCTCTTGAGTTGCTTCTACGGTGCATTTCAAGCCAAGCGCGAGCGCAAAATTCTGGTGTTCAGCGGGACCCAGCTCTAGAAAGGACAGCCAACTCTTGCACGGTTTAATGTCACCGTGTTCGGCAAGCAGTTTCCGTACTGTCCGGTCCTCATCGTTCAAAACGGCCTCCGTTCAAAACGGCCTCGTATAGCGCAAGTATGATCCACGCCCGCCGCGCTTCATGGCGGAATTGTGAGAGGCTCCAGTTTAGAGCGTCTGTCTCGAATCCAGCCAATCCCAAAGGGGCGGGTCTCTCATCCGCACCGGTGGGAAGGCCATACTTATTGGCGAAGTCTAGGGCGGCCTTGTTGAAATCCGGTTCGCCATACAGCCTTGCGAATCTCAAAAAGAGGTCCGGCACGTCGTTGATGGGACGATAGACCGTCCATCCATCGTCATCCTCGTTCGTGAGCCGTCTTTGAAGTCCTCGCACGTGATCAGGTGCAGCCACAACCTCACCGTCTCGAATCTCGTACCTTTCGCACTTCAACCAGTCTCCGCGCCCCCGTGCTTCAAAGACGGCCGTACGGGAGTTTCTAAAGTCCCCTGATTCCAATCTTCGCCGCATCTTCTATCTCCCGAAAAAGTAACGCTATGTCACGGCTATTTGATATTTATTCGTTGACACCAGCATACAGTCTACAGACAATATGCGCAAGCAGCGCACCGGCGAGCAAGAGAGGAGAGCGATGCAGGCGGAGATAACCCGCGAGTGGGTGACGTACAGGCAGGCCGAAGAGCTCTCTGGGCTCTCGAGGACCACGCTGTGGAAGCTGCGTAGCGCAGGCAAGATCAAGGCGGCCCGCGTGGGGCGTGCCGTTCGCATCAACCGCCGTTCCATAGATGACTACCTCGAGCAGGCTTCGGAAGGTTCATAGGTAGAAGGGAGGAGCATAGAAGAAGCGTTCAGAGTTGACAGGCCTTTGGCTAACCAGTTCCAAGGAGACACGCTTTGAGTTTCAGAATGGACGTAAGGGTGGAGAAGATCCTCGATGACGGCGCTTACGACGCCAAGCTAGTCAACGTTGAGCAGAAGGAGACCAGGTTCGGCGACCGGCTTATGTGGACGTTTGAGGTTGCAGGAGAGGACGCCGAGGTCGTGGGGTTCACCAGCATGAGCCCCTCCACTAAGGCCAAAGCCTACCAGTGGGCGGCAGCCATCGCTGGGGAGATAGACCCCAAGCTAGGGTGGGGTCCAGAAGACCTTATCGGCGGAGAGTGCGTGGTAGTGCTCGAAGCCGCAGAAGACGCTCAAGGTACCGAGAAGAACAAGGTCGTAAAGGTCAAGCCTCCCAGGATAAACAGGCCCGCTGCCTCTAAGGGCGAGGCTGACGGGCCAGAGGGAGACGTAGTACAAATCCCGCTCTAGGGGCGAGTGCATTTCGCGGGGCGTCTACTGTCAGGCGCCCCGCTGTTCAAGGGAGACGCTTAGCATGTTAGCAAACTTCGAGAATGTGCTGGACAGACTCAACGTGGCCAGCCGCAACGGCGAGAAAGCCATGTGCTTCTGCCCTGCCCATGACGACCGCAGCAACCCCAGCCTCAGCCTAAAGGCAGAGAACGGTAGGCTCCTGCTGCATTGTTTCGCCGGGTGCCGTCCAGAGGAGATCGTCTCCGAGATAGGACTTCAGATACAGGACCTCTTCGTCGGAGGGGGAGGGGGGTCTTCTATCCCCCCGTGCACGCCTGCACGCTTGCACGCTCCGGGTCAAAACCCGCATGCGAACGGGCAAAACGGGCGTGCAAGTGGTGATGCACGCTCAGAACACGGCTGCACGCTCAAGGACTACTCCAAAGAGAAAGGGTTGACGGAAGACTTCTTGCGGGGCTTGGGATTGCAGGATGTGATTTACTTGGACAAGCCCGCCGTCCGTATCCCCTATCCTGACGAGGAAGGCCAAGAGGCCGCTGTCCGGTTCCGCACCTCCTTGGACGGCGCTGAGAAGTTCAGGTGGAGGAGTGGAGACAAACCTTTCCCGTACGGGCTCAGGCTCCTCGAGGAGGCGCGCAAAGCCGGCGTCGTGGTGCTGGTGGAAGGAGAGAGCGACTGCCACACCCTCTGGTACCATGAGATACCGGCCTTGGGCATCCCCGGTACTAGCAATTGGCGCGAGGGGTGGGCAACTTATCTGGACGGTATTGAGAAGATCTACGCCATCATCGAGCCCGATCAGGGTGGGGATGCCCTTCGAGAAAGGCTTACCAAGTGCGAGGCCATCCGCGAGAGGCTTCACCTTCTAGAGCTGGGCGAGCACAAGGACCCCAGTGCCCTGCACCTCGCCGATCCAGACAGGTTCAGGGAACGGTTCGAGGTTGCCTTGAAGGACGCCAAGCCCTGGATTGAACTCGAGAGGGCGGAGGCGGAAGCGGCATCCCGCAAGGCGCGGGAGGCGTGTCGGGAGCTGGCACAAGAGCCGGACATCCTAGAGAGATTCGCCAGGGAGCTGGCCAAGTCGGGCGTTGCGGGGGAGTCGAGGATAGCGAAGCTGCTGTACTTAGCGGTGACATCGCGTCTGCTGCAAAGGCCGGTCAGCATCGCCCTCAAAGGTCCTTCGTCCGGCGGCAAGAGCTATGTGGTGGAGCGTGTGCTCTCCTTCGTCCCGGAGAGCGCCTACTACGCCCTCACGGCCATGAGCGAACGCACCCTCGCCTACTCGGAGGAGCCCATAAAGCATCGCTTCCTGGTCATCTACGAGGCAGCAGGCATGAGCGGGGAGTTCGCCACCTACCTAATGCGCTCGTTGCTCTCTGAAGGACGTGTCCGCTACGAGACAGTGGAGAAGACCTCGGAGGGCATCAAGCCCCGCCTCATAGAGCGGGAAGGGCCGACTGGTCTTATCGTGACCACCACTGCTGTCAAGCTCCATCCAGAGAACGAAACCCGACTTCTCTCCCTTACCGTTACGGACACCCAGGATCAAACCCGTGCCGTTATGGCGGCGCTGGCAGAAGAAGCGAGCGAAGCAGGACCAAACTTCGAACCTTGGCATGCCCTCCAGGTTTGGCTGGAGAGTGCTGAACATCGCGTCTTTATACCCTACGCCAAGATACTGGCCGATCTTATACCCCCTGTGGCGGTCAGGCTGAGGCGAGACTTCGGGGCGCTGTTGAATCTCATTCGAGCCCACGCCCTTCTGCATCAGGCCGGCCGTGATAGGGATGCCGAGGGACGCATCATCGCCACCATAGAGGAAGACTTTGCAGTCGTCCGAGAGCTAGTAGCTGACCTCGTCTCCGAGGGCATAGAGGTCACTGTGCCCGTCACCGTACGAGAGACCGTCGAAGCCGTAAGGAGGTTGAGGGAGGACTCTAACGGCGAACCTGTCACCGTGGTTGAGCTTGCCAGAGAGCTCAAGTTGGACCGCTCAGCCGTCTCCCGTAGGGTGAGGAACGCCAAGGACCGTGGCTATCTCCGAGACCTGGAAGAGAACCGTCGCAAGCCATCCCGACTGGTGCTCGGAGATGATCTGCCAGACGACCTGCAGATACTCCCCAAGCCGGAGGACGTGCGTGCGGGCATGCAGAAGCGTGCATCGGGCAGTGCACGCCTTGACGGTCCGCAGGAGCCGCATAGGAATGGGCAATACTCGATAGATGCATACAAAGCGTGCAACCGTGCGCGTGTGCAGGAGGGGATAAAGCACCCCCCTCCCCCCTCAAGCAACGAACAGGGAGATATTGATAACCATCAAGACGACATCATCATCGAAGAAGTACGCGACCTGTTCGCTAGTGACGCCCTGGAGGAGGTATGAAGGCTCGTACCGCTCTCCTCAAGCTGTTCAAGGACTCTAGTGAGTGGCGTGCCTTCTTCCGCTCGTGCTGCGAGATCAGTGCCTTGAGGCTGCGCACGCAGGTCTGGCAGTTCCGAGAGGAACTCAAAGAGCGGGATCATGGATTTCCGATCGAAGAGGTGGAAGACGCCCTGCTCGGGTTGGCCAGGGACCTCTTGCCCGATACGCAAGCCGCGCAGTGGGATACCGAGTGGGCGCATGATTTATGTAAGGATGCCCTCGCTCTCTTGGCGAAGCGCTACGATGAGCTCTCCACCGCCGACAAAGAAGCCGTAGACCTCTCCGGTCAAGGTGTGTGGGACGAGCGGATGTATGCCGCCGGATTGGCGAACGACCCGGTCGCCTTCCGGGTAGCGCTAGATGGTTGGACGCGAGCGGGGCTCGACGCTATGGAACGGTCACGAATCAAGGGAGGTGCCGCATGACCTTATCGACCATCGAAGGAGGTTCAAACATGCCAAAGGGGGGACCGGCGACCCAGGAAGGCAGGGAGGTAGTGAAATGGAACGCAGTCCAGCACGGCATTCGCTCCCCGGCTCCGGTCGTCCCAGGGGTAGAGAAGAGAGAAGACTGGGAGGAACACAGGGACGGCGTGCTGGAGAGCCTGCAGCCGGAGGGGCACCTTGAGCTGATTCTGGCAGAAAGGGTCGCTCTGCTCTCGTGGAGGCTTAACCGCGTCACACAGTATGAGACTGAGACCATAACTCTCTCGCAGGAGAAGATGGAGGACGACCTGGCGGATAGTCGACGGTTCGGCACCTACATGCTAGGACCTACACACCCGGAAGACGTGCGCAGTGCGCTCCAAGACGCCCTAAGAGCCCAGCGTCTGATCAAGCGGTTCCCTAAGCTGCCAGACGACAAGGGCCTTTCCGGTCCCGACGCAGCCAGCATCCTCGACCTCGTTTGGGGGCTGGTGGATGAAGAGGTAGAAGCAGAAGAGGTGCACCTGCCCGAAGCAATCCCTGAGTGGGCCAGCCTGGAGGAGTACATGGCCGAATGGGACGGCTGGACCGTGTCCCTAGTGCGTGA